>Ga0182027_10010451_pt1 | contig 13200 bp, 12 predicted proteins | sample 712E1DmetaG_FD_121300 | JGI IMG/M metagenome (GOLD analysis project Ga0182027, IMG submission 121300) | Permafrost microbial communities from Stordalen Mire, Sweden - 712E1D metaG (Illumina Assembly) | ecosystem: Environmental > Terrestrial > Soil > Wetlands > Permafrost | place: Sweden...
ATATCGCTATGCCCGCCGATGTATTTTGTTGTTGCGTGCATTACCAGGTCAATTCCAAAATCAAACGGCGATTGAAGTATTGGAGTTGCCCATGTGTTGTCGCAAACTACGATTGCTCCGGAGTTATGCGCAGCTTCGGAAACTTTCTGCAGATCAATAATTTTCAGTAGAGGATTGGAAGGAGTTTCAACCCAGATTAGTTTTGTTTCTTTTCTTATTTCAGCACTTAAATTTTTTATATTCACCATATCAACAAAGCTTGAACTTATCCCCCATGGTTCAAAAAGTTTTATCAAATGACGCGTACCGTGGTAAAGATCATCGCATGCAATTATATAGTCTCCCGGCGATAGAGATTGCAGCACGCTCATAGTTGCGGCAGAGCCGGCGGAAAAAGCCGCGGCTTCGGAACCACCTTCCAGCTTTGCAAGGCATTGTTCCAATGATTCGCGGTTAGGATTACCGCTGCGTGAATAGTTAAATCCTTTCGGATAACCGCCGTCGGGTTCCCGTTCAAATGTAGTTGTTAAATGTATAGGAGGTGTTACCGCTCCGGTTGCCGGGTCGGCACTTCTACCAGTATGAACTGCTATAGTTTCTATTCTCATCGTTTACTTTCAATTAAAATTTCTAAAAAATAATGATGAAAAATAACATTTCGACGGATTAAATGCGGCAGTGATTATGTACGATTGGTTTATAAGAAATATGAATAAAAGCAACCCACGACTGAAGTCGATGGCTACTTTAGAATTTGAATAAACTCTGCTTCTATTTCTTTACCTTTGTTTCTTCCATACCAAAGATGAATTTTCTCATACAATTCCGGTTTTACTATTCCTTCACTCTTCCATCCATTTATTAAAGTTTGGAGAGCTTTCGGGCGCGGTCCCCATGCAAATAATTCATTTCCTTCCAAATCAAATACAACAAATTTGGGGATGCTTCTTGTTCCGTTAGTTAAATATAAATCTATAATATCGGGATTTGAATCTCTTAATAATATTCTCAAATCAACATTAGGATTTAATTCAGCCATTTTTACAATATACGGAAGAATTTGTGCTGAATCCCCGCACCAGCCTTCTGTTATTACCATCCAGAGCTGCTTATCTTTAATATTTTCAATTAACGATTTTAATTCTTCGGAAATAACATAAGTTCTTTCAATTCTGCTGCTTCTTTGAAGGTTAAGTTTCTTATACTCGAGTAATTCTTTTTCCTCATTGCTTAATGTGCCGGGGTCGGAGGCGACATCATTTATAACGCTCTGAATATATTCGCGGTAGTTCATGCCTTTATGTGGTCTCTTATCTGCAAAAAACCGGTGTATCATATTTTAATCCTTAATATTCAATAATTTATTCTCAAATATACTAAGCAAATTTCATCTGCATCCGATTAGAAACACAAAATTGAAAAAAGATTCAAATCTCTGAATTCATCTTTAATTCCTTACGAAAGGTCTTGTAATCAGGACAAATCCTTTCCACCAGCAGCCAAAACTTTTTCGAGTGGTTCATTTCCTTTGTATGACATAATTCATGCACAATTACATAGTTTATAATTTCTTTTTTATACTGCACCAAGTTACAATTAAAGGACAGGTTTCTCCTTGCAGAACAACTTCCCCACCTTGTTTTTTGATTCCTTACCGATACATTATTCACTTTAAAATCATATTTATCTGCAAGTTCATAAGCGCGTTCCGGCAAATATCTTTTAGCAAAATTCCGGAGCCAGATATTATACAGCTTACTTAAATCAATTTTGCTTCCTCCAGGACTTACTATTCTTAATTCATTCTTTTCAAATAAAAGTTTATGCTGCCGGGTAAATAGTTCATACACTTGTATAATTTTTATTTCCCTGCCGAAAAGTAAATATTTTTCTTTATCTTCCTCCTTAGGGCGCAGATGTTTAATAATCCAATCAGTTTTTTGCTTTATGAATCTCTCTGCATCGGACAGCTCATAACCCCGGGGTAAAATAAGTTCAAGATTGCTTCCGCGGCTTATCTGCAGCCGCATATACTTAGCTTTCCTGCTGTATCGTAATTTGTAGGAGATGCTTTGCTGATTTATTAATACGGAGCGGGTAACTACATGGCTGGAAGGTTTCAAAATTATTTTGCTTTTTTATAAGTAGTTGTCTCTTTGCCGTCCTGAAGAATAACGCCTATAGCTTTAAGTTCATCTCTTATCTTATCTGAAAGAGCAAAATTCTTTTCTTTCTTTGCATCCGTACGCAATTTTATAAAAATTTCAATCAAATCATTTTCCAGGGGAAAATCATTTTGCTTTAATACGCCGGAAAAGTCCAATATGCCTAAAACTCCTTCAGCGGTTTTTTGAAGGAAATCCTTCACATCAAAATAAAACTTTGTATTTATATTTTCATTCCCGGAAATTGCCCTGTTTACCTCGCGGATAAAATCAAATATAACTCCGCACGCCTGAGGTGAATTGAAATCGTCATCCATTGCCGCTTCAAAATTATTCCCGAACTTTTCAAAATCAAATTCGGGAATATTACCCTCATTATTGTTTAACTTAATCTCTTCCTCAATTTTATCGGCAAGATTTTTTAATTTCTCTAAACCTTTTTCTGCGGAAGCTAAAAGATCATCGCTAAAGTTAAGCGGGCCTGCATAATGAGTCTGCGCAAATGACAGTCTTATTGCTTCGGCAGAGTATGTTTTCAGAATTTCCCTTGCGGTTAAAAAATTACCGAGTGACTTAGACATTTTTTCATTATTAATATTCAGGAACCCGAAATGCATCCAGTAGTTTACAAATTTTTTACCGTTGGCAGCTTCGCTCTGCGCAATTTCATTTTCATGATGAGGAAAAATTAAATCACTGCCGCCCGCATGAATATCAAATGTTTCACCCAGAAGCTTGCAGCTCATCGCCGAACATTCAATGTGCCAACCGGGGCGCCCTTTCCCCCAGGGACTTTCCCAAAACGGTTCTCCTTCTTTTGCTTTCTTCCATAAGGCAAAATCAAGGGGATTTCTTTTCTCTTCGTTTATTTCAATTCTCGCACCCGATTCAAGCTCATCAATTTTTTTCCCGCTGAGCTTACCATAATCTTTAAACTTGATAACATTATAAAACACGTTGCCATTAATGTTATAAGCAAATCCTTTTTCTTCGAGTTTTTTTATTAAATTGATTATATCGCTTATATGAGCCGTAGCTCTTGGGTTTAAATCTGCTTTTTTAATCTTTAGTTTCCGTATATCTTCAAAAAAAGCCTTTGCATAAGTTTCGGCAACAACACTTGCATCCGTTCCTTCTTTAATAGATTTATTAATTATTTTATCATCTATATCGGTCAGGTTCATTACAAACCTTACGGTATAGCCCTTATATTCGAGGTATTTACGAATAATATCCGACATAATGAATGAGCGTGCATTGCCTATATGGAAGTAATCATATACGGTAGGACCGCACATATAAATCTTAACAATTGAAGGATCAATGGGTATAAATTCTTCTTTTCGCTTTGTTAAAGTGTTATAAATTTGCATAGATTCAATTATTTTTTTTACAAATATACCAAGAATGGGATTAACAATTTATAATAGTGAGTGTAAAATTTCAATGAATGCAATATACTCCCTTCCCGGTTTACTCCTTAGCCAGTTTTTTTAGGAGTTCTTTAAAATCACCCGGAAGTTCGGTATTAAAACGGATAAATTCTTTTGTGTGTGGATGAATAAATCCAAGCGTTTTTGCATGCAAAGCCTGCCGCGGCATAATATCCAGTAAATTTAGAATGCGGCTTTTCAATTTCGGCAGGCTGGTTCCGTATACAATATTTCTTCCACCGTAGGTTGGATCGCCGAAAATAGGATGACCTATTCCCGACAAATGCACTCTGATTTGGTGTGTTCTTCCTGTTCTTAAATTTAATTTCAGCAGTGAAGCAAACTCAAATTCCTCCAGCACCTCATAATATGTAAGGGCTGTTTTCCCTTCATCTTTTACTATGGCAAATTTTTTCCTGTCGGATTTGCTTCTTGCGATATTAAAATCTATTTCGCCTTTGCACACTTTAAATTTTCCCCAAGCAACTGCCCAATATTCCCGTTCAATGGAATGCTTAGAAAACTGCTCTGCAAGTTTAGCATGAGTCCAATCATCCTTCGCCACAACAAGTAGTCCGCTTGTATCTTTATCTATCCTGTGGACAATTCCGGGCCTTGCAGGCTCATTCAGGTTACTAAGTTTTTGGGAGTGAAACAGTAAAGCGTTTACCAATGTACCCGTATAATTTGCATACGCAGGATGCGCAACCATTCCGGCAGGTTTATTTACAATAAGCAGGTAATCGTCTTCAAAGACAATTTCAAGCGGAATTTCTTCAGGTTCGGCTTCTTCAGGGCGGGGTGTAATTGGAATTGTTACTTCAACAACATCGCCTGGCAGAACCTTATAGCTTGACTTTTCCATATCTGTGTTTACGATTACATAATTTGCTTCAATTAATTTTTGAATTTTAGACCGGGTAGCATTTTCAAGCTGATTGGTTAAAAAGACATCGAGGCGCTCTTTCTTTTTCCCCTCCGGAATGACTATCCGGTATTTCTTTTCGGTTACCAGTTTACTCATAATAAAAATTTCCCCATAAAAAATGGGAATGATTAAGTGTCAGATCAGAAATAAAAATCATGTTTATACAAAATATGATAAACTTTACAATCATATTAAACCTCCGAGGTTGAGGCCAAACCTCGGAGGTTTCCGGCATTGCCAATTCTTGACTTCAATTCATCGTGAAAAGTGTAATGTTAATAGGCATCAATAAAAGTATGACCTTTTACAAAAAATGAAAACATTACAAATTTATAATGCTGGCTAAGCTGCTCCCAAAGGGACTCCTTTGGAGAGAGCTGCGGTATGCTTGCAGTAAAATTGACATCAAACAAATCAATCAAAACCGCATCGCGGGTGACAGGGTGTTTTTTACCAATTCACCATGTCGCATCTACGATGTTCTAATAGTATTAACACAATATCTTTTATCTACAAGCATAGCACAGCGATGCTGTTCCTGCATGACCCATTAATAGTAATATTAGAAGTAATAAATATAAACGAATTAAATATCTTAATGACGATTTATAAAACCCCTATTTGGATTAATTTAATATTTAGAATTAAGATACATTTGAAGGATTAGACTCTGCTGCAGGGGTTTCATCTTTTTCATCTTCAACTTTTTCACTACGGTAAAAAAATATTAAAATCAGGACACCGATTGTCACGGCTGAATCCGCAATATTAAAAATAGGCCATCGGTCAAAGTTTTTTCCCAAAAAGTTAAACTTGAAAAAATCGATATCCAAGAAATCTACAACTCTTCCGTAAAACAACGGGGCATAATGATAAAAAATACCATAAAACGTTCTATCTATTAAATTGCCGACTGCGCCGCCTAAAATAAAAGCAATAGCAAGCCGAAGGATAAAACTTTTATTTCTTATAAAGTAGAAATAAATCAACAGACCAATGCTCGCAAACAAAGAAAACAGCGAGATCCATATCTTCATATCAAGTCCCGGGTCAAAGCCAAAAGCCATACCGGGATTCTCAATAAACGTAAGCCTGAAAAAGTTTCCGATTACAGGTATTCTATCACCCTCAAACATCCCTGCATGATATATTTTTAGGAAAGGAATGGAAAAGCCTTTTACCGCCGCCTTTGAAATCTGATCGGCAATTACTACAGCAAGGGAAACGTACAAGACTTTTAAGTTATTTTTTATCATCAGCCAGATAATTTTCAACTTCAACACTTTCTTCATTTTCAACGGCTTTTTTCCCGTCAAGAGAAAGAAGGAATATAACAACCCCGAATGTTACTGCCATATCTGCGACATTAAATACATAGTTTCCAAAAATCCTGTTGAAAATGAAAAGATCGAAAAATTTAAGATTAAAAAAATCTACTACTTTACCGTGGAAAATTCCCCCATAGCCAAAAATTACGCCGTAAAAAAGTCTGTCTATAAGATTTCCCAATGCACCCCCGATAATTATTGCAAGCGATAATCTAAGATTAAAAGAACTATTCCGGTTTTTATAGAGGTAGTAACACATTAAAATGCTTGCCATAAGGGTAAACAAACAAATCAAGAGTTTAAGGTTCTCGCCGGGATATATTCCAAAAGCAATACCGGGGTTTTCAGCAAATGCAATATTAAATAAACCATCCACCACCGTTATTCTTTGCCCGGTATACATGCCGTGAAAATTTATTTTAAGAAATGGTACCGAAATCCCTTTAACGATAAGCTTGGATATCTGGTCTAAAAAAATAACTATAAATGAAACGAATAAAACCCTCAAGATTAGCCTTAATTATTCAAATATTTTTTAAACATACTACCCCGGCATAATTCAACTTCATTTTACCTTTTCCTGTCTTTGCTTTATAGGCAGGCAAAGCTGGCTATGCGGTACCGCTTCCAGTCTTGTTTTAGGAACCAACGGGCATGTATCACAAAGATGCTGGGGCTCATCAATACACTCAAGGCAGATTCCGTATGTTCCGGAATCAATTCTTTTAAGTGCATCCTCAAGATAGCCAAGAAATTTATTTTCTCTTTGCGCATATAAAAAGGTTTTTTCTCTTTCCATAGCGTCTGTTCCCTGTTCTGCCATGTGCAGAGAATACGGGGAATTTTCATTAATATATTCACCTGTAGTCGGGTCAAGCATTTGTTCTTTTAGATTCTGGAGCTGTTCAATAATTTCATCACGCTTTGCTAAAATTATCTGCCTAAAATGTTCCAGTTCCTTTGGACCGTATCCTTTAATTTTCGTAATTGATTTAACGCGTTCCTCTACAACCTGAACTTCTTTTGTAGCAACCGGAACTTTATCCTTAATTATCTTCTTCCTTGGCATTGATATTCTTAATCCTATCTTTTTTTCTATAACTTCCTGTTTTTTTGAAGTCTTAGCATGAACAACTTTTTTTGTTTCTGCAGTCTTCTTAATAGTTTTTTTAACTGCAGGTTTCGACACAGCCTTTTTTACCGATACCGGACGCTTCTTTTTGACTACGACCTTCGACTTAACAGGCTTTTTGCCTGCTTTTTTTACTATAGTTTTTTTAGAGTTAGATTTTTTTGCCATTACTTGATCTCCTTTTTAGGATTTCACTTTTTCAATTTGGACGGAGCAATCACATTCTCCGATTTTCCAATCCTGGTTAAAACCGCCGTTCAACCTGTCTTCAAATTCAAGCTGTTCGGCAAGTGTCTCATTTGAAATATATTTACTAAAATTTTTTACAGCTTCAACAAGTTTATTACTGCCGTTAAATTTTATTTTTATTCTGTCTATCACATTGAACCCCGCATCCTTTCTCATATTCTGGATGCGATTTACAAATTCTCTTGCCAATCCTTCTGCAATAAGAGTATCGTCAAGTTCTACATCGAGTGCAACCGTAACTCCTTCTTCCGTTTCAACCAGCCATCCTGTAATTTCGGAACTGATTACTTCAACATCATCCTTTGTTATTTGCAGATCTTCACCGCCGGCTTTAATTTTTATACTTTCACCCATTTCAATGGCTGCAATTTCATTTTTACTTAAAGCCTTAATTGCATTTGCAACTGCATTTACATTTTTACCAAACTTTGGTCCTATCGATTTAAAATTAGCTTTTGCAGATTTATTAACTATTCCCGAATCATCATTAAGAACTACAAGCTCTTTTATATTAACTTCTTCAAGAATTACATCCTTCATTTTATTAAGAGCTTCTATCTTTTCTTTACCCACAACAACCATAATTTTCTTTAAGGGCTGTCTTACCTTTAGATTATTTTTTGCCCGCATCGAACGTGTAAGATATACAACTTTCTGGGCAATTTCCATTTTTTCTTCAAGTTCTTTTTCAAAATAAACCGGATTTGGAAATTCACTCAAGTGAACCGATTCAAATTTTTCCTTCTTTGTAACAGAATTCAAATTCTGATATAATTCTTCAGAGATGAAAGGCGCAAAAGGCGAAATAAGCTTAGCTATGGTTATAAGACATTCATATAAAGTTTGATAAGCCGAAAGCTTATTATCGTTCATTTCGGATTTCCAGAATCTTCTTCTGCATCTGCGTACATACCAGTTTGAAAGATGATCTATTGTAAAGTCTGAAACAGCACGGGCTGCCTTTGTTACATCGTATTCATTCATCATCACTTCATAACCGGCCACAAGTGAATTTAACTTCGAAATAACCCATCTGTCAATCTCAGGCCGCTGTTTATAATCGACAAAAACCTCGTCAAACTTAAATTCATCAATATTGGCATAAAGAGCAAAGAATGAATAAGTATTGAGTAATGTGCCGAAAAACTTCCTTTGAACCTCTAACAGACCTTCTTCATCAAATAGTGTAGGCCTCCACGGCGGACTGTTAGTTACAAGATACCACCTTGTTGCATCTGCGCCGTATTTATCGAAGAGCATAAATGGATCAACTGTATTACCCTTCGACTTGGACATCTTTAATCCTTTTTTGTCAAGGATAAGTTCATTTACAATTATATTTTTGAATGCAATACTATCGAACAACATTGTTGCAATTGCATGAAGCGTATAAAACCATCCACGTGTCTGGTCGATACCTTCGCATATAAAGTCTGCCGGGAATGAATGTTTCTCAAACCATTCTTTATTTTCAAACGGATAATGGTATTGAGCAAAAGGCATTGAACCGGAATCAAACCAAACATCAATTAATTCCGGCGTACGTTTATAAACTTTCCCGTTCTTTTCAAAAAAGATATTATCGACGAAGGGCTTATGCAGGTCTATATCCTTAATATCTTTTACATAAACGCGTTTTCCGTTTTCCTCAACAAAGCCGCTTTTAAGTTCTTCAATACTGCCAACCGCAAACATATCTCCATCATCGCTTACCCAAATAGGAAGCGGCGTAGCCCAGAATCTGTCGCGTGAAAGAGCCCAGTCTTTATTTTCCTCCAGCCAGTTACCGAATCTTCCTGATCCAACTTCAGGCGGCTGCCAGTTGATTGTTTTATTTAATTCAACCATTCTGCCGGCAATAGAAGTAGTGCGGATAAACCAGGATTCGCGTGCATAATATATAACGGGAACATTTTCATGCCGCCAGCTAAAAGGATAAGAGTGAGTAATGGTTTCTTTCCTGTAAAGCTTGCCTTCTTCTTTCATCTTTATGATGATTCCTTTATCGGCATCTTTAACAAACTGCGCGGCAAAATCAGTTACCTCCGGAGTAAATAAACCGCCTCGTGTAACCGGCTGAGGCATAGGAAGATTATATTTTTTAGAAAGTTCATAGTCATCAGCGCCAAACGCAGGGGCAATGTGAACTATTCCAGAGCCATCTTCCGTGCTGACAAAATCACCAAGAGCAACAAAGAAAGCTTTTTTACCCTTATATTCCGGATTATCTTCAACTTTTATATAATTGAAAAACTGTTCGTAGCCGGTTCCTTCTAATTCCCTGCCTTTGAACTCTTCTATAATTTCATATTCACCGTCTATAACGGACAATCTATCTTTTGCAAGAATAATTTTCTTATTGTTGTGTTTAATCTTAACATAATCAATATCACTGCCTACAGCCAGCGCAACATTGGATATTAGCGTCCACGGAGTAGTAGTCCAAACGAGAAAATACTCATCTTTGTTTTTTAATTTAAAAAAAACATACACCGAAGGATCTTTAATCTCACGGTAGCCGAGCGCTAGTTCATGAGAAGAGAGAACAGTTTCCGATTTCGGATCCTGCGGGACAATTTTATAATCTTTATAAATAAATCCTTTATCGAAAAGAGTTTTTAACGCCCACCAAACCGATTCAATATAATTATTATTAAGAGTAATATATGCCGAATCAAGATCAATCCAGTAACCCATACGGGTGGTCATCTTTTCCCAGAGATTAAGATATTTGAATACAGACTCACGGCAGGCTTTATTATACTTTTCTATGCCATATTCTAAAACTTCACTTTTATGCTTAATACCGAGCTTCTTCTCAACTTCAATTTCCACCGGCAAGCCGTGCGTATCCCATCCTGCTTTTCTTTCGACGCGGAATCCCTTTAGCGTTTTATAACGGCATACAAGGTCTTTTAATGTTCTTGCCATTACATGATGAATACCCGGTTTACCGTTTGCAGTAGGAGGCCCTTCATAAAAAACGAACAATTTATTATCATCTCTCGAAGAAACACTTTTCTCGAAAATTTTATTCTCTTTCCAGAAATTTAGAATCTTTTCTTCTATCTCAGGGTAATTTATTTTTTCTAAATTTTGTTTAAACATTTAAAATTAATTCTTAAGATTATAAATTTTTACACTTTTAGCAGAGATTGCTCTTATCTTAATCAATATCTTCGTATTTTTTTATCAATTCTTTTTCGGCCCGAATAAATTCTTTAAGTTCTTTTTCTATTCTTTCTTTTCTAAGAATAGTATTTTTAGCTTCAAGCCCGGCGTCATTTAAAATCTTTTTTGCGTTTACTTTTGCTTCTTTAAGCTCCAGTTCGGCTTCCTTCTTAGCATCTTTGACAAGGTTTTCGTAATAACTTAATTTTTCTTTCATAACGAGGAAATCTCTTTGTATAGTAAAGCTTTCGACAACAGACATACCGAAGAACGCCATAGCCCCGAGAGTAATGTCACGAAGACTGTAAAGGATTAAATTCTCAGACAGCAATTCATTTGCAGCAAAATAATCGCGAAAGAATGAAATCATTAATACGCTTATTATAGCAACTGCAATAATTGTAGAAAATACAACCTTGCCGCCGTAACGCCAGCCTAATGTTTTATCAATAAACCAGCCGCATGCAAAACACATTACGGAAAGAACAAACCATACTGCAAAACTGTCTTCACCAAACTTGAACAGGTTGGTATTCAAAAAATTCGATGCAAACATTAATATACCAAGCAGCACCGGCGTCAAATAATAATAGATTTTTTTTTGTTCCATTTATAGCCTTTTAATAACTTCTTTCATTATTAAGGTCATCCTGGGTTCTGCTTCCATAGCAGTAGCAATAATTTGCTGAACATTTGCGGGCATCAAAGCATCAGGGAAACATTCATCCGTAATAATGCTTAACCCCAGGACCTTCAAACCCATGTGGTTAGCCACAATATTTTCCGGTATTGTAGACATTCCTACAACATCAGCCCCTGCGGCTCTTAAAAACCTATATTCCGCTTTTGTTTCAAGATTCGGCCCGGGGACGGCAACATAAACGCCCTTTTGAACTTTAATTTTATTTTCAAGCGACACATTTTCCGCAAGATTGATTAGCGCCTGGCTGTAAGGTTCACTCATATCGGGGAAACGCGGACCCAATTCATCTTCATTTTTCCCAATCAAAGGATTATCGCCAAGAAGATTTATATGATCAACCATCAGCATAATATCGCCTTTTTTAAAAAGAGGATTCATACCACCGCATGCGTTTGATACGAGTAATGTTTCAACACCAAGAAATTTCATTACTCTAACCGGATAAGTAATTTGCTGCATCGTGTAGCCTTCATAATAATGAAAGCGTCCCTGCATTGCAACAACTTTTTTATTCCCGATTTTTCCAAAAATTAATTTACCCTGGTGAGACTCGACGGTAGAAAGCGGGAAATAGGGCAAGCCGGCATAATCTATCTCGCATTGTATATCTATCTCTTTTACCAATCCACCGAGACCCGTACCGAGAATAATTCCTACAGGATATTCATCCTTTGTTTTTTTCCTAATAACTTGCAGTGTTTCGTTTATTTTAGTAATTAAATCGCTCATACGCCTATAATAGTTTATTTACTATTTCCTCTACGTTAATATCTATTTTTTTTGCCTGTTCAATCTGCCCGGTTTCAATAACTTCTTCACCGGCGGTTTCAACTTTCATTTCCAGCAGGTGCGCCTGGGAATTAATTATCGCCTTAAGATTAGCAATTATTAAATTTTTTTCTTCTCTTAAATTTATAACGGAATTTCGTATCTCATTTGCATTCTCTCTTGCTTTTTCCAGGATCTGCGAGACTTTGATTTCCGCTTCTTTAATCATCAAGCCGGACTGTTTTTTAGTTGACTCAATGGATTTACTTGATGATTCCTGGGCTTTCAACAAGGTATCCTGAAGATTTTTTTCAATTCTCCTAAACTCAGTAAGTTTTACGGTAGACTCTTCAAGTTCTTTTTTCAAAGAATCGTTTTCTTTTTGCAAAGTCTCAAACTCACCGGCGAGTTTATCAAGGAAGGCTTGTACCTCATCCTTGTCGTACCCGCGCAAAGTTTTGTTGAATTCCTGTTTTTTAATGCTTAGCGGAGAAACCTTCATACGATCTCCTTCCAACTTTTTGAATAATCTCTTTCACCAAATATAGCCGAACCAATTCGTAACATTGTAGCGCCTTCTTCTATTGCAATTTCAAAATCGGATGTCATACCCATAGATAGTTCTTTAATATTTAAATTATCTGCGTTTAAACGCTCTCTCAATTTACGTAAATGGCTAAAACTTTTCTTTATCAAATTTACATCATCTGTAAATGGAGCAATAGTCATCAGCCCGATTAAAGATATATTTTCAAATTCTTTACAATAGTCAGCCAGGTCTTTAATTTCGCTATATTCATTGAGTCCGGCTTTAGAATCTTCAAAAGAAGTTTTAATTTCCAAAAGAACCTTTTGGATTTTATTTAAAGAAGCCGCCCGCTTATTTATTTCAACAGCAAGCATAAGAGAATCGACTGAATGAATATAATCTGCTGAATTGACAACAAAGCGAACTTTGTTTCTCTGAAGGTTTCCAATAAAATGCCAAGAAATTTTATTCCCCAGTTGTGAATATTTAGAATCTAATTCCTGAGCCTTATTCTCACCAAAGTCAACATTACCCTGGTTAAATACATGATTTATTGCTTCAACTCCGAAATTCTTGGAAACAGCTATAAGTTTGATTTCCGAAGGATTTCGTTTAACTTCGGCACATTTTCTTTCAATTCTTTCCTTAACTAACCGTAAATTTTCTTCTATCATAAAAAATTAAGAATGTGAATTTATAGGTTTTCATATCAATAATCAACGTAAAATAAACATCTATTATATATATATTAATTATTACTTTCTTGGAATAATAAACAAATTATCAATAAAAAT
>Ga0182027_10010452_pt1 | contig 13199 bp, 14 predicted proteins | sample 712E1DmetaG_FD_121300 | JGI IMG/M metagenome (GOLD analysis project Ga0182027, IMG submission 121300) | Permafrost microbial communities from Stordalen Mire, Sweden - 712E1D metaG (Illumina Assembly) | ecosystem: Environmental > Terrestrial > Soil > Wetlands > Permafrost | place: Sweden...
GATCATTCCCGGCAAAATCCACCGAGCGATCAAAGTGCTCGCGACGCAACGCGCGAATAATCGGCCAGTTCTGGCCAATGCGGGCATGACCGCGCTTGCGCGGCATTGGCCAAACGCGATTCAACCAGGGCAGATGATCGAAAATGGGCGCGATTTCCTCGGGCACCAACACGTGCAATTCGCCTTTCGGAAAATGGCTGCGAATCGCCCGCAAAGCCGGGGTCATCACAACCGCATCGCCAAAATATTTGAACTGAATGGCGAGAATTTTTTCGGGCCGGGCGCTCACGAGGCGGGCTGGTTGGGGTTCGACGGAGCGCGGCCTTCAGGCCGCTTCGACTCATGAAACGAGAGCCATCCGAAAATTGGCGATGCCCTCCGTTGCTGGATGGTAAGGCGGCGTGAACGCCGCGCTCCCATTAAATGAAGCCACGGCGCGTTCACGAGTTGAACTGGAGTTCATAAAGTTTTTGATAAACGCCGCCATGTTTGACCAGATCGTCATGTTTTCCGGTTTCAACAATGCGGCCCCGGTCGAGCACGACAATCAAATCCGCGTGCAGAATGGTCGAGAGGCGGTGGGCGATACAAATGGTGGTGCGGCCTTGCATCAGTTTTTCCAGTGCCGCCTGCACCGCCCGTTCGGATTCCGTGTCCAGCGCGCTGGTGGCCTCGTCGAGAATAAGAATCGGCGCATTTCGCAAAACGGCACGGGCGATGGCGAGGCGCTGGCGCTGGCCGCCGGAAAACATCACGCCTTTTTCGCCGATAACGGTGTCGTAACCATTCGGGCTTTCAGCGATGAAATTGTGCGCGTTCGCGTGCCGTGCGGCGGCGATAATTTCCTCCTTCGTTGCACCGGGCCGGCCGAGTTCAATGTTCCGGCTGACGGTGTCGTTGAAAAGGATGATTTCCTGTGTGACGACGGCGATTTGGCTGCGAAGATCGCGCGTGGTTACTTCACGAATGTCCACGCCGCCGATGCGAATCGCGCCGCGCGTGGGGTCGTAAAAGCGGAGCAGCAAATTGGAAAGTGTCGTTTTACCGGAACCGCTGGCGCCGACGAGCGCCACCATGCGGCCGGCTGGAACCGTTAGTTGAATGTCCTTCAACACTTCCTTGTCGCCGTAGGAGAAACAGACATTGTCGAAACAAACCGCCGCGCCCGCCGCGTGGAGCAGCACGGGTTGCGCCGGTTCGCGCACGGAGTTTTCCATGGCCAGCAAATCGAAGACCCGCTGGCTGGCGGCGCGCGCCTGTTGAAGCTGGCTCTGAAGGCGGATGATATTTTTGATGGGGCGATACACGAGAAACACCCCTAACGCAAATTGGATAAATTTGACGGCGTGAGAACTCGGTTGAAAGGCGAAGTAAATGAACAACAGGGCGACGCCGATGGAGGCAAAAAACTCAATCAACGGCCCGGGAATTTCCTCCGAACGGACGACCCGCATGCGATGGCTGATAAAGCGTTGGGAAACATCCTTGAATTGTTGAACCGCTTTTTCTTCGAGGTTGTAGGCTTTGATGATGCGATTGCCGGTGAAGGATTCGTGCATCACCGTTGACAGTTCGGAGTAACTGTCTTGAATGACGGCGCTGGATTTGCGCACTTTGCGGCTGTAAATGATGATGGGAATGAGAGACACGGGAAAAACCAGCATCGCGATCAGCGTGAGTTTGGCATCCACAAAAAGAAACAGACCAATCACCATGCCTATCACTGTCACCGGATCCTTTACCACAACTGCCAGCGGCGCAGTGATGGCGTTCTGCAACGCGCTGGTGTCCGAGTTGATGCGCGACATCAAATCGCCGGTGCGGGACTGAACAAAAAAGCCAACGGAAAGATTTTGAAGATGGGCGAACAGCCGGGTGCGCAAGTCGGTGATGGCGCGGATGGCAACCCATTGCAGGCAATACACATTCAGATAGCTCAACAGGCCGCGCAGGATAAACACGAATGGCACCAGCAAAATCACGAGAATTTTTATTGTAGCTGCCGAGGAAGATTCGGATTGTGAAAACCAGGAAGCGATTGTATTCGCGATGGTTTGCACCCGGGGCGACAAATTCTTCAGCACGTCCGCAGCGCTGTTCGCGCCCGCGCCGGTAAAGACCACCAGCCCCACCAGTGGAATGATTAGCACCAGCAGCGGTTCAGCCAATCCACTAAGGAACCCAAATACGATGCCCAAGACCAGGCGCACCCTATACGGTTTGGCCAGACTCAGTAATCGGTGTAAAAATTCAATCATGCAACCTGCTGGAGTTTGCCGAAAAAGGGGCCGGTCTTACCAGACTTTTTACGGTCTTTGTATCTCAAGGGGCGTATCTCAGTTTTTGTGCAGTCGGAAAACACCGTGTCCCGCAGGGACGACTGAAAATGGCGTTTTGTTTCAGCCGTCCCTGCGGGACTCAACGTTTTTCCAACCTGTCCCGGCATTGAAATGCCGGGCTATTCTCGATGTTGCCTTCGGAACAGAACAACGGCGCAAAAATTGAGACACCCCCACCTCCGCATCTCAAGCCACTTAACCGGACCGATTCAATTCAACCACGGATGAACACGGATTAAGTCTGCGGAAATCAATCGAGCTGCCTTGCCAGGGAACTTCACCAAACAGTGAACCCGTATCGGTGCCAGAAAGTGTTTTATTCCCTTCCCCCATCCGTGTCCATCTGTGTCCGTCCGTGGTTAAAAGCCTTTATCAACGCGCAACCCATTTATAAATTTTCCGAAACCATTCCATTTTCCGCAAACGACGATAAAGACGGGCGTGGGGTGGTAAAGGCCAATTCTTATGGATGTAGTAGGCATGTTTGTAAGTGGCTCGAAGGTGGCCGTTGTTTCGCATCCATGAGTCAATTCTCTTCTCAAAGAGTTCGCCTCCATATCGTGGATAACGTGCGGAGGCGGGATGGAATTCGTTGTAGATACGCTGGCGAAATTCTTTTGAGCGAACCAGGTAACATTGATCGGAAAAGCCGCCGCCGCCAATATAGAAGTCATCCGTTTCCTCGGTTGCTCCACCTTTTGCCTCGCGATGGTTTTCCTCCCAATCGAGGTTGCACACTTTGACGCGCGGGTCCTGTGACATCAAATGCACCGCCCGGGACACCCAATCACAAGTGGTGGCTGGGATGCAATCGCCGGCATAGTGCAAAAGGAAGTCAGAGTGGCATAAGAAAATGCCCACCAATTCAGCAATAGAATAGGAATAGCCGATCCCCAACGATGTCCGACTGATCGAAAAGAAGTCGAGCGCTTCAGCGGCATGTTCCTCCACGATGACATACCGGGACAGCCACCCTTGCTGTATGGCGCGTTCCGCGCATTGGGATACCACGGAACAGTTTTTCACGTTGTTGATCATCAGGATTTTTTCACTGAAGGGATAAGCATTCCGTTCCACCAGCAGGCGCAACCGTTCGCTGTCGAGAATGCGCTTCCAGTCATGTTCCCAACATTTTGTTTCGAGGGTTACCGTCGGTGCCATAAAAATAAGAACTAACGATTTGCTGTTCCCTTGATCTCGCCGGTTGTTGGCAAAGCGTTGTGTGCCGTTGATGCCAGTTTGAAATCCACCTTGTCATCCCAATAATCTCGAAGGAATCGTTTCATCTCATCGCGGAGCCAATCGGCATCATACATGGCGTCCATTTTGGCGGTCTGCCCATAAACCTGGCCGCTATACCATTGGTGATACGCGATTGGAGAACTGTTAAAAAAATAGACTTGTCCCAAGCCGTAACCGGTATGTTCCGAATCCAAAGTCAATATGGCATCCGGCTGATTTTGCCGAACCAACTGGGTCAACCCATAGTAGCGCTCCAATGGATGCGTTCCCCATTCGGCACGCCAGATAAAAGGCTTGGTCGACCACGCGCGAACACGCGGCGCGTCCATTACCATCAAGCTGGCATGGACGAATTCCGGCCGCGTGCGAAACGCCCGGCCGGCCATCTGCGGATAACGCTTACAAAGGTTTGGATGAGTGGCGCGGAATTCGTCGCGCGGTCCTATGAGGATTTTCCCTGATTCAATCAGTCGAATGACCGGATCCAGGGAGGCCAGCAACACACAATCCTGATCGAGAAATATTCCAACGCGACTTCGAATCTGGCGGAACATATAGTTCAACAATCCTGTGTGCCGGTGTTTGCCTGCCAACGGGTGTGACTCCGCCCCGTATCGTGCGCACACTTCCTTTGCCGCGAGGAACTCCCGCCAAACAGAGCTTGCGTCCGCCACAATCACCCGCGCAGCGGGATGGAAACGGCGGACGGAGTGCAAGGTGGCGGCGAGAAATTCCGGTGAATTGAAATGGGCAATGCAAAAGGTAATTGAAGATTCGGACGCACGATGACGAAGTCGTTTGGATTGAAACACTGTTACCGCCCACAGCCGACGCCAAAAGTCGGCATAAGGAAACCGCATTGTTTTGAACAATCTCATCTTGCGATAATTGTCTTCAAACTGGCTTAGCCAAGTGAACAGTGCAAGAATGACTTTCGGTTTTGCGGATGCTCAATTCATTTCTTCCAACGTTAGCAGGAACAACACAATCCAATAATAGAGTTCGAAGCTGTTCCGATTTCCCTTTGTGTTCTTGCTGCCCCATGTAATAGCGCCTATCGTTGTTGCGAGCGTCAGTAATAAATCAGGTGCATTGCGGGCAAAGACACATTTCAGATGTCGTCACAGGTGATACGATTTGCATGAGCAATTTCTGGCCAAAAAACAAAAAACTGATTGTGCAAACGGGGGTGCGCGGGACAATTGGATTCCATTACAAGGAAAAGTTGTGGCGGATTGCCCGTCGTCTATGGCCCGGAACACCCCAAGACTTTGTTTACAGACTTTATTCCCGGTTTTCTTCGGGACCAGTGTTTGCGCGGGCTGATACAAGCGACCGAGATGCATTCCGCCAAGTTTTGGTGAACTTGGAGCTTGATTGCTTGCATCAGACACGCAGTCCCAAATTGATTGTTGATTGCGGGGCGAATGTTGGCTACGCGTCAATTTTTTTTCTGGGACAATATCTCACCGCCCATGTCATCGCCATTGAACCGGAAAGCGGCAATTTTGCGCTTTTAAAGCGCAATACTGCGCCGTTCGGTGCGCGAATTACTGCGATTCAAAGTGGCATTTGGTCTCATCGGACGGGTCTTACCATACGCCGGGGCCAATTCCGCGACGGTCGAGACTGGGCCACACAGGTTGTTGAAACCCCCTTGGGCCAAACACCGGATATTCAAGCAGTGGACATGGCTGGCGTGCTCGCCTCGTCAGGTTTTTCACGGATTGATATTCTGAAAGTGGACATTGAACGTGCGGAGTCAGTTTTATTCGGGCGCTACACCGAACGATGGCTGGATCAGGTGGACAATTTGGTTATCGAACTCCACGACACCGAATGCGAAAAGATTTTATTTGACGCCGTTCGCGGTAAAAATTACGCGCTGTTCCGACACGGAGATTTAACTGTGCTTGAAGGACTGCATCCGAAGACATGTTTGAAATAGACAATCCAGAAAGTGAAGTAAGCCATGTGTCAACGTAAAGTCACCATTTTCTTTGGATTTTACGATAAACAATTCCCGCCCACGATGAGTTTGGCCATAACGTCGCAAAATACCAGAACAACCATTTGAGGCGGGTTGGACAATGCAACCAGGCGCGCAGCGCCGCCGCAGGCATGGCCTTGGGCTGCGTTTCAATCAGCGGGCGGACCTTGGCTAATTCCAAGTTGCCGCGGGCGATTTGCAGGGAGTGTTCATAGTCGCGTCGCCATGCCGCAAGCTGCGGCCTTGTCAGTGCCTTCTCCAGCACAAGAATATTCGCCTCGCACACTAGGATTGTTTTGCGGCTGAGTTGACCCGGCCATATCCGATAGCGAGCCAGCGGTTGTCGGACGCCCTTTGCGCAAAGCCCGCGTTCGGAGATGCGCAGCCACAAGTCCCAATCCTGCGCCACTGACACTTCAACATCAAACAGGCCGGCCGCATCCAGCGTTTCCCGTTTGATCATCACGGTGGACGTGCCGAACAGGTCAAAAAAGATTAAACGCCGGCTCACATCGCCATCGGGAAACTTGCGCGGGTTACTGTAACGCCGGCCAAAATCATTCCGACCATCCCAGAAAAAATAGTCGGCGAAAAGCAGGTTGGCGCACGGCTCCTGCTTGAGCAAATCGAGTTGTGCGGCAAGTTTTTCCGGCAGCCAGACATCGTCCGCGTCAAGGAAAGCAATCCACTTACCGCAGGCCTGTTTCAAAGCCATGTTACACGAGGCGGCTATGCCGGCATTCGGCTGGCATAGCAGAATGAAACGCGCGTCTTTCTCCACAAATCCATGCGCGATTTCACTGGTGCGATCCGTTGAACCGCCATCCACCACAATCAATTCAAACTCACGATACGTTTGACGCTGGGCTGAAGCCAGCGTTTCGGCGAGGAATGGCTCAGCGTTGAAGGCGGGAACAATGACTGAAATTAAAGGTTTATGGGTCATAGCCGTCGGAGAAATTCAGCCATGCAACAGTGGGGTTTAACCATCAATGGACAACGGTTGCGAGTCCTATTCCACCATCCCAACGACCCGGAGCGACTATGCGTTTTTGGGCCAGCCAATGCAGTAAATCTGTCCGGGTGGCAAATCACTTTTCGCAGCGTCGAGCACTTCTTTTTCGTTCGCATAGCGAACACCTTTGCGGATGCGGAACTTGGCAAAGCTCCTGGCCAAACGATTCCGGTAAGGTTTGTCAAAGCACCAGAATTATAAATCATTCGGTGCATTTTATTAATTCATGAGCAAAGTGGAAGTCATTGTTTGTTCCACATGAAGAGGTTAAAATCTTGTTTTGCGAATGAGAAATCACATAAAATTAAGCCGATACAACGGTGTGATCAAAACTCATGTCGAAAGCCCATTAGTTTGGAAGCCTGAATTCAATTGAGCACATTCCCACGACAGAACGCTGGATTTCCTCTGGTTCGGCTGATTGATTTTACGATCAGGGGAGACAGCCGCGGTTCGCTCATTGCGCTGGAAACGCCACGAGAAATTCCATTTGCCATTGCACGCGTTTACTACATCTTCGGAACCCAGCCGGGGATGGTGCGCGGATTGCACGCCCATAAGACGCTCCGGCAAGTATGTGTTGCTGTGCGTGGCAGTCTGCGCATGGTGTTGAACAATGGGTTTGAGCGCGCCGAGGTGATTCTCAATCGGCCTGACAAAGGTCTTTTTATAGGACCTGGAGTTTGGCATGAAATGGATGATTTTTCCCCAGATTGCGTCATGATGGTGCTGGCTGATGAACTCTATGAGGAAGATAATTATATTCGCGATAAAAAGCAGTTTTTAGATTATGTTCATTCATCCAACCGCTGACGTTCAGTCTCAATCAATCGGTCTGGGAACGCGTATTTGGCAGTTTGTGGTCGTTTTACCAAAAGCCAAAATTGGTAAAGATTGCAACATCTGTGCCCATTGCTTTATTGAAAACAAGGTTTTGGTAGGCGATCGTGTGACCGTCAAATGCGGGGTTCAACTTTGGGATGGCGTGATTCTTGAGGATGACGTTTTTATCGGTCCCAATGTAACTTTTACCAACGATCCCATACCACGCTCTCGCCAGCCACTAGAGCAGCATCCGGTTACTCTGGTCAAGAAAGGTGCTTCGATTGGTGCCAATGCAACTATTCTTCCCGGAATAACTGTTGGTGAAGGTGCAATGGTTGGGGCCGGGGCTGTAGTCACCAAAGATGTGCCTTTTGGCGCTGTGGTCGCAGGGAATCCAGCCCGAATAATTCGCGAACTTTGACCATATGTCTAATGTCCCTTTTCTCGATCTGCGCGCCATCAATGCGCGTGATGCCAAAGAACTCAAGGCGAATGGAATGCAAGATGGCGTCAAGAAATTCCGGCGAATTGAAATGGGCGATGCAGAAGGTGACGGAAGCCTTCGGCGCCGGGCGCAGGAGCTGTTTGCAGCGGAACAACATGGTCGCACCCAGCCATTGGCTGAAAGTAAAGTGAGCAACATATTGATGTGAAGTCACCATTTTCTTCGGATTTTACGATAAACAATTCCCGCCCACGGCGAGTTTGGCCATAACGTTGCAAAATACCAAAGCAGCCATTTGAGGCGGGTTGGACAATGCAACCAGGCGCGCAGTGCGGCGGCGGGCACGGCCTTGGGCTGTGTTTCAATCAGCGGGCGGACCCTGGCCAATTCCAGGTTGCCGCGGGCGATTCGCAGGGAGCGTTTATAATCACGTCGCCACGCCGCGCGCTGCGGCCTTGCCAGCGCTTTCTCCAACACGCAGATGTTGTACTCGCACATCCGGATTGTATTGCGGCTGATCTGACCCGGCCAGAGCCGATAGCGAGCCATTGGTTGCCTGACGCCTTTCGCGCAAAGCCCGCGTTCGGCGATGCGCAACCACATATCCCAATCCTCCGCCAGTAACGGTTCAACGTCGAACGGGCCGACCACATCCAGCGCTTCCCGTTTGATGATCACAGTGGACGCGCCAAACAAGTCAAAGAAGATCAAGTGCCGGCCCACGTCACCGTCGGGAAACTTGTCCGGGTCGCTGTAGCGCCGGCTGAAATCATTCTGGCCGTCCCAAAGAAAATAGTCGGTAAAAAGCAGGTTGGCGCGCGGTTCCTGCTTAAGCAAATCGAGTTGTGCAGCGAGTTTTTCCGGCAGCCAGACATCGTCCGCACCAAGGAGAGCGATCCACTCGCCGCGAGCTTGTTTCAAAGCGGTGTTACACGCAGCGGCCGTACCGGCATTTTTTTGGCGCAACAAAATGAAACGCGCATCTTTCTCTACAAATCCACGCGCGATTTCACTGCTGCGATCCGTTGAACCGTCGTCCACCACAATCACTTCGAACTTGCGATACGTTTGCCACTGAACCGAAGCCAGCGTTTCGGCGAGGAACGGCTCGTCGTTGTAAGCAGGAACAATGATTGAAACCCGGGGCATCACTTGGAGGCTATAATGGTTTGCGGGATTTCCTTCGTCAACTGACAAGCTAACCCCAGAATCATCACAGAACGTTTAAGAAGGTCCACCGCCTTCACGAGGTCAAATGGCCATAGAACCAAGGCCGCCAGGAGGTTGATTGCAAAGTGAAAGGGAGCCGCCGTCAAACGGCCAAAATGAAAAAGCGCACGATGTTTCCATTCCTTTTTTTCGTTGAGACGCTGGATGGCCACGGACTGGCCCTCCTTGAAGGCTGAATAAATCACCCAGCGCAGATTCAAACGATCGGCGTGGACAGCATGCCGGATTGCCGCGTCCGGCAGCCACCAGATTTCATAACCCGCATCCTGCAAACGAAGATTGATGTCGCTTCCCTCGCGATACCCCCGGATTTCGCCTTTGGGCCCCAGTCTGGTATCGAACATGCCGACTTCCATTGCGACCGAGCGCCGGTAGGCGCTGTTGCCTTCAGGGAGGCTGGCCCGGCGATAAGGAAAACGTTTCGGCACACGCCCAAGATCCAAGTTCCTTTTGGGATCAATCCATTGGGGTGATGGAGTCTCATGTTCAGGATACACCGCTCCACCCACCACCGCGACCCGATCCGAAGGCGGCGCGGACAGAAAACGTTGATAAGCTGCCAGCCAACCCGGTTCCGCCGTCGCGTCGTCATCCAGAAAAAGCACAAATTGACCGCGAGCTTTCTTCAAGGCTGTGTTGCGCGCGGCGCTCACACCGATTTCATTTTCGCGGCAAACAAACAGGCGCGGATTGGCCGCGGCCAGTCGCGCGGCGACTTCCGGCGTGTCGTCCATTGAAGCGTTGTCCACAATCAGGAGTTCCGTCTCATCGGTCATTTGCGGCAGGACACTGGCAATGGCGCGTTGCAAAAAGTTCGCGCGGTTCCGTGTGCAAATGGCCACCGTAATCAACACCCCGGCAGGCATGGGCGAAGTAGGAACCGGTTTATTGTCAGTCTCGGGGGCGTTCACTATTTTTTCCTAGGTTGTCCAATGAAATATATCTGCGCCGGACCGGGGGTGCTTTTCGCGGCGGCGAGCATTTCTGCCGCATCGGCGCAACGATGGGCTTTGGGCCGCCGGAATTTCGCCAGACTGCGCGCCAGTTTGGAAGCGTGACGCCCAATTTGGAAATACCAAAATTCGAGCTCGTAATCCGGCAAAATCAATTCCAACAGCTCGCGGGTTGAATGTCCGAATTGCACGAGCTGTTCCGGGTGGACCTCGACAAACAGCAGCGGCTGGTGGCGTTTGAGCAGCCCGTGGGCGCCTTGCAGGATTTGATACTCGAAACCTTCGCAGTCAATTTTCAGCACGGCGATCTTTTCAATGTCCGCCAAATCCTCGTCGAGCGTTGTCACCGGCACATTCACAATTCCGCCCGCCAGGGTTTTTTTGGCTTCTGCCGCCCAGCCGCCCGATGACAGCGCGTCCTGGCGGTTTGAACCGGACGCTTTCGCGGAGTTTCCAGCCATGACCGAACCGTTGAGGCCGGTGGAAAAGGCAACTTCACCACGCTGGTTTCCGCAAGCCAGGTTGCGGGCGTCAACACCGGACAATCCATTGCAGGCAATGTTCCATCGCAACAGTTTGAAAAGAAACGGCTGCGGTTCGTAGGCGATGATCGGCAGCGGCGACGTGGCGCGAAACAACAGCGTGTAAAGCCCGATGTTCGCCCCGACATCAATCAAGTGTCCGTCCGCGCATCGCTGGCAAAGCGCTTTGAGTGGTTCAAACTCAATCGCCATGTCCTCGCCCAGCACCAGTTCCGAAGTGATGGATTTGATCCAAGCCGCTGGTTTTATCACGCGATATTTGCCGAAAGGAATCGCCAGCAAGCCTTGAGTTCCGTTCAAAAGCCGCAACAACGGATGGTATTTGCGCCCCAGCGGCAGAAAACGGTTTAACGCACAGACAAATTTCCCGCCGCGCACGGGGCGCACTTCATTACGGGGAAAAGTTTCGTTCGACGCAGACATCTTGGAAAACTTTGGCTGGGCGGATTCGTTCTGTCAATCCGTCACAGGAGCGGGTAGCCTGCTGGCGCGTCCGGCGGCTTGCCAAAATTTCACCGGACAGGTTTATTTAACAAATGGCAGAACCAATCAGCCTTTACATCATCACCTTCAACGAAGCGCACAACCTTCGCGAAGTGTTGCCGACGGTTTTGTGGGCGGATGAGGTGGTGGTGGCGGACTCGTTCAGCACGGACGACACGGCGGCGGTCTGCGCGCGGTTCGGCGTGCGTCACGTGAACATTAAATTCGAGGGCTTCGGCAAATTGCGCAACGATGCGCTCGCGTTGCTTAAGCACAACTGGGTCGTCAGCATTGACTCGGACGAACGCAGCACGCCGGAGTTCGCTGACGAGGTTCGCCGCACTCTCGCCGCGCCGCAGCACGCTGCGTATTTTGTCCCACGCCGGAATACATTCTTGGGCAAGCCGGTTCATTTCGGGGGTATGTATCCCGATTACCGACAGCCGCAGGTTTTTGACCGCCGGAAATTCAAATACCACGAGGACGCCGTGCATGAAGGCTTTGAATGTTCCGGCAGTACCGGCTATTTCAGGAATTTCATCTGGCAGCATCCGTGGCCGACGATGCAGGTCATCATGGCCAAAGGCGAGCGTTACACGACATTAATGGCCCAGCGCAAATTCGAGCAGGGCAAACGCGCCGGTTTGATGGAATTTTGCCTTCGCCCGCCGGCAGCTTTTGTGAAGAAATATATTTTTCAGCAGGGCTTCCGCGATGGACTGGCGGGATTCATGATCGCGGTTTTGCACGCATTTTACACGTTCGTGAAATACGCCAAGCTCCTGGAGCTGCAAAACGGCCGGCCGCACGCATGACTCTTTCGCTCATCATCAACACCTTCAACCAGCCGGATTATCTCGACCGGGTTCTCCGCGCGGTGTCGCAGCAATGCGTGCTACCTGACGAAGTTCTGCTTGCCGATGACGGTTCGGCGAATGAAACCAAAACCGTGTTTGACCGATGGCGTGCCGAGCGATCCTTTCGCTGCGAACACATCTGGCAGGAACATCAAGGCTTTCGCCGCGCCCGCATTTTGAATCAGGCCATTGCCTTGGCGCGCAGCGATCATCTGATTTTTCTAGACGGTGACACCATTCCGCATCCGCGTTTCATTGCGGATCACCGGCTGCTCGCGGGCGAATCGCAATTCACTCAAGGCCATCGGGCGCTCATTGAACGGAAAGCGGCGATCTGGTTCGGTTTGCATGAATTTGCGCGTGACCGCTCACGCGCATTCCGCCAATTACAACTGCGCGGATTAAAACATGCCTATCGCTGGCCGTGGCCATTGCGGCGCGTCCGTCGCGATCTGCGGGGCGTGCGCGGTTGCAATTTGGCAATCTGGCGCTCCAATCTTGTTCGCGTAAACGGTTACAATGAGGCGTTTGTCGGCTGGGGTCGCGAAGATTCGGAGCTGGCCGTCCGTTTAATGAACTCCGGCGTGCGCCGGCTCGATGTGCGCGGCCGGGCGCTGTGTTATCATCTCTGGCATCCGCCCGTAAGCCGTGACGAACTTGTCGTCAATGACGAACTGTTGGCCAAGGCCATTCGTGAAAAATCCACCCGTTGCGAACTGGGTTTGGACCGGCACCTGCCGACAGGTTGATGATTTCTAGCGCACCAACCGGAAATGTTTTTTGTTAAATCGGACTCCCAGCCACTGTTCCAGTTTCAACATGATTCGGTGCTTTTTTTCACGGGAAGTAAGCTGATGATTTGGGTCGGTTTGAAACAAACCCGCTGCTTTCGGCAGCCAGTCCTGCACGATTTTTGGATGCGTGCCGGTAAAAAGTTTCAGCGTGGCTGGATCAATTTTTGAATAATCCACCATCGCGGACGGTTTTTCGTCCCAATACTTGTGAACCGCCGCCGCCTTCAAATTCATCTGCGCCTCGCTCCGTACCCAGCCATAATGATAAATTGTCGCGCCCGCGCTCGCGGCACGCGGGTAGCGCGATTTTTTGTGGCCGACGACGACGTTGAAGAACAGCGCCTCGCTTGACCAGGCGGGAATCGTGTTGCGGATGATTCTGACTTCACTGCGATACCAGCCCGGCGACCAGACCACGGTGTTCGCATTGCCGTAAAAGTGCAGATAGTCAAACACCAGCGCCTCGACGCGCGCATCGTTCAAA
>Ga0182027_10010454_pt1 | contig 13198 bp, 10 predicted proteins | sample 712E1DmetaG_FD_121300 | JGI IMG/M metagenome (GOLD analysis project Ga0182027, IMG submission 121300) | Permafrost microbial communities from Stordalen Mire, Sweden - 712E1D metaG (Illumina Assembly) | ecosystem: Environmental > Terrestrial > Soil > Wetlands > Permafrost | place: Sweden...
GACTAATAACTCTGCTCAGATTTTAGCCGAGGTATATAATGTGCCGCATCAGAAAATAACTGTTATTGCACATGGCACTCATCTGGTACCTCATCTGAGTAAAGAATCGCTGAAAAATAAATATGGTTTGCAAGGACGAAAAGTTCTTACAACATTTGGTCTGCTTAGTTCAGGCAAGAGTATTGAAACTACATTAAAGGCATTGCCATCCATAATCAGAATCAGCCCGGACGCTGTATTTCTGATTATTGGTAAAACGCATCCTGAAGTAATAAAATCGGAAGGTGAAAAATACCGGAAAAGTCTTGAGCGAAAAGTAAAATACTATTCTCTTCAGGATCATGTGATATTTATTAATAGCTATTTAGCATTACCCGATTTACTCGAATATTTACAGCTTACGGATATTTATCTTTTTACAACCAACGATCCTAACCAGGCTGTAAGCGGAACTTTTGTATATGCCATGAGTTGCGGTTGCCCTATTATTTCAACACCTATTCCTCATGCGAAAGAGATATTGAATGAAGATACCGGAATTATTTTTGATTTTCGTAACTCAAAGCAATTAGCTGATGGTGTTATCAGGTTACTCGACGATGAACCTTTACGAAGAAATATCAGTTCAAATACATTACAGAAAATAGTTTCTACAGCCTGGGAGAATTCTGCAGTAGCTCATGCAATGTTATTCGAAAAAATTTCTGCGAATAATATTGCAATAAAATATAATCTACCTGCAATCAATCTGAACCATCTGAAACAATTGACAACCAATACCGGGATCATTCAGTTTTCAAAGATAAATCAACCGGATATAAGTTCAGGATACACTCTGGATGATAATGCCAGGGCTCTTATTACTATGTGCATGCATTTTATGATTACTGGCGATGAAAAGAGTCTGTTTTATATGCAAACGTATCTCAGTTTTATAAGGCTATGCCAGCAACCTTCCGGCAATTTTCTGAACTATGTGGATAAGGATGACAATTTTACTGACCAGAACAAAACGACTAATTTGGATGATGCTAACGGGAGAGCTCTATGGGCCCTTGGATATTTAGCCTCATTGAAGGGCCTATTACCTGAGCAGATCATTTCTGAGACTAATGCGACCATTGAAAAAGCGATACCTTGTATAGAAAAAATGCATTCCACCAGAGCAATGGCGTTTGCCATAAAAGGTTTGTATTATTATCAGTGTATTAAAAAGTCACCGGAGAATCTCGCCCTTTTAAAAACTTTAGCCAACCGTTTGGTTCAGATGTACAAACATGAATCGGTTGAAAAATGGGATTGGTTTGATGGTTATCTTACATATGCCAACAGCATATTACCTGAAGCTATGTTATATGCCTGGTTATCGACGGGAGAAACAGTTTATAAGGAAATAGCAGTTTCGTCGTTTGATTTTCTTTTATCCCAGACCTTCAACGAAAATGGAATAGAAGTAATCTCAAATAGAAACTGGCTTCATAAGGGACATGAACCAGGTCATTTTGGCGAACAACCCATTGATGTTGCCTATACCATTATGACTCTTAGTAAATTTTATGATGTTTTTATGGACGAAGCATACCGTCTGAAAATGGAAACTGCATTTAACTGGTTTTTGGGGGACAACCGTTTACATCAGATTATTTATAACCCTTGTACTGGTGGTTGTTACGACGGACTGGAGGAGACTCATGTCAATCTCAATCAGGGTGCTGAGTCAACATTAAGCTACCTGATGGCAAGATTTACTGTTGAAAAGTACAGGAAGCCTGATAAAGCGTCTGTTGGACAGATGTTAGTTCACATTGAGAGAAAGTCAAGAAGAGAACTTGCTATAATTCAGTCGGAAATGAAAAATCTGGTTGTGCTGACTTCTTATTTCTTTATAACAAATGCATCGGGAATAACCAAAATAAATAAAAGGGCCAAAAGATGTGTGAATGATGTAACATAATTAAAAAGTTATGTAACATATGTTGCTTCTTTGATACTCATCTTTATGGTATTAATAATCACTTTAAAAAAGTCATAATGAAAAAATCACTCCGCTTCTTGGTATTCGTATCGTTAATTCTTAGTCTGCTATTTACATCGTGTGTCTCAAGCAAAAAGTTCATGGCTTCGGAAGACAGGGTAAATACGCTTCAGAAGGACAATGACAAAGCTCAAAGTCAACTGAATGATTGTAACCTGAAGGTAAAAGCCCTTGCTGATGATAAGGCAACCTTACAAAATGAATATGCTTCAGTCCAGAATGATATGAAGGACCTGACTTCACAGTCAAAAATGACAATTGCAGACCAGGCAAAGCGACTAAAAAGCTTTCAGGATATGATTCAAAACCAAAGGGATTTAATGACGAAACTGAAAAATTCGATAACAGACGCACTGTTGAATTATAAAACTGATGAGCTGAATATAGATATTAAGGATGGGAAAGTTTATGTTTCACTCGAAGAAAAACTGTTGTTCAAATCAGGCAGCGATATTGTTGATATCAAGGGAAAAGAGGCACTGAAATCTCTTGCCAAAGTGCTTAACGGTACCAGTGATATAACTGTATTGGTTGAAGGTCATACTGATAATGTTCCAATTAAAACAAAACTATTTGAAGATAATTGGGATCTCAGTACAGCAAGAGCCACATCTATTGTACGTATTCTGACAAAAGATTATGGATTTGATTCAAATCGTATCACAGCATCAGGCAGAGGCCAGTTCCATCCTGTTAAAACGAATGATACAGTTGCCGGACGTGCAGGTAACCGCAGAACTGAAATAATATTATCTCCTGACCTGAAGGAGATATATCAACTGTTATTACAATAGACTGATGAATGTTTTATCATTTTCATTTAAGTAATATAACAATTGATTTGAAATACCATAATACCTCACACATTAATAAGTGTCAGGCGTTTTGGTATTCTTTTGTATGAATAGTATTAGGCTTTTTCTCAGAATTGAGAAGCTCAGCTATAAAAATGTGTCGGTCAACATAAATAAAATGTCTTCAGGATGTCTGTGAAATCAGTAATAATCTCGCTTTGTCCCAGCCTGCAATTTTTAAAAAAGTCCAGGAAAGCTGCTAGAACAGTTGCACTTATAGTTGCACACCCTGACGATGAAACATTATGGGCCGGTGGTACAGTCCTTGACCATCCGAAATGGAAATGGTTTGTCATTTGTCTTTGCCGCGGAAACGATATGGATAGGGCTCCCAGGTTTTATGATGCGTTAAAAATTTTGAGATCAGTTGGTTTTATGGGTGACCTTGACGATGGACCCGAACAGAAACCCCTTGATGAAAATGAAATTGAACATGTCATTCTTGGCCTGTTGCCTCCCTGGCATTTTGACCTGTTAATTACTCATAGTCCCACCGGGGAATATACCAGGCATAAAAGACATGAGGAAACTGGCAGAGCAGTAATAAAACTATGGCATTCTGATAAGTTGTCTGCCAGTGAACTATGGACGTTTGCATATGAAGATGGTAATAAGGCATATTATCCCAGACCTATAGAGACTGCACCTATATGCTATAAACTATCAAGAATTACCTGGTTAAGGAAATACAGAATAATTACGGGAACATATGGATTTGAAAAAGGCAGTTTTGAAGCTCAGACAACACCTCATTCAGAATCATTCCGGCAATTTAAAAATTCTCAGGATGCTTACAATTGGCTTACGCAATTTGAAAAATTGAAAGTCAGATAATTGAAAATAAAAAGTTCAGATTATTTATTATGAAAGTACTTGTATTATATGATTACCCGCCTTCTCCCGGAGGGCTTGCAACCCAGGGAGATCTTTTATACCGGGGACTCCTGGAAATGGGTGTTGACGCACATGCAGTTCATTTCGAATCAGCAATGGAGAAGGAATGGTATTACCGCTGGTTTGAACCAAATGTTGTTGTTGGAGTAGGTTACTGGGGGCACACACCACAATTGGTACTTCACCCGCAAAGGTATGGAGTACAACCTGTCCCATGGCTGGTAGCTGATGGCTATATTGCCAACTATCAGGAGATTCTGAATGCGCTTCCACTTATACTTGTTACATCGAATTGGGTAAAAGAAATGTATGTCAGGGATGGGATAAGTGGCGATAAAATTGAAGTACTTCCAGTAGGCTGCGATACCGATACTTTTATCCCTTATAAAAAAGACGATCCGAAAATTCTGGCAGTCCGTGAAGCATTGGGAATTTCACCTGATCAGCTGATGATTCTCACGGTCGGAGGGGATGCCGCATCAAAAGGAGCACAGGAGGTAATGCAGGCTCTGGCTATCATCGATACTAAAGCGCCGGATTGGAAATATGTCTGCAAAGTATGGCCGCAGCCAAGAACCAAGATTCAGAATCTGGCTGATCTTGAAATGGCGACCCACCTTGGCATTGAAAAAAATGTCACTTACGCAACCAATACAATTTCACGGAATTTTATGCCTTACTTAATCGGAGCATGCGACATATATGCAGCACCCTCCCGCCTTGAGGGTTTCGGAATGCCACAGGTGGAAGCCGGTGCATGCGGGAAACCCGTTATAGGAATTAAAGCCATGGGAATGCTTGATACGCTTATACATGGTGAAACGGCATTCCTGGCAGAGATAGCCCGGAAAATTACCCTTGACGAAGTAATGGTGGGAAATGAATCAGGTTTTGAAGATCATCATAGAGTAAAATTTACAGTCCCACGGACAGTGGATTATCGCGCAAATGTCAATGATATTGCTAAATACCTGATGACACTTATGACAGATGCTGGTCTGCGCGAGAAAATGGGCAAAGCAGCCAGAGAACATGTAGTAGAAAAATTCGACTACCGTATTGTTGCAAAACGGTTTGTACAGTTAATGAACCAGAAATTAGATATAAGGTAACCTTCAGATTAATACCATGTCAATTCTAAACTGGCAAGAAATTGAAGAGGCAAAGAAAGCAGCTCTCGAGGTACTTCTTCATAATGCCCACGGACCATATCACGGACTTCCACGGACAGCAGGATGGGGATATCCGGAACCATACACAAGGGATTTGATGCTTTCTGTTCTTGGGATTGCTGTTTCTGAGAATCAGAAACTACTTGAAAGCATCCGAAGGGTATTGGAAACACTGGCAAAGAATCAGACAGAACACGGTCATATACCATCGCTGGTGCACGACAAAGAGGACCGCGGATCAAGCGATACCACTCCTTTGTTCTTGCTGGGGGTTGGAATTTTCAGAAAAGTATCACATGAACGGGACTTTCTTAATATAGCAGTTAAAAAAGCTCTCAAATGGATGGAATATCAGAGTCCTTCCGACCGTTATCTGGTTGCACAGCAGCCAACAAGTGATTGGCGCGATGAACAATGGGTAACCGGATACGGCCTGTTTGTGAACACATTGGTTTATAGCTATCTCCGGCTCCTTGGTCAGAATGACAGGGCAGACAAGGTACACCAGGAGATGAGCAGGTTTACAATCACTGCCGGAACAATACACCATCATGTTCATGAAGGGCTGGTTTTGAAACACAAGCCTTACTATGCTTTATGGTCATATAAAATCCATAGCAGCGAACGGTTCGACCTGCTAGGCAATAGTCTGGCAATTCTCTCAGGAATAGCTTCGCCATCAAGGGCCGGAGAGATGATTTCCTGGATCGAAGAGGAGTGTGCTGAATTAAGAAAACGAGGTGAACTGGTACTTGATCTTCCACCCAATTTCTTTCCTTTTATCAGACCTGAAGATCCTGACTGGCATAAAAGAGATGAAATCTATAACAGACCTGGCGAGTACCATAATGGAGGTATATGGCCATTTATTTGCGGGTTCTATATTGCAGCTCTGGTTACAGCAAAAAGATACACACTGGCAAATGAAAAACTAATTGCGCTTACCCATATTATAAAAATTTCCAATACAAACCATGTCGGTTTTGGATTCAATGAATGGTTAAAAGCTCAGGATGGCAGAGCGATGGGACAGGACTGGCAAACGTGGAGCGCCGCACTTTACCTGTATGCCGCAAAATGTGTCGAAGATAAAAGAACTCCTTTTTTTGACGAGATAAGAAACGGTTCCATATGAAAAGAACTGGTAAAGTAACACTTTTTTACAGCCCTCAATCCATAATTGAATGTGTGAATAATGTAACTCTTTTCTCTAATTGTGTAACGTTTCCCGGAACAAATGGGCTCACCTTTGTATGGTGAAAATCTATTTACAAATTAACACTTATAAAATGAACACAACAGAAGCAAACGGAAAATGGAATGAGCAGAAAGGCAAACTAAAACAGAAATTTGCGATGCTTACTGACAATGATCTGATGTTTATAGACGGTAAAAAAGATGAAATGCTTGGAAGACTTCAAATTAAGTTGGGTAAAACAAAAGAACAACTGCATGCAATTATCGAGGCGCTTTAAGCAAAATTTAATTTAAAGGGTTATTGTTTACCGGCATTCGCTGAACTGTATCCTTTTAATTTTGACGTTTTAACATGAAAAAAATTATTCCTGTTATTAAAGTAAAAAAATTTGCAATGGCTCAGTCTATGAAGCTGAGCGAAACAGCTATGGCAAAGACTGTAAAGGCACATAACTTTTTAACAGATATTGCAGATGTGTTCCTGTTTATAACGCTTGTTATAAAAGAAACATTTTCGGGCAACTTTGAACTGAAAGAATTTTTACGTCAATGCTATCAGATCGGATATAAATCTTTACCGCTTATTTCAGTTACCGGAGTCATTATGGGACTGGTGCTTACTATACAGGCCCGTCCGGCTCTTATTGGTTTCGGGGCTGTCTCATTGCTGCCCGGAATGGTTTCTGTATCTCTCATCAGAGAAATGGGACCGGTTATAACTGCTTTGATTTGCGCCGGAAAGATAGGTTCAGGTATGGGAGCGGAATTAGGTTCAATGAAAGTAACAGAGCAGATCGATGCCATGGAGGTATCATCCACCAATCCTGTAAAATTCCTGATCGTTACACGAGTTCTGGCAGCTACACTGATGATACCTTTATTAGTATTATATGCAGACGCATTGGGTATATTCGGAAGCTGGGCAGGAGCAAATATTAAAGGATCTGTGACTTTTATTCTGTTTTTCTCACAGGCTTTCAGCCACATAGGGTTCGATGATATTATACCGGCTGTTATTAAAACTTTCTTTTTCGGAGGGGTGATTGGTTTAGTCGGATGTTATAAAGGATATACTGCAGGACGTGGAACAGAAAGTGTAGGTATTGCTGCAAATTCAGCAGTAGTACTTTCCTCAATGCTTGTGATAATTGTAGATTTAATAGCTGTGCAAATTACCGATTTACTATAGAATAATTTGGAAATTTGAAAATAGATGAATACTTCCCAAACAGAAATTATTGCTCCGGCCAAAACAGGAAGTCTCGAAAAGGTTATTGAAATAAATAATCTCAGGAAGGAATTTGGCGCACAGGAAGTATTGAAAAATGTGTCATTACAGCTTTTTAACGGTGAAAACCTGGTAGTACTCGGAAAATCAGGATCGGGGAAATCCGTCCTTATAAAATGTATCGCTCGTTTATTATATCCCGACAACGGAACAATTAAGGTGCTTGGAAAAGATGTGAATACCTTGAACAATAATGATCTGGGAGAATTGAGAAAGAAAATTGGTTTTCTTTTTCAGAGTGGTGCGCTATATGATTCAATGACTGTAAAACAAAACCTGGAATTTCCATTGCGAAGAATAAAAAAGGAACTTACTCAGAAAGAAATAGATGAAAAAGTTAAAGAAGCTTTAGAGCATGTCGGCTTATCTGATGCCTTAAATAAAATGCCATCGCAACTATCTGGTGGAATGCGTAAACGAATCAGCCTCGCACGAACAATAGTTGTTGATCCGATGATAATGCTGTATGATGAACCAACAACAGGGCTGGACCCTGTAACATCGGATGAAATAAGTTCACTCATTAATGATGTTCAAAAAAAATATAAAACTTCTTCCCTCATAATAACTCATGATATTGAATGCGCCCGTGCTACTGCAAACCGTATCATTATGTTAGTGGATGGTGATATTTATTCCGAAGGTAATTTAAAAAAATTTGAAGAATCGACAGATCCGGTAATAAGATCTTTTTTTAAATAATGAATTTGACGAATCTCAGGATTAAAACAATAAAAAAATGGATACGCACACAACAAAATTTAAAGTCCGGTTAGGACTGTTTATAGCCGGAGGAATAATGCTTTTTGTAATTGTCATTTTTATAATAGGAAAGCAGAAGAACTTATTTAACCCTGTTTATAAACTTACTACCAATTTTAATAATGTAAGCGGATTACAGGTTGGAAATAATATCCGTTTCTCGGGAATCAATGTCGGTACTGTTGATAATATTAAAATAATTAATGATTCGACCGTACAAGTAGATTTGTTAATCAGGAAAAGTGTTCAACAATTTATAAAAGCAGATTGCGAAGCAGCAATAGGTTCGGCAGGAATTATTGGCGACCGTATCTTAGTTATAACTCAGGGGAGTTACGATTCTCCGTTGGCAAAAGACGGACAGCAGATAGTTTCAAAAGAGCCCGTTGAACCGGATGCCATTATGGCAAGTCTTCAGGTAACTGCTGATAATGCCGCAGTTGTTTCAGATCAGCTGGCAGAAATTATGATTAAAATAAATACTGGAAACGGAACACTTGGAAGATTAATCCAGGATTCGACAATTGCTAACAATATCAATCAGACCATTTTGAATCTCAGAAAAAGCAGCAAAGGGTTAAATGAAAATATGAATGCGGCCAAGAGCAATTTCCTATTGCGAGGTTATTTTAGAAAACAGGAAAGAGCAGCTGAAAAAGTAAAGAATGACAGCATTGATAAAAAGGCAGCGGAACAAAAGGCAATTGACAAAAAGAAAAAATAATTACCAGGATAAAGAGTACTATAAAATGGTATATACAAATGCAGTTCAAAAAGATATTGATACTTTTTATTGTTTCATTGTCAATTAATGATTTTGTATCTGCACAACAAACTACTGTTAAAACCGATTCAACCCATATTTATAAGAATATTGAATCCTATTCGAAACGAAGCAAGTTCGGAAAGTTTTTATACCGACTGGTTTTCAAACCTGTAGTAGTTATCTCAAAAAAACCAGAAGTCAGAAAAAAGGGATATAAAAAACTGATTCAAAAACCATATAGCGTCTTTGAAGGAAAAATTATACGCAACATAAACATTGTTACCCTGGATCCATTTGGTTATTCTATCACCGACACCTCTTTTACAACACAAAGTATTTTATCCAAAGCCGGTAATGAATTGCATATCAAGACACATAGTATCACTATCCGGAACCTGATGCTTATCCGTAAAAATGAACCTTTCAATTCTTTGCATGTAAAAGAGTCGGAGCGTTTAATCCGAAGCCAGAAATATGTGCATGATGTATTTTTTTACGTTGGGTATGCCGGTAAAAAATCCGATTCGGTAGATATTTATATACGTGAAATGGATAAATGGAGCCTTATTCCGGAAGGGTCCATTTCAACCTCAGGGTTCACAATCGGGATTACCGAGGAGAATTTCTTAGGATCCGGTCATGAGTTTCAAAATGATTTTCACAGAAGTATTCATGATGGAATTAATGCTTTCAATACAAACTACTTCATCCCAAACATCCTGAATACCTACATCAACACAACGTTGCATTATGGAGTGGACGGATATAATAATTCCATTAAGAGCTTTGCTGTTGACCGTCCGTTCTTTTCTCCGTTAACAAAATGGGCAGCAGGCGTATCTTTCGCTTCAGAGGTTAACAATGATTCCCTGAAGAATATAAATAATGTTTATGCTCCGATAAGTTTAAAATTCAGGACACAGGATTACTGGGTGGGTTACGCGTACCGGATTTTCAGAGGCAGGACTGATAAAGAGAGCATAACCAATTTAATATTGGCTTTACGTTATCTTCATGTCGGGTATTCTGATAAACCGTCTGAATTCAATGACCCGCTTCATATTTATTCCAACGAAAATTTTTATTTTACTTCAATAGGAATCTCTACCAGGAAATATGTTCAGGACAAATATGTTTTTAAATATGGTGTTATCGAAGATGTGCCGGTTGGGAAAGTATATGAATTGACAGGTGGCTATCAGTTAAAAAATAATGTCTGGCGCCCGTATTTAGGAATGAGATATTCAATTGGTAACTACTATGAATGGGGATACCTTAGTTCCAGCTTCGAGTATGGAACTTTCTTTCATTCATCCCATGCTGAACAAAGTGTTTTTATAGCAGGGGTAAATTATTTTACAGGATTATTTGAAATCGGGAAGTGGAAATTCAGACAATTTGTAAAACCTCAGTTTACGCTTGGTTTAAACCGGTTCGCTTATGATAGTCTGACTCTCAATTCGGGTTATGGGCTGGATGGATTTAAAAGTCCTGTATTATCAGGGACCAAACGCTTGTTATTGACATTTCAGACGCAAACATATTCTCCATGGAATTTAATAGGATTTCATTTTGGACCTTATCTTATCTGTTCACTTGGAAAGCTTGGAGATGCCGCAACCGGATTTAAAAACCATAAAGTATATTCTCAAATAGGTCTGGGAGTTTTAATTAAAAATGAAAACCTTGTTTTTAATACATTTCAGATATCAATTTCATTTTATCCGATAATTCCGGGCAAAGGGCTTGACATTCTTAAAATGAACTCATTCAGCACATCTGATTTTGGCTTCAGGGATTTTGAAATTGGGAAACCGGCAAATACGGTATTTCAATGATATAATATATCTTATAACAGAGGTCATGAAAATAACAAACACGGCAGCTAAAATAGGGTTTCTTCTTAAAGAGACCTTCAGCGAATTTATCGACGACAATTGCATGAAATTAAGTGCAGCCCTATCCTATTATACCATTTTCTCTTTACCTCCACTTCTCATAATTATAATAAGCTTATGCGGATTCTTTTTTGGTGCAAAAGCTGTGAGGGGTGAAATTTTCGGACAGATTAACGGACTTGTAGGAAATGATATCGCAATGCAAATTCAGGAGACAATAAAAAATGTTAAACTATCAAGCAGCAATGGGTTTATCACAACCTTCGGTATTATCATTATGTTTATCGGAGCTTCAGGTGTGTTTTCCGAAATTCAGGACTCAATAAACTATATATGGGGCATTAAAGCAAAACCTAAACGCGGTCTGATTAAATTTATGTATAACCGCCTGATGTCATTCTCTATGATCGGTACCGTAGGATTTTTGCTGTTGGTTGGTTTAATTATAAATTCTTTAACTGATGTTCTAAGCAAAAAATTGCTGGAATATTTTCCTCAGGACACTATTTATTTATTTTATGCTTTCAACCTCCTCGTCGTCTTCATCATTATTTCGCTTTTATTCACCTTTATTTTTAAAACGCTTCCCGACGGGAAAGTAGTTCTTAAAGATTGTCTCATCGGGGCATCCTTTACCGCCTTTCTTTTTATGATAGGCAAATTTGCAATTGGTTTTTATCTTGGAAGTTCTGCAATTGCTTCAGTGTATGGCGCTGCCGGAGCAATCATTTTAATTCTTGTCTGGGTTTACTATTCTGCTATCATACTCTACTTCGGAGCTGAATTCACTAAAGTATATGCGCATACCCATGGACAAAAAATAGTTCCTAATTCATACTCCATTCAAATCATAAAACAAAATAAATGAAAATGGTATTCACCAAACATAAAAAGAGACTTATTACTATTATCAGATACACCATCATTTTAGTAATAGTTATCATTTTGTTGATTTCACCCTTCACAAAATATCTGATTGAAAAGAATGACGTGAAATACACCGGGAGACGAATTAAAATGGGTTGGGTTTACTTAAACCCTTTTACCGGTTATGTTCATATCAGAAATCTGAGAATTTATGAATCAACAAGCCTTCCTTCTTTAGTTGAAGACGACAGTATTTTTTTTTCAGCCAAAGGGGTAAGCGCCAATTTTGCTATGCTTAAATTGTTATCGAAAACTATCGAAATAAAGAAAATCACATTTGATCAGCCAAAAGAAATTATTATTCAAAATAAAAAGGATTTAAATTTTAATGATTTAATAACAAAATTTACCCCTGAGAAAAATGGAACAACTACATCGCAGGTTCATTTTAATATTCTGAGAATAAACATTAAAAATGGAGAGTTTACCTACCGTGAAAAAACAATTCCAATTAATTATTTTATAAAAGAAGTAAATATTGAAAGTGCAGGCAAGTATTGGAATGCAGATACAATTGGGGCAAAAATATCTTTTTTACCAGGAACGGGTAGTGGTAGTGCAAAAGGCAATTTTACAATAAATTTTAAAAACCTGGATTATCGAATCGATGCTATTTTTCATAAATTCGATTTGAACATTATTGAACAATACCTGAAAGAGTTAATTAATTACGGAAGCTTCAGTGCCAATCTCGATGCAGATATAAAAGCAACAGGGAATTTCAATAATAAGGAAAACATAAATGTCAAAGGTCTGCTGGCAATAAATAATTTTCACTTTGGGAAAAATCCGGACGATGATTATGCGTCTTTCGACAACCTGGCACTAAAAATTGATGAGTTGAGCCCGAAAAACCATCAATATCTTTTCGATTCACTTATCCTTAGCCATCCTTTTTTGAAATATGAAATTTATGATTATTCAGATAACCTGGTAAAAATGTTTGGAGAAAATGGTGCCGGCAATTCAGCAACTCATACAGTCCGATCAAGGTTCAACCTTATTCTGACGATTGGTAATTATGTGAAAGCGCTTGTACATAACTTTTTTCAGAGTGACTACAAGATTATTAAGCTTGCCATTTACAATGGCCGTTTCAGATTCAATGACTATGCTCTCACTGAAAAATTTTCAGTGGAAGCAAATCCTCTTTATGCGGTTGCTGATTCTGTTAATAAAAACGGCAAACGCGTGAAGGTATCTTTTAAATCAGGTATTCAGCCTTATGGTAACGTAGCTGTAAACCTGAGTATTAATCCTAAAGACAGCGGAGATTTTGATATGCAGTATCATCTTCAAAAATTGCCGGTTTCTGTGTTTAACCCCTACCTGATTACCTATACTTCTTTTTCTTTAGACAGGGGAACCATTGAACTCAATGGATCTTGGAAAGTGAGAAACAGTA
>Ga0182027_10010456_pt1 | contig 13195 bp, 13 predicted proteins | sample 712E1DmetaG_FD_121300 | JGI IMG/M metagenome (GOLD analysis project Ga0182027, IMG submission 121300) | Permafrost microbial communities from Stordalen Mire, Sweden - 712E1D metaG (Illumina Assembly) | ecosystem: Environmental > Terrestrial > Soil > Wetlands > Permafrost | place: Sweden...
GAAATCTTTGATACTGTGTCTCTGTACTGTGAAAAAACAATCGTCTTGTTTTTTGGATTTTCAATAATTGATTCTTCAATTATTTTTTTTAATTCTATTAATTTTGGATTTTCTATATTTCTCGTAATCAATTCATTTAGTTTGATATAGGCTAAATTAAATTCCTTATTTTTCACAATTTGTTTTACTGCTTTGGATTTGTTTTCAGCTGCTTGCTGAAACATGGATTTCATGTAATTTAGAGAATTAAACAGGGTTTGAGTTTCTAATAATTCTATTAAATGAGAAAGCTTGATTGCCTGAGCTGTTGCACTTGCGCCTGACAATATATTAAAATTTCTATTTCCTTTATTAATACTATTCATTATTGTCGACTGAAGCTTTAAAAGATTAAACTTGGTTGGAGGGCCGAATAAAAGTTTTCTGTTTTTTAATTCATCTGTTTTTCTTTGATATAATGCTTTTATTATACTAACAATTTCTCTAATTTCTTCTGGAAAATCAAGTGCAATTATGTCAAACTGTAATTCTTGGAGATATTCTTTTACGTCAACACTTTCTCTTGTACGTAGTTCAATTGCAACTATCCCCAGATTTTTTGCTATTTGTTTTATTGTATCTTTATCTGTTCCGGGACTTGCAGTTAATCCTAAAATCCTCTGATTTTTAGCTTGTTCTTTATACTTTTCTGCAATAAAAGTATAAGAATAATTTTTCAAGCAGCGATGGCATTCATCTTCAATTAATAATGAAACATCTTCCAAACTATAAAGATTGTTTCTTATGTCATTACCAATGCATTGAGGTGTTGAAAAAATGATGTCTGAATTTTCCCAGTATTCCTGTCTTTTTTCAGGAGGTGTCTTGCCTGTGAATAATGTCAATTGTGCAAATAATTCTGGAAGATGTTTTTTAAAATAAGCAAGATGCTGTTCTGCCAGGGGGCGTGTTGGAGCCAAGAAAAGGGTTTTACTTGCTGGAAATTTCTTTTGAGTATAAATTGATAACATTAATCCTATTAAGGTTTTTCCAATTCCGGTTGGAAGAACTACAAGGCAGTTTTTATCTTTGCAAGAATCATAGATTTCTTGCTGATATTTTCTTGGCTTTATATGACTTAGAACTTTGTCTGGCATAAAAATAGGGAATATTGGAAAGTTAATAAGGTTTTATGTGTGAAAGTTACACAAGTCCCAAAGCGAAAAATAAAACTATTAGTGATAATATTACCAAGAAACACCATGTGAAGAAATTTGCAATGAATACTTTTAATCCATCGAGGTTTTCCCATGGAACAAGATTCCAGAAGCAGTAATAGAGTGGAAATGTTGCAAGTTCTTTGATATTATAAATATCATAATGACCTGGATAACTTTTATTTATTATTATATTTATTATTATTCCTATTATTGAAAGAATGATTAAAGAGAAAAATCCCCAAAATGCAGTCAGATTTAAGTCTGATTCATTCATGTAAACTTTCCTGAATTTTATATCTCCATATCTTTTTTGAATCCTTTTTCTAAAATCATCTTCTGCATCAAACTGCAAAAACGTGAGTGGCTTTACAAAACTTAAAGAGAAAAAAGCCATGAAAAATGGGAGGACAACTCCTAATGGAAAAGGTTTTTTCAAATAAGACCTGGAATAATAACCAAACCTTTGGATTTTCCAGCCCGAATGTTCTATTTTTATATTATAATGTGGGGCTGCTATTTTTTTTGCAATAACAGTTACAAAGATAATCAATATTGGAACTAAAAATTTTTGAGGCCTTTTCAAGTCAAGGATAAGGTATCCGGTTTTAGAATCAAATCCCAGGGCAATTATGAATTCGAAAATTATAATTACAATTATTAACCAGGTCAGCTCTTTTTTTGTAAACATTCGTATGAAACCCAGGGTTTTCCTAACAAGTCACCTTCCTTTTTTGCTAGGACACTTTTGGAACCTCTATTATTTAAGAATTTATATTTATATAAAGTTAATGGAATTATTTTTTTATAACAACGTAAGTGTATTTTAATCCCAATTCTTTTGCTATAAAAAAACTATTATGAAATGCAATTACCTGGTTCTTTTTATTAATCCAGGGAGAAGGTATTGGCTTTTTTTCAAGAAAGATTTTTTTCCAAAATTTAATTTCAATTTTATTATACTTTCCTCTGTCACACTTCAGGTCTTTTGTCTCTTTTTTTATTTGTATCATTTTTCTAATTAATACTCATAATATTTAAGGTTTTTTATGATGTTTTGCTATCTTAACAGGTAGTTACCCCTTATTGGTTATTCTCGATACTATACTTTTCTGTAACAGAAAAGTATTTAAACTAAATACTATATTTTTTTGTCATGCTAAAGATAAAAAAGATTACAGATGTTATTGGAAGGAAGGTATATACTGATACAGGTGACTTTTTTGGCGAAGTAGAAGAGTCTAACTTGGTGGAAAATAAGGTTGAAAGTTGGAGAATAAGGGTTGCTGGCTCTATGGCTAATTTTCTTGGAGGTGCAAGAGGTGTTATAATACCGCATCAGTTTGTAAAGGCTGTTGGTGATATTATTATAATAAGCAGAGCGAATTTGCCTTTAGATGAAGAGCATACTGTGGAAGAATCAGTTGACTTATCCGGGGACAACTCACAATAAGACCTTATAATTTATGGCTGAACCTATTTTTATATCAGGCTTTTTCTTAACTTATCTTTTACCATTTGCACTTATATTTACATTAGTTTTTGCAATACTTCAAAAAACAAAACTCTTGGGTGAGGACAAGAAGCAGATTGATGCTATTGTTGGGCTTTTGGTGGGATTATTTTTAATAGCTTTTCCAGCTGCAAGAGATATTGTTGTGAAATTAATGCCATTTTTAGCAGTATGTGTAGCAATTCTTTTAGTATTTATGCTTCTTTATGGATTTGTAAGTGGAAAAAAAGAAGGGGATATTTTATCAAAGGGCTGGAAATATGCATTTTATGCACTAATAGCAATTTCATTAATCATTGCGCTTATTGTAATAACTGGTTATTGGGATACTTTAACAAACTATTTGTTTAATGATGCAACTGGGAGTCAGATATGGATAAATGCTTTAGTAATTATTGTAATTGCTGGTGCTATTATTGCTGTTTTATCTGATAAAGGGAAGTCTTCTTAAATTTTTAAAAACGAAATTACTTATAATTGTGAAGCAATTCAACGTACGATAAGATAGACTCCAACCTTTAAGTGAATTAAAGATTGTCGATAAATACATAAATTTCACAAAGCTAAGCTCTTACTTAAAAGCGAAATATATATAAAGAAAAAATTTTTAGTATAACTATAAAAAAGAGATAAAATGGTGGCATTTACTATAACTGATATTCTGAATATATGGCAACAAGCAGGCATATTTGCATATGTGATACCGTTTCTTATTATATTTGCTGTTGTTTATGGGATACTCAACAAGACAAAACTTCTTGGGGAAAACAGGGGAGTTCAGGCAACAATTGCTTTAGGTGTTGGATTAATGTCGCTATTAAATGATTATGTTTCTAATTTTTTCTCAAGTTTATTTCCTTATGCTGGAATGGGTATTGCTGTCTTACTCGTTGCCTTGATTTTAATGGGACTTGTAACTACAGAAGATTTTTCCTGGAGAATCTGGTTTATTGTTGGACTTGTAAGTTTTGTAGCAGTAATACTTGCATCTTTAAATGACATGAAATGGTGGATGGGAGGACAGTTTGGAGATTCCTGGCCTGCAATTCTTGCAGGAATAGTACTCCTTGCCTTAATGTATTTTATAATTTATGGTGGAGAGAAAAAGATCGGAAAAGGAGGGCCTTAATTTTATATGGCGTCTGAACTTAATATAGCAGGGCTTTATTTTTTTATGCCTGTATTTAGCTTTTTATTTGTGTTCTTGATTGTATATGCAATTTTATTAAAAACAAAACTACTTGGTGAAGGCAAGTTTGTCATTTCAGTAATAAGTTTTGTAATTGCAATTATTTTCATGAGTTTTTCAACTGCAAATTTTTCAACAGACCAGTATGTCAGAACAATAGTACCCTGGTTTGCAGTACTCCTTGTTTGCGTATTTTTGGTTTTAGTTCTTGCAGGTCTTTCTACAAAAGACCTTGGAAAGATAATGACAACAAAATTCGCATGGGTTGTCATTGCTATTTTAATAGTCATATTTATTATTGCTGCAATAAGAGTATTTAACCCGGTATTTAACTGGACTTATGGCGTAAGCTCTGGTGATCATCCACAAGTCATTTCCCAGATAAGAGATTTATTTTCCAATGCTGTTGGCGGGGGAATTCTACTTCTGATTGTTGCCATACTTGTTGCCTGGGTGATTACGAAAAAATAGATCTTATATAAAAAAATAATTTAACTAAAAATTTATCGCCTTAAAAATGGATTTATCAGATATTAAGAAAAAGATGAATAATTCTAAAGTAATCAAATATTTTGTTTATAGTTATACAGTTTTAATTATTGGTTTATCAATAATTGTTCCAATTTATTTTCACCTCAAGGCTCCAAAAGTATTTTCAATTCCTATAGCTATTATCTTTGGATTATTTTTATTATTAATTGGATTTATTGAGGTTTTATTAAACGCAAATTATTCAGTATTCAAATCTTTTTTAAATGGATATAAACCTGGAATAATTTTTGCTATCGTTCTTTTAATAGTTTTATGGATATTTTATCTTATAACAATTATTCTAAACAATAATTTTTATAGCTATGAATTTTGGGTTGCTACGGTTTTAGTAATCTATGTTATTATAATGTATTATTTAAGACTCCGAGAAATAAAGTAATTAATTTTGTTATACTTATTTTATATAAATTATCTTAAATAATCTTCAAAACCTGGCTCGGGTTTTGTTCTTTTTCTTGGCTCTTGTTGTGTTTCGGTTGTTGTTTCTGTAGTTGTTGTTTTTGTTGTTTCTCTTTGTGGCTGTTCTTTTTGTCTTTGTTGGGGTTGTTTTACTGGTGGTTTTTCGAAATCTTCTGTCATTTTTTGTAATTCTCTAATGTTATCTGTCAAGGGGTTTATTATTTTTGAAAATGAATCCTGGGTTTGATGCATTTCATTTGAGATATTTTTTATATTTTCTCCATATTCTCCTATTCTCCTTAAAATTGCCGCTTGAAGCTCATTAAAATTATTTTCAAGTTTCTCGAGTCTTTTATTCATTCTTTCAACATCTGACTTTGTTTCTTCATTTGTATTTTTAAAAGAAGAGATTTGTTTTTTTAATTCAGTTGTTTTTTCTTCAACAATTTGCTCTGCTATTTCATTGATTGTTTCAATATCTGCTGAACTCTGCTGTGGTGCCTGGTATTCCTGATAAGTTTGTTCATAATTTTGGGGCTGTGCATATTCTTCCTGTGGCTGCTCTGCATATTCCTGCTGTGTTTGGGGATATTGAGGGTATTCTGATTGATTTGAATCATTTGCAGCTGGATAATTTCCTTCACTTGGCATTTCTTCTGTATTTTCAGTCATTTGTGTTTGTGAAAGTTCTGTTTTAATATTAGATTGTGTAATAGCATTGTAAATTTCTTTTGGGGAAACTCCCTCTTGTTTTAAGGTGTCAATTATCTGAGATTCTGTGTACCCTCCACTTCTCATCTCCATTACCCTTTCAAGTGTTGACATATTCGTATGAACCTTAGGTTCCTAACAAGTCATCTCCTCAATTTCTTTATCTTAACAGATAAATTAACTCAGGATTTTTTAATGAACTTATTATTTACTTTCCCCCATTTTATGTAGTACATATATCTTAAAGTTTAAGTTTTGAGTTATTCTTGATTTATTAATTGACTTCTTTTTTATTAATCCTTCTTTTAATATAAATTATTTTACTTATTAACCTTTTTGTTTACTTTTCGATAATTCATCTTTTATTATTTGCTTGACATCTTTAATTCTTGCAAATTCAAGGGGCTCAAATATCTTGAATTGTCTTTTTACAATTTCAAGCTCTGATTTTCTTGCAAAATTTCCAATCTCATTAATTATCCTCTCATTTAATTGCTTTATTGTTTTTATTTCCTGTTCAAGGTTTTTTATTTGCTTTTTAACATCCAGAAATTGCTTGTCATATTCCTCTTTTGCTCCTACAAGATTATTTCCTATTAAGAGAACTCTATCTTTTAACAATCTTTGTTTTTCTTCTATTTCATTCATCCTTATTCCAAATTCCGAAATAATTGAACTAATTGGATCAGGTTGTTGAGATATAGGTTGAGCCATTTTAGTACTTCTTTTTTATCCTATAGTTAAGCAAGAGGGGTTTAAAATTGTTGTGCCTGGAAAAAATGAAATGTTTAACCAAAAAATATGAATATGATGTAAGTAATTATTATAGGATAAAAAATATGTTTAAAAGAAGTACACATAAATTTTAATATAGTGATTATTATTTATTATTAATAAAAAGGTGAAACTATATGCTTTTTAATAAGATAAGAAACAACATTTTTAGGGGGGTGAATTAAAATGTTATTCAAACCCGGAACACCTTTGTATTCCTATGAAGTTTCAAGAGAAACTGGAAATCAGGTAATGTATGTTAATTATTTGGGTGCACTGGAAGTTCCTAACTTGGCTGAGAATCCGGATATAATGTCAAGAACAGTTGATTTACTTATTGAAGCACCAAATATATCAAGAATTGTTTATGTACAGCAGAGAAATTATAGTTATGATGCGTCTCAAGTTTTTATGCTGCAAGAGATTGCAAACCTGTATGTTTATTTAACTAAAAAAGAAAAGATACTAACTCCCTCTAAATTATCAATAATGAATTCTCAATATATAAGTGAAAGATATAATGATCTTAGTTATATATTAACTCTTCTCAAGAGAGATCCTTTTGAATGTTATAATGAACTCAATCGTGTAATAAATAAAGAGAGAATTAATCTTGAAAACACTCCAGAGGAATTGAAATTAGATCAGACAACTTATTTAAGACTACTCGAAAGATTTATGTCTTTATTCTCTGAAACCAGGCTTATTAAGGAAGCCAAGGAGGCTTTGATTAATTATGTTCCTGGAAAGAGAGAAATATATTTTAAATTTTTTAGGCCTGATGTTATTCCTAATTTTACTTTTACAAGGCTTGTTGCGAGTCTTCCAGAAGATTCTGAAATCATGGAGCAATATAATATTGGAGATGGCTATGATGTTTCTGTTGTAACTATCGTAAAAAAAATTGAAGATGCAAAATATTTTTATCACTTGATGCCTCCTGAATATTCCTTGACTGAGGAAAAGCAGGAATTATTAAACCTTGCAAGAAATGTTTTGATTGAACATCAGCCAAAGGCTGAAGAATTTACAGACCCTGATAAAACTAGACAGGTTTTTTTCAATGTTTCCATGGATTTGCTTCGAGATTTAAGTGAAAGTAAAAAAGTAAAATTGGATTATACTGAACTTAATAAACTTGCAAAAATACTTGTTCGGCATACAATTGGTTTTGGCCTTATCGAGGTACTTTTGCAGGATAAAAATATACAAGATATTGTTCTTAATGCGCCAATTTCCATGAATCCAATATTTTTAAGACATCAGGAATTTGATGAATGCATAACAAATATAATTCCTTCAAAGGAAGATGTGGATTCATGGGCTGCTAAACTCAGGATGATTTCAGGAAGGCCACTTGATGAAGCAAACCCTATTCTTGACAGTGATTTAGGACTTGGAAGTGTTCGAGCGAGAATTGCTGCTATTCAACAGCCTCTTTCACCTGATGGACTCGCTTATGCAATAAGAAGGCACAGGGAAGAGCCTTGGACATTTCCTTTATTTATTAAGAATAAAATGATGTCAAGTTTTTGTGCTGGACTAATGAGTTTTATTGTTGATGGTTCAAGAACTATTCTTATAGCTGGAACAAGAAGCAGTGGTAAGTCAAGTCTTCTTGGAGCACTCATGCTTGAGATAATTCCCAAATATAGAATTATCGTACTTGAAGACACTTTGGAACTTCCTGTAGAAGCAATCAGGAAATTAAGTTATGATATTTTAAGGATGAAGGTTCGTAGCAGTTTACTGAAAACCTCAGCGGAAATTGGCGCTGATGAAGGAATAAGAACATCTCTTAGACTAGGAGATTCTAGTTTGATTGTTGGGGAGGTAAGAAGCCTTGAGGCTCAGGCACTTTATGAAGCAATGAGAGTTGGTGCACTTGCAAATGTTGTTGCTGGTACTATTCATGGTGCATCTCCATATGCAGTATTTGACAGGGTTGTAAATGATTTGAAAGTTCCTGTAACAAGTTTCAAGGCAACTGACTGCATATTAGTTGCTAACCCTATTAAAACTCCTGATGGACTTAGAAGCATTAAAAGAGTTGTGCAGCTAGCTGAAGTTCGAAAACACTGGACTAATGACCCTGAAGAAGAAGGTGGATTTGTTGATTTACTCAAATATAATGTAGAAAAAGACAACCTTGAACCAAGTGAAGAATTAATCAATGGAGACTCTGATATATTAAAAGACATTGCATCAGGTGTCAAGGGTTGGGCAGGAGACTGGGACGCTGTTTATGATAATATATTACTCAGAGGAAGAGTCAAACAAGAGATTGTTGATATTTCAGTAAAATTAAACATGCCTGAAATACTCGAGGCAAAATTCAATTCTTTATCCAATAATATGTTTCACCAGTTTTCCAAGGATGTTCAGGAGGAAATCGGACTTCCTTCGAGTGAGCGGGTTTTTCCAATGTGGCAGGAATGGCTGAAGAAAACTGTCAAGGGTAAAGAGATTTCTTAATTTGGGAAGTTTTATTAATTGGTTTTTCTATTTATAATTATTATATTTTGTATAATGTAATATTATGGCAAAAATGAATAAAAAAGGGGCAATGGAAGTAGATGAGGTATTAAGAAAATATTCAAAGAAAATTGATAATGAAGTTTCTAGATATGATTACAGCCAGCAGGGAAATTCCAATTATAATTCTAATGCTGAGCTGACATCTGTTTCAAAGGATTATGGTCAGTTTAAGTCTGATATGATGCCTGCACTTTCCAGGTATGAAAAATGGTGCAGAAGCCTTGGAAGTTTTGTTAAAATAAAGACTTCTTTAAAAGATAGTGCTAGAATAGAAAGAGACCTTGCTATTGCACATCTTGACTTAACAAGTCAGGAAGTTGCAGGACTTGCATTTTTTAGTTTTATAGGCGTGTTTTTACTTGCTGCAATTGTTTCGATTGCTATATTTTTTATTACAAGTTCAATACCCATATTATTTTTTGTTTTGATGATTGTTATGGCTATTTTTTTATATTATTATTTTTCAACAATGCCTGCACGCCTGGCTACAAAATGGAAACTCAAGGCAAGCAGCCAGATGGTTCCTGCTGTACTTTATACTGTAATTTATATGAAACACACCAGTAATATTGAGAGAGCAATTAATTTTGTTTCCCAACATGTGGAAGCTCCTCTTGCACTAGACTTTAAAAAAATATTATGGGATGTGCAGACTGGAAAATTTTCTTCTGTTAAAGACAGCCTAGATGCATATCTGGATTTTTGGAGAGACAGCAACATGGAATTTGTTGAAAGCTTTCATTTGATTGAATCGAGTTTATTTGAACCAAACGAAGCAAGGAGAATACAGATTCTTGAGAGAGCACTCAGAGTTATTTTGGATGGTGTTTATGAAAAAATGCTGAAATACACACATACAATAAAAGCTCCATTAACTAATCTTTATATGATAGGGATAACTCTTCCAACACTAGGTTTACCTTTGATTGTTCTTGCTTCAACACTTCTTGGAGGAATGATAAAGTCAGTGCATCTTTTTGTCATATTTAATATCATTGTTCCTTTTTTTGTTTTTTATTTAACAATGCAGGTTATGTTAAAGAGGCCTGGAGGGTATGGAGAAACAAGCCTCCTTGAAAAAAATCCATATTATTATAAATATGCTTCAAAAAAACCTTATTATATTGCTGCATTGATTTGTGCTCCTTTTTTTATTCTTGGACTCCTTCCACTAATTGTTGGATATACTCCGATTCCTGAATGGTTGGGTTTAACTACTGCTGGACATATTTTTGATTTTCCATTTTCAAGTCTGGGAATTAGTTTTTTTAGCGGTAATTTTTTTGGGTTTAGAGGTGAGGGAAGCAGCCTGACTGGTCCGTTTGGGCTGGGATCTGTGTTACTTAGTTTATTTATTCCATTTTCACTTGCTATGTTTTTTTCATTATCATTCAGTTTGAGAACAAAGGAACTCATTAAAGCAAGAGACCAGACAAAAGATCTTGAGGAAGAATTTAACTCTTCCTTATTTACACTTGGAAACAGAATAGGTGATGGAACACCTGCTGAAATTGCATTTGCTAAAGTTGCTGAATCTGTAAAAGGACAAAGAACAGAGGAATTTTTTAAAATAGTAAATACAAACATTCAATCAATGGGAATGGGGCTTGAAGAAGCAATATTTAATAATAAAAGAGGGGCTCTTGTGTATTATCCATCTAACTTGATTGCTACAAGCATGAGAATATTAATCGAGAGTGCAAAAAAAGGACTTTCTGTTGCTGCTGAAAGCTTGATGAGCATTTCAGAATATGTAAGAAACATACAGAAAATAAATGAAAGACTTCGAGATTTACTAGCTGATGTGGTATCTGATATGAAAAGCAATATGACATTTCTTGCCCCTTTACTTGCTGGAATTGTTGTCGGACTTTCTGCAATGATAACAGGAATACTCGCTCAGTTAACTGACTTGAAAAATTCTATTGGAGCTGGAGATGCAACAGCTATCGGAAATATTGGTTCTATGATAGATTTATTTAAAATCGAGAATCTTATCCCTCCTTATTTCTTGCAGATTTCTATTGGACTTTATATTGTCGAGATAATATTTATTCTGACTGCTACACTTGTAACAATTGATAGTGGTGAAGATAAATTAAAACAAACTTATGAAATCGGAAAAAACCTTATTATTGGTGGAACACTTTATTTAATTGTAGCACTCGTTTCTGTTCTTGTACTTGCTGGAATAGCCAATGTTGCTCTTGGGGGAATTGGGCTCACATGAGAAAAAAAGAATATAGTTATTGAAAAACCCTTAATTCCCAAACATATCTTTCAAATTTTTTCCCTATTTTGGATTTTCCGAGTTTTAATAATCTTTTGACTGATTCATAATCTTTTAGAGATAAGTGGATTTCAATTGCTAAATGATAGATTTCAATTTTTTCATAATATTCTGCTATGATTTGTTTATCATTATCTCTATTTGAATTTAATAATTCTTGAAATGAAGTTGATTGGATAATTTCAAAGACGCGGGATTCGAAAGAGGGGGAGAGAAGGAGAGGGGTCATTTTATGGAGTAATGAAATCAAGAACCGCTTGTCTATGATTTATCATATCAGGGTAGCGAGAATTATAAGTAGCCAAAGAAGTATCCACTAAAGTTCTATATATAGAACTATCATAAATTCCAAGATAGTTTATTTCAGATTTTTCTGAACACAATGTTTTTCTGAAATCTCTTAGTAATTTACTTTGAGAACTAGTCAAGGAATCTATATTACCATTTGTATCCATTATTATAAAAGATATTGCTCTGATACTGTCTGCTATTTTTGTTAAACTTTCATCATATAAATCTATAGTTAAATCATCTTCTCCTTTTGCCCTAAGATAATCTCTAACACATTTTTTCAATGGTAATACCGTACTTACATCACTTACTTTTTTAACTCCTTCAAGAGGCATTAATAATCTTTCTAAACCAAAACCTTCTGGAACTGCTGCATTGGAGGTTCTTTCTAGACCTCCTGTAAATTTGAATTTATAGTTAACTTGAGAGCCTATCTCAACATAACTATCGCCAATTCTATGATAAATCTCGCATCCTGTTCCTCCAGGATTTCCTATGACTCTAGAATAAAATAAATTTCTCCTTCCACTTGTTAATTTTACTCTTTCTTTTCCTAATAATTTTGACCAAGTCTTAAAAAATATTTCATCTTCTTTATTATCTATTTCTGTCCCTTCTGCTTTAACATCTTTTAAACAGGTTACAAGCAAATTTTCTGGTTTTATTCCTAAATGTAGCATTAAATCAAAAACTTCAATACACGCCTGTTCTTTGGGTAACTGTTGAGAATTCCCCACATAACCAAATGCTATTGTCTCAAAAAAACTTAAATGCCTATTACTAATACCAATTTTATCAATATCATACATTCTCAAACTCCTATCTGGAATTACTGAAAATTTCATAACAGGTTGAGGTAAAGGATTTTTGCAAACAATATCATCAATTATATGATGTGTGGCACTAGGACTAAAAGGATAACCAAACCGAGGGTCTAATAGACCAATAGATTGTTTTGTAACAAAACCTCGACTTTCTGTAAAGCCTTTAATTGTTTCTAATAATTGTGAAATATTATCGTTCATGTTCAAATTCAAATTAAGGACTATAAAAATTATTGCTGACTAAAACCGCCGATTTTATAGAAACATTTTTAAATTCGGTAGTCTTTAATCTTTTATGGAAACTGAACCTTTGAAAGAATTAGGATTAAGTGATAAAGAGATAATTGTTTATCTTGCAGGTCTTGAAATTGGACTTTCAAGTGTAAGTGGTTATTCTGATAAATCAAATCTTGCAAGAACAACAACTTATGATTTATTAAAATCTCTCAAAGAAAAAGGATTAGCGAGTTATGTTATCCGTTCAGGAGTAAAATATTTCAGTGTAGCTAATCCAGAAGAACTATTAAATCAAATTCAAGAAAAAGAAAAGAAAATAAAACTAATTCTTCCAGATCTAAAAGCACATCAACAAAATAGATTTGAAAAACCAAAGGTGGAATTTTATCAAGGTCCTGAGGGTATGCGAACCGTGGCTTTGGATGTAATGAAAGAAAGTCAAATTAAATTTTATGATTCATTTGTATCTGCAAAAACCCTATCTTTCTTGCCATTTTTTCATGAACAGTTTAGAAGAAAAAGAAAAGAAAATAAACTATTTGTAAAAATGATTTCTGAAAAGACCGAGTTAACAAATGAGATGAAAAAAAATGACAAAAAAGAATTAAGAGAAACAAGATTTTATGATAATCTTATGAAGGATTTACCAGTTTCCTTATTTGTTTATGGAAATAAAATAGC
>Ga0182027_10010457_pt1 | contig 13194 bp, 6 predicted proteins | sample 712E1DmetaG_FD_121300 | JGI IMG/M metagenome (GOLD analysis project Ga0182027, IMG submission 121300) | Permafrost microbial communities from Stordalen Mire, Sweden - 712E1D metaG (Illumina Assembly) | ecosystem: Environmental > Terrestrial > Soil > Wetlands > Permafrost | place: Sweden...
CCCGAATGGATCACAGCACCATCAACATCACGGCTTTCTGCGGAAAGCGTCCATGTTTTCAGAAGCGATGCAAGACCTGAGTAGGTTTTAGATACGGTCTGCTGCCCGTTTCCGCTTAGATTAATGGTGTCGTAAATAGGAGGTTGCCCTGGAGTGGTCAGAGAGATGTACAATTTACTGAGTTCGATATTTCTAATTTTACCCAAGGACCCAACCTTGCCGATACTTACAGAAATATTGGCTGAACCCGGATCGCTTCTATCAACGGGGCTGTTCGGCGGGAGTTTTGAACAGGAAATAAGGACAAAACCGCTCAACAGTAATCCAACAAACATGCGTTTCATAATGCGCCCTTTCTTAGGGGTTGTGTGTGAAATGATTCCTAATAAAGCAAAATGCAATCGATTGATTTATTTTGCCGTGCATTCCATCCTTTCTAATTTTTAGGACCCCTATTCCGCATTTTTAGCCCAAAAGATTTAATCTTCCAGACTTGTTCCGCCTCAATTTTATTGGTATAATAAAAAAGGCGATTAGGCATGTGAAAAACATGCCCTAATGCGGCCGGGGAGTATGGCATGTACTTTTAGCCGAGGACTGCCATCTCCCTTTTTTTATTTCTAATTGCTTAAAGCATTTTCAGGTAAAGCTATTTTATCCTTTGCATCTGGCCGGTCTATCTCCATCAGCCTAATGTTTGATTATTCCATGTGGTTCCTCCGCCTGATATATGCCATCAATTCCCCATGATTATCCCTTCATTCCGTGCCTTTACCACCGCATCGGTCCGGTTCTTCGCACTCATTTTTTCCAAAATATGGCCCACATGGTTCGCGACGGTGCACTTGTCAATTTTAAGAATGCCTGCTATCTGCTTATTCGCGTTGCCTTCCGCGATTAAGCCTAGAATCTCTTTCTCACGTTCGGTCAGATTGAATTTATCATCGTTTCCGGATTTCCGAACGATATTGAGGATTTTGGCAGTCATGGAGGGCGTCAAGTATGAATGTCCGGCGTTCACCTCTAGTATGGCTTTGATGATAATGGCCGGATCGGTGACCTCTCGCTTAAGAAGATATCCTCGCGCTCCTGCGGCTACTGCATCTCTCAGGGTTTCTTCATCGGGGAAACTGGTAAAAATGACTATCTTAATTGCAGGTTGCTTGGCAATCAATTGACGCATTGCTTCGATCCCGGATATTTGGCCTTTAAGGCGAAGGTCCATGAGCGCGACATCGGGTTTTGCTTCCAAAGCCGCTTTGACTCCGCTTTCCGCGTTGTCAGCTTCTCCAACGATTTGCAACCTGATATCGGATTTCTCAATGATTGAGGTCAGCGCTTCTCTGACCATCCATTCATCCTCAAAAATGAAAACTTTTATTGGCGACATGGAAATAAAATGGTGTTTGGCAATACGGGCGGCTATGGTCATTTTCTCACATTTTTAATAGTTAATTCTCACTATCGTGCAGGCAGAATCGATGTTGCTTCCGAATCCTCAAGAACTGGTATGTCAAGTAAAAGGCTGGTGGTACATCCTTTTCCAGGCTCAGAGGTGATAGAATAATCAGCTGTAAGATCATGTGCCCGCTTCGCAAGGCTTTTCATGCCCAATGAGTTCCCGTTTTTCTGCCTGCTCCGATCAAAACCTTTGCCTTCATCGGCAATTTCAATAACTATCTTGTCGTCTTTTTCAGAAATGTTTACGGTCCCCTTGCAAACGCCGGAATGCCTCCACGCATTTGTCATCGCCTCACTACAAAAATTCAAGAAATTATGCTTATGATCAATAGAATAATAAATTTCCGTCGGAAGAGCCTGCACATTCCATACAAAGCCCGTCATATCTTCGATTATTTTTGTTTCCTGTTGAAGCAGTGATACGAGGTCGAAAGTCTGGGCCTTTTCAAGCGCCGATGGAGTTTGAAGAGAATCCACGAAATTCGAGAGTTCGGTTTGCATGTAATTCAGCCAGCGCCAAAGTTTCAGCAATTCACTTTGCACCGCTGAATCGAAAAGACGATGTTTGTCAACGAGTCCCCTGGCGATCAAGAGGATAGCCGTCATTTTCGCCCGAATGCCATCGTGAAGGTCGTGGGCGACAGCGATCTTGTGGGCCATAATCGCAGATTTCTCGATTTCATCAAGCTTCTCTTGCTTAAGCTCATGGAGCCTTTCAATAGCCTTGCTGAAATACCCGAAAAGTGCGCCCGACATTATATAAAAAATGACCATTCCCGTGCGCAAATCCCTTGTGGGTAAATCAAAGCTGTGGGCTGAATATCCTGAAAGAGGATCCACAAGAAGATCTACTGCAGATAACAGGATGCAGGAAACCCACGCTCCTCGCGATTTGTCAAATATGGTGCAAAGGATTATTGACGAGATTGTGTAACCCAAATAAGTGCTTCGCCAACCGCTACCCAAACAAATTATGCCACAGGAAAATGCAAGGTCAACATATTGCACTATCGGGAAATCGCTCAACACTCTTGCGATACGCTTATGAAAAACCAGTAATATTAGATTATAAATTACCAGAGGAATCCCAATAAACTCGAATACTCGCATCAATTGCGCAGGAATTGAGTCCCGCAATGGGTTGGTGAGTAAGCCAAGAAGCAAAATAGACAATCGGAGAAATAAGAGCCATCTAAATGCTCCTTCATTTTCCATGTTTTCGAGAAATAATTGCTTGCCATGGCAATTAGTGCCCTTCAAAACATGGCCTTCTCCTTTGGTAAAAAGAGATTCATAAGTAAATGCTCGAAGCTTACTTGGTAAACTTATCAAGATGTTATTTAGTGTTTTGAACATATGTCAATTTAGATTGATTTGGTTTTATTGCATTTCGCCCCAGGACGGGGCGCGCCGGAGGGAGGGGCTGCAATCTTTTTTCTTCCTATCTTCCGCCTCCGCCTATAATTTCATTCGTTCCGGTTTATTTACACCAACTACCTGAGTAGTGCCACTGATACCCAAAGGGGTTAGTGGCACCACTCATACTATTTTGACCGCGATAGGTGCCCTTTTAGTGGCATATATCGCACCTTATGTATGTCTCCTCCCTAATCGTCGCTCATGTAAAGGGATATTCAGTCTCCTCTACCCCCGCCCGTTTCGTTTCAAAATTGATTATGTAATACGACAAAGCAATAAAAATAATTTTTCTTCCCTCAGCCGCTTGTCAATCAAGTTGATTTTATCCTTCACCCCTAATTTCAGCCAAACAGTCCCTATTCGGAAAGGGGCTTTTTCCCTCTCATGATCTGCACGATTCAACCCAAACAGCAAAAACCCGCCTTGAGTGGCTTTTCGCTGGAACCTCTTCCCTTTTTACCTGTGTTTCGCCCAGGGCGGCAAAACACATGGAAAGAAACTTGACCGTCAATACATTCCCCCCACTGGTCAAGACCAAAAATACGACGCAAATCCGGTACGCACAAGGGCATCCAATACGATTGTGTCCTGCGGCATACCTGCAAGGGTTAAAAAGTCATCCGGCATTGAGGGGGGTTCAATTTCAAGGGCTTTGATACGCTTGATGCAATTACCAAAATCACTCGCGGCCCAATCGAAAAGCGCTCTCAGCTTGAAGACTTGCCTAATCGGGTAAAGGGGAGGTCTTAATTTTATTCTCTCCCCTACACCACCGAGGGTACAAGCCCGTTTTTCAAGCCTCAAAGGAACTCCGCAGCCGCATAAACGCCGGCTATTTGAAGACCTCTCCTGGCCCAACCGATCAGCAAACCACATCGCTTTAGGGTCCCATGGCTGCTGGGCACTCACCCACCTTACTATAAAAAAAGTGTGGAAAAGCCTTCGTTTCATCCAGCTTGGGTTTTTTCACGAGAAACCGACAAGCGTTATTTCCTTTTTTAAGTATTTTCCTGTTTGTATATTCTTGTATACCTGGAATTTAATAGTAAACATTTCAATTTACGTGGCTCGATTAAGACTAATGAAGATTTTTCCTGGACGGCCGGATGTGTAAGGCTCTTACATACGATTTTAAATGAGTGCTTGAGATTTTATAAACCCTCAGTTACTTTTCGTGTTCAAGTGTTTAACTAAAAGGTTTCAATTAAGGATATACCATGCGTCTTGAAGAACTGGCTCCAGGTAATTCCGTAACTGGCCTGGAACCTTCTACTATTTCTACTATCGTGGCTGTAGTACCTATCGCCGATGGTGCAATACAGGTAATCTATAAAACACCGGATGGTGTCCTGAAAGAAGGGCTTCTTGGAAGGGCCGATGAAGACAACCTTGCAATAGCTCTACAGGAACGCCCCTGGGCCTTTGACGGGGACGGTGAAGCCTTCAAACTCGCAGTAGAAGCAAAACGAATCGACTTGGCCTTTCTTTTCGACCCCATGATGGCTGTCCATACATCGAATGTTGACCCTCTGCCCCATCAGATCACCGCAGTTTATGAATCTATGCTGCCTCGCCAGCCATTACGTTATATCCTTGCCGACGATCCTGGCGCAGGCAAGACCATCATGGCTGGACTCTATATACGTGAGCTTATCATGCGGGCGGACGCACGCCGTGTACTTATTGTGGCCCCCGGAAGCCTTGTGGAACAATGGCGTGACGAGCTTTATGAGAAATTCGGGTTAGAATTTCATATTTTTTCCAGGGAACTTGAATTTTCAAGTCCTAGCGGAAACCCCTTTGAAGACCAAGATCACCTTATCGTGCGGCTCGATCAGATGTCACGTAACGAAGAATCACAAGAAAAACTCTGTCTTGCATCGTGGGACCTGGTTGTATTTGACGAAGCACATAAGCTGGCGGCACATTTTTACGGCTCCAAACTTGAAAAAACAAGTCGTTTCCAGTTTGCAGAACGGATTGGCGCTCACACTCGCCATCTGCTCCTGATGACAGCTACTCCCCACAATGGAAAAGAAGAAGACTTTCAGCTTTTCCTGTCGCTTCTCGATTCCGACCGTTTTTATGGTAAGTTTCGGGATGGCGTTCACAAGGTAGATTGTTCTGACCTTATGCGCCGAATGATCAAAGAAGAACTGGTAAAATTCGATGGCACCCCGCTTTTTCCTGAGCGGAAAGCATATACCGTCAACTATATCCTTTCGGACATAGAATCCGCGCTCTATGAAGCGGTGACCCAATATGTGCAATTGGAAATGGGAAAAGCCGACCAGCTTGATAACAAACATAAGGGTTCCGTAGGGTTCGCGCTCACCACGCTTCAACGTCGCCTTGCTTCCAGCCCCGAGGCGATCTTTCAGTCCCTTAAAAGGCGTAAAGAACGCCTTGAGCGCCGCCTCCGTGAGGAGAAGCTCGGCATCCGAGGGCAGCAGGTTATAGCAGAAACCATTTCCGATGTCCCAGAAGACGACGACGACAACAATGCCGAAGAACAGGAAAACCTCGAAGATACGTTGGTGTCCCAGGCAACCGCTGCACGTACTATTAGCGAACTTGAGCAGGAAATCGTTGTTCTGGAAAGGCTCGAACAGCAGGCAAAGGCTGTTGTCGCTTCGGGTCAAGACCGTAAATGGGATGAACTTTCACGCATCCTGCAAAACAACCCTGCAATGCATGATGCCGGGGGACGGATGCGAAAGCTCATTATTTTCTCGGAACACCGCGATACCCTGAATTACCTCCATCAGAAAATATCCGGTGTCCTCGGTAATTCAGACGCACTTGTTACAATACACGGCGGCGTTCACCGCGATGAGCGGCGTAGGCTCCAGGCGCTTTTCCGGTCCGATCCAAGTGTCCGCATTCTGGTGGCTACCGATGCCGCCGGTGAAGGAGTTAACCTTCAAAACGCAAACCTGATGGTAAACTATGACCTTCCATGGAATCCAAACCGGCTTGAACAACGGTTCGGACGTATCCATCGCATCGGTCAACTTGAAGTGTGTCATCTCTGGAGTCTGGTGGCAAAAGAAACCAGAGAAGGTGATGTTTACTACAGGCTTCTTGAAAAATTGCGGATTGAGAGCGAGGCGCTCAAGGGCAGGGTCTTTAATATTCTCGGCGAGGCCTTTGAGGGAGTAAGCCTTAAAGATCTGCTGGTACAAGCAATCCGGTACGGAGACCAACCGGCGGTCCGCGCGCGGCTTGGCCAAAAGGTAGAAAATGTATTTGACCCGGAAAACCTCCGCGCTATTCTTAATAGGAGCGCTCTTGCCCAGGAGACTATGAGCGCAGACAGGTTGTTTGCCGTAAAAGAGGACATGGAAAAAGCGGAGGCCCGCCGCCTTCAACCTTACTTTGTTCGCACTTTTTTTATGAAAGCATTCGGATTGCTTGGCGGATCAATCCATCCACGCGAAGCCGCCCGGTTCGAAATAACCCATGTTCCAACGTCTATCTGCGAGCGCGACAGGCGCATTACCGGGCGCAATCGCCGGGAACTCGCTCCGGTGCTGAGGCGTTATGAGCGCGTTTGCTTTACTCGCGAAGCCGTCTGCCCTCTTGATAAGCCAGGCATCCCATTCGCAACCATGCTGCACCCTGGTCATCCGCTTATGCTCGCGGTGAGCGACATTATTCTTGAAAAGCACGGTAACCTTCTCCGGCAGGGTGCGGTCCTTTTAGACCCGTCCGACGAAGGTGAAGAGCCGCACCTGCTTTTTTTATTGACACATGAGATAAAATCAGGCGACAACCAGGTGCTTTCCAAACGGCTTCAATTCGTTCGTGTCGCGCCCGACGGTACCGCCGCGTTTGCCGGATGGGCGCCGCACCTCGACCTGGAGGCCCTTACACCTGCGGACCGGGAACTTCTTTCCGAGACGCTTAAGGCGCCATGGATTCGTGCCGCCGACCTGGAACAGCGCGCCCTTGCCCTTGCAACATCAACCATTGTGCCGGAGCATTATAATGAGGTCGCGCAGCGCCGCATAGCCAATGTTGACAAAACGCTTGATGCGGTTCATGAGCGTATAACCAAGGAAATCGCATTCTGGTCTGATCGCTGGGTGAAACTCAAGGAAGATCAGGAATCGGGAAAAGACGTCCGCCTTAACCTTGAAAACGCACGGCGCATTGTCGCCGATCTTGAAGGCCGCCTCGAAAACCGGAAAAGGGAACTTCAAGCCATGCGTCATGTAACGTCTGCCATGCCGGTAGCTCTCGGTGGTGCGTTGATTGTTCCCGCCGGATTGATCCGCCGATTGCGTGGTGAACCGCCGGTAGACGATCCTTGCACTTTTTCTGTCGACCCTGCTGCCCGGTGCCGCATAGAACGGCTTGCCATGGATGCCGTACGCCGCGCCGAAGAAGCGCGTGGTTGCCGGGTTGTAGATGTGTCCTCGCAAAAATGCGGCTGGGATCTTACCTCGTATCCGCCAGCGGTGAACGGGAAACAACTGAATGCACGCCATATAGAGGTGAAGGGTCGGGTGAAAGGCGCAAGCACAGTCACCGTCACGCGTAATGAAATATTGTACGCTCTTAATCAAGCTGATAAATTCCATCTTGCTATGGTGATAGTAGGCGAAAACGATGCCGTAGACGGTCCTTATTACCTTCGTAACCCCTTTGATACTGAACCAGGCTGGGGGGTATCGTCAATTAATTTCGAGCTTAAATCATTTCTTCAACGGGCTACTTTGTCAAGTGCTTCAGCTTCCATTTCTGGAGATAGAAAATGACCGTAGACAGACCAATCGAATACATAATCGGGTTAATTCACGAACTTTGTAGTCTCCCGAAGGAAACAGAATGGGTTGAGTTCAAGCATAATAATGATAACCGGGAGGAAATCGGAGAATATATTTCCGCACTCTCAAATTCCGCTGCGTTATCTGGAAAAGTCAAGGGTTATATGGTTTGGGGGATAGATTGCCTATCGCATGCGGTTCTTGGAACTACGTTTCGTCCTTCTGTTTGCAAAATCGGAAATGAGGAATTGGAAAATTGGTTATTGCATTTGCTTGCCCCTAAAATAAACTTCCGTTTTCATGAAGTTTCGATTGAGGGTAAGCCCGTCGTTCTACTTGAAATTGGTGCCGCATACCGGCATCCCGTTCAATTTAAAAACATTGAATTTATCCGTATTGGATCGTACAAGAAAAAATTAAAAGATCATCCCGAAAAAGAAAGCGAGCTGTGGCGCATCTTTGACCACACACCATTTGAAAGGGAAATCGCCGCTGAAAACTTGACTCCGGATGATGTTCTTCTGTTGTTGGACTATCCTGCCTATTTCAAACTTTTAAGGCTGCCACTGCCGAATTCTCACGATGGAATCCTGTCAGGATTGCAGGCAGATGAAATGGTTGTACCGGGCAAAGCCGGAAAATGGAACATTACGAATCTTGGCGCGATGTTGTTTGCAAAGAAACTGGAGGATTTTCGAAGGCTCAAACGCAAAGCCATACGCGTTATTCTTTACAAAGGTGATAACAAGGTTGAAACGGTGCGTGAACAAGAAGGCGGAAAAGGTTACGCAAGCGGGTTCGAGGGCTTAATTGGCTATATCGTTGGGCTTTTACCGGAGAACGAGGTCATCGGCCAGGCTTTGCGCAGAAAGGTTTCAATGTTCCCCGATCTGGCCATCCGGGAGCTTGTAGCCAATGCGATAATTCACCAGGACTTTCGTATTACCGGCACAGGTCCAATGATTGAGATTTTTGCCAGCCGTATGGAAATCACCAATCCCGGTTTACCATTAGTCAAAGTAGATCGGTTTCTCGACAGCCCTCCCAAATCGCGCAATGAAGCGTTAGCGTCCTTTATGCGAAGGATTGGGGTTTGCGAAGAGCGTGGAAGCGGGATTGATAAAGTCGTTTTTCAAACCGAGTTTTACCAGCTTCCAGCCCCGGTTTTCGAAATCACCGATGAACATACTCGTGCAGTCTTGTTCGCATATCGAGAATTAAAGGACATGGAAAAAGAAGACCGAATCCTCGCCTGCTATCTTCACGCTTGCCTGCGATATGTTCAGCGCGATTTTATGACCAATACAACCCTGCGCGAGCGGTTTGGCATCGAGGAAAAAAATAGCGCCACGGCCTCCCGAATAATCAAAGAAGCATTAGACGCAAAAAAAATCCGAGCTCATGACGAAGACGCATCAAAAAAATTTATGAAGTATGTACCTGAGTGGGCTCAATAACGCATGGCTGTTTTTTATTTGATGGCTATTTGATAGAAGACTGGTAGGCGATACTAAAAAACCAAGTAGTAGTAGTAGTATCAACCACTTATGTGGCATTGGTTTATTTGATGGCTATTTGATGGGAACCGATATCCGTTGACATTGGACTTTAAAGGAACTCGATGACCTACCCCATAAAATCGCCCCGCAAGCTCATTGAAGTGGCGCTGCCGCTTGATGCAATTAATGCGGCGTGTTCGCGGGAGAAGTCCATCCGTCACGGGCATCCCAGCACATTACACCTGTGGTGGGCGCGTCGGCCTCTTGCCGCTGCCCGCGCAGTGATATTCGCGCAACTTGTCAATGACCCAGGCTATCAGCAGGGCGGCGGATTCAGATATGGGATGAACAAAAAAGAAGCTGCCATAGAACGAAAGCGACTTTTTAAAATTATTGAAGAACTGGTGCTTTGGGAAAATACCACGAACGAAGAAGTGCTTGAGCGTGCGCGGGCCGAGATTCGCCGCTCGTGGCGGGAGGTATGCGAGCTTAATAAAGACCATCCGCAGGCTGCCGAACTTTTCAACCCGGATAAACTTCCCGCACTGCACGACCCGTTTGCCGGTGGCGGTGCAATTCCGCTTGAGGCGCAGCGATTGGGGCTGGAAGCATATGCTTCCGATCTGAATCCCGTTGCTGTTCTCATAAATAAAGCAATGATCGAAATTCCGCCCAAGTTTGCGGGAAAAGAACCGGTCAATCCGGAGTCGAGAAAACCGGAAAATTCCATTGGAAAAACTTGGAAAGGCGCCGCAGGCATAGCAGAGGACGTTCGCTACTATGGCACGTGGATGCGCGAAGAAGCTCAGAAACGTATTGGTCACCTTTACCCAAGCATTTCTGTAACAGCGGAGATGGCTCAAGGCCGACCGGATCTAAAGCCTTTAATTGAACAAAAACTGCTTGTGACAGCTTGGCTTTGGGCTCGCACAGTAAAGAGTCCAAATCCTGCGTTCTCTCAATACGAGGTTCCGCTGGCTCCAACTTTTGTTTTGTCAAGCAAGGATGATGTTGAGGCTTATGTTCAACCAGTCATAGAGGGTACCAATTATCATTTCCGGGTGAAGCTTGGGAAATCTACCGCCGCAATTAAAGAGGGAACAAAAGCTCCAGGAAGAGGCGCAAACTTTCGCTGCATTTTTTCAGATGCACCAATTGGTGGCACCTATATCAAAGGCGAAGCGAAAGCGGGTCGCATGGGTCAGCGACTGCTTGCAGTTATTGCAGAAAGCCCTTCTGGGCGCATATATCTCTCCCCAACAGACGAAATGGAGATTGCTGCACGTAAAGCGCAACCAGCTTGGAGGCCAGACATTGAGTTTTTTCAAGAGGCGCTTGGGTTCCGAATAGGAAATTATGGAATGACGCGTTGGAGCGACCTTTTCACTTCTCGACAACTTGTTGCAATGACGACGTTCAGTGACTTGGTTGGTGAAGCCCGCCAGAAAGCTAAGAGCGATGCGATTGCGGGTGGTTTGCCCGATGACGGAATAGGCTTGGACAAAGGTGGCATTGGGGTCACCGCATATGTAGAGGCTATTTCAGTTTATCTGAGCTTTGCTGTGAGTCGGGCCTCAGATTACTGGGGACGCGGTGCGATTTGGGAATCTGGGGGCATGTTTATTGCACATGTTTTCAGTCGAAATGCCCTCCCGATGACTTGGGACTATCCTGAGGCAAATCCATTCTCTAATGGCAGCGGAAGTTGGTCGCAAACATGTGTCGATTGGATTGTGAGATATTTACGGGTGGCTGGATGTTATGCCTCAGGTTTATCTGTTCAAGCAGACGCGCAGACTCAAAAGATCTCAAATGGTAAGGTCGTATCCAGTGATCCACCGTATTATGACAATATCGGATATGCTGACCTATCGGATTATTTTTATGTCTGGCTCAGATCATCGCTCCGATCTATCTTTCTGACCCTGTTGACAACAATTACGGTTCCGAAATCTGAGGAACTGGTTGCTACCCCAGGAAGGCACGGTGGAAAGGAAAAGGCAGAGATTTTCTTTTTAGATGGAATGACGAGTGCAATGCGCAATGTGGCGCGGGAGGCACACCCGAATTTTCCGGTAACTATTTACTATGCCTTCAAATCAGCCGAGACGGAAACAAATCAAGGAACCGCTTCAACAGGTTGGGAGACGTTTATCGGGGCTGTTATTGCAGCTGGATTTTCTGTCGTGGGCACTTGGCCGATGAGGACGGAACGACCAGGACGGATGCGCGACAACGCGTCAAACGCCCTCGCATCCTCCATCGTCCTCGTCTGCCGCAAACGCTCCGCCGACGCGCCCACCATCTCCCGCCGCGAATTCCTCCGCGAACTAAACACCGTCCTCCCCGAGGCACTTGACGAAATGACCAAAGGCTCCGGCGAAGACCGCTCGCCTGTTGCACCCGTTGATCTTTCGCAGGCAATCATTGGTCCAGGCATGGCGGTTTTTTCAAAATATTCGGCGGTGCTTGAGGCGGACGGAACGCCCATGAGCGTGCGCACAGCTTTACAGCTTATCAATAAATTTTTAGCGGAAGACGATTTTGACCCGGACACGCAGTTCTGCTTGCACTGGTTCGAGCAAAACGGTTGGAAGGAAGGCCGCTTCGGCGATGCCGACACGCTTTCCCGTGCTAAAGGAACAAGCGTGGACGGCGTAAAAGAGGCGGGCGTTATCGTGTCCGGGGGCGGAACTGTTCGTTTGCAAAAGTGGAGTGATTATCAAAAAGAATGGGACCCAAAAGCAGACAAACGCAAACCGGTCTGGGAAACACTACACCATCTCATTCGTGCTTTAAAACAAAACGGCGAAAGCGAAGCAGGCCGCCTGCTCGCGGCAGTAAAGGACCAGGGAGAATCCGTCCGGCAGCTTGCATATCGCCTATATACCCTGTGCGAACGCCAAGGCTGGGCCGAAGACGCTCGAGCTTATAATGAACTTATAACGAGCTGGAGCAGTATTGAATTTGCCGCAGGCGCAGTGCCGGTGGAACCGGTGCAAGGAGACTTGTTCGCCTAAATGGTAATTTTACAGATGGAATTACTTATTATTTTTTTTCCCCTTCTCTCCATGGGAGATGGGGCCGGGGGATGAGGTCAAACAAGTTTAATTAATTAACCTTACCCTGAGTTCTGCACGAATCTGAATATTCGAATCAAATATCAAAGGAATTCCTATGAAACCCTGGAGAGAAATTGCCGTTCCCCATCCCGACGTGCTCGAAGGTACTTTTCAGCAATCGGAATTTGCCGCAGACATCACGGCGGTCCGCACGGGTAAAGCTACCAAGGAATACCAGGATGCTGCCGCTTTCTATGAGCGAACATTTATCACCGAAGGTATGGGGCAGTTGCTCACACAGGTTGCGCAGCGTCTGAATGGAAAGGGCGGTGAACCGGTCATTCAGCTCCAAACCGCTTTCGGCGGCGGGAAAACCCACTCCATGCTCGCTGTTCTTCACCTTGCAATGCGCAAAGGTCCTCTTGATGGTTTGATGGGTATTCCGCCATTACTTAAAAAGGCGGGCATCAAGGATGTTCCTATGTCGAAGGTTGCCGTACTGGACGGCAACGCCCATTCTCCGGGCCAACCGTGGAAATACGGGAAGCAGAACGTATGCACACTCTGGGGCGAGCTTGCCTGGCAGCTTGGTGGCGTGGAAGCTTTTGCGCTTGTCAAAGAAGCCGACGCAACCGGCACATCGCCCGGAAAGGAAGTGCTCGAAAAACTCCTGAAAACATATGCTCCCTGCGTGATTCTCATAGACGAATTGGTCGCCTACATCCGTCAATTCCCCGAAGGCAAGGTGTACAGCGGCGGTACGTTTGAAAGTAATTTATCTTTTGTAAATGCACTCACCGAAGCAATTAAACTTGTTCCGAACGTACTCATGCTCGCCTCTTTGCCCGAAAGCCTCCCGCCGGATGGAAATGTTGATCCGGCTGGTAATGTCCAGGCTGGCGGCGCACGTGGGCTGAGGGCTTTAAAATCCCTTGAGCAGCTTTTTAGCCGGGTACAGGCACTCTGGAAACCGGTGGCAAC
>Ga0182027_10010458_pt1 | contig 13194 bp, 13 predicted proteins | sample 712E1DmetaG_FD_121300 | JGI IMG/M metagenome (GOLD analysis project Ga0182027, IMG submission 121300) | Permafrost microbial communities from Stordalen Mire, Sweden - 712E1D metaG (Illumina Assembly) | ecosystem: Environmental > Terrestrial > Soil > Wetlands > Permafrost | place: Sweden...
CCACCCAAGAGGGGCGGTCCAGGGCTCTTCCGGCGTAGGCCAGGGCGGACACGGCCATGGCGTTCCACTCCGTGAGCACCTTGGCATCGAGGCCGGGCCGGGGCCGCCCTTGCCGGTGCTCGGCCAACCGGGCCCGGGCCTCCTCGATTTCCGGGGGGCGCTCCAGTGCGCCTATGCCGGAGCGCCAAAGCACGCTCCTGCCTTCCCAGTTGCCGGCCGCGGTAACGCCGTACCAATCGGCCACGGCGGCACCGCCTACCGCCTCGACCTCTTCGCGTGACCAGACGTAGAACCGGCCCTCTTCGCCTTCGCTGTCAGCGTCCTCGGCCGAGGCCCAGGCGCCGGCCGAAAGCCGGATCGGCGGTCTCAGCAGGTAACCGACGGTCTCCTCTACCACCTGGCGGTAACGCTGCGACCCCGTCAACTGCCAGGCCCGGGTATACGCCCGTACTAGCAGGGCGTTGTCGTAGAGCATCTTTTCGAAGTGGGGGACAAGCCAGTAACGGTCGGTGCTGTAGCGGGCGAAGCCGCCGTCTAGATGGTCGTAAATCCCGCCTGAGCTCATGGCGTCGAGCGCCCGGCACAGTGTGCCCAGGGCGATGGGCTCCGCCGAGCGCCAGAAGTACTGGGCTAGCACGTCAAGCGACCCGGGCTGGGGGAACTTGGGCGCGGTCCCGAACCCGCCCCACTCAGGGTCGGAGCGAGCCATCAGGGCCTTGGCGGCCCGAGCCAATGCGTCCTCGCTCCCGTCAGGGCCGGTCAGGGCACCGGGCCAGGCGAGGTCGTCGACGGTCCCCGGGCCGGGCGCGTCGAGCCCCTCGGGTAGGGCGGGCCCGGCCGTCGGGGCCGGGCCTGGGAGGGCGGCGCCGTTGCGCACGGCTTCGGACAGCCGGGCCGCATCGTCTTCTAGGGACGGGCGTTGCCCGTCCCACAGCTCGGCCACCTGGCTCAAGAGCCTGACGAAGGCTGCTTTGCGCAGGTAGGTGCCGGCCCAGAAAGGGCGGCCGTCGGGCAGCGCCAGCACCGTCATCGGCCACCCGCCGCTGCCATTTACGAGCTGGACGGCCTCCATGTAGACGGCGTCGACGTCCGGACGTTCCTCCCGGTCGACCTTGATGGCGAGGAAGTGGGCGTTGAGCAGCTGCGCCACCTCGTCGTCCTCGAAGCTCTCGTGGGCCATTACGTGGCACCAGTGGCAGGCCGAGTACCCGACCGAGATGAGCACCGGAACATCTCGGCTGCGGGCGTCGGCGAAGGCCTCGTCTGACCACGGCCACCAGTCCACCGGGTTGCTGGCGTGTTGTCGCAGGTAGGGGCTGGGTTCTTGGGCTAGGTGGTTGGCGGCCGGCATCTCTCCACGCTAACGGCGAGAGCGCCCATGGCACCGGTCCGGGGCGCCCGGTACCAGGGCCGGCCCCAGCGCCAAGCGCCTCGCCGACATGCCCCGCACCCGCCCTGGCTTCGCGTCAAGGTTCGATGACTAGGGCAACGTTGGCCCAACGGACATACCAAGGCGTTTCGGCTCCCTCGGCGGACGCACAGAGCAAGGGGACCAACCGGTGAACCAGGCTTGGTGCCCGTACGCACCGGTCCGGCCCTCGGAGGTCGGGGTAGCGCGGACCAAGGGCTCGCGTGCCGGGCCCGGGCGAGCGTTTGATCTGGTCCCCGTTGACGCCTTCCCGCCTAGTGCGAAGGAGCGACGCGTGGACGACCCTCGGGGCCCCGTGAAGACGAGGCCGACGCGTGTACGGTGAGCGGCTGCGCACGATCCTGGCCGAGCTGTCGGTCCCGGGGGCGCCCGCGGCTCGCCTGTGCGACGTGAGCACGCGCCTCATCGGGGTTTCGGGGAGCGGGATCATGCTCATGTCCGGTGACGTCCCTCAAGGGTCGTTGTGCAGCACCAATGAGGCGAGCGCATTGATCGAGGACCTCCAGTACACCCTGGGCGAGGGGCCATGCGTGGATGCCTACCGCCACAACCAGGTCGTGCTCGAGCCAGACCTGGCCAATCCCGCCGTCGCCCGCTGGTCAGCCTTTTCCCCTCAAGCCCTCAGTGCCGGCGTCCGGGCCGTGTTCGGCTTCCCTTTCCGGATGGGCGGCGCCCGTCTCGGAGCGATCAACCTGTACCGGGACCGTCCCGGGCCCCTTAGTGACGAGCAGCACGCCGACGCCCTCGTCATGGCCGATGTGGTGGCCACATGGGTATTGGACGTGCAGGCGGGGGCGGCGGAAGGCGACCTCGGGGCCAGCCTCGAAGACGGTGCCGATTTCCATTACATCGTGCAGAACGCCGCCGGCATGGTCTCGGTCCAGCTCGGTGTCAGCGTCACGGTAGCCCTCATCCGGCTGCGGGCTTATGCCTTCAGTCACGACCGCCCTCTTGACGATCTCGCCCAGGACATTGTGTCGCGGGCCCTACGCTTGGAGTGAGATGGAGCGAGAAGAGTCCCTGATCCGGTCCCTGGTCGAGATGGCCGACACCGTGGTCGACGACTATGACGTCATCGACCTGTTGACGGGGCTGACCGACCGTTGCGTGAGCCTGCTGGGCGCGTCGGCCGCCGGGGTGATGCTCGCTTCTCCGAGAGGGGAACTCCGCCTCGTCGCCTCCTCCAGCGAGGCGATGCGCGTCCTGGAAGTCTTCGAGCTACAGGCCCAAGAAGGCCCATGCCGGGACGCCTTCCACACCTGTTCACGTGTCGAGCACGAGCGGCTGCAGGCGGGCGGGCCCCTGGCCACGGTTCGCGCCCATGGCCCTGGAGGCCGGTTTCCAGTCGGTGTCTGCCCTCCCGCTGCGCCTGCGAACGGTGACCGTGGGCGCGCTCAACCTGTTCCACGTGGGCCTAGCGCCCATGGACGAGTGCGACATCGTTGTGTCCCAAGCCTTTGCCGACCTGGCCACGATCAGCCTGCTTCAGTACCGGGCGACGACGGAGGCCCAACGGCTCAATGAGCAGCTTTCGGCGCGTTGAGCAACCGGGTCTTGATCGAGCAGGCCAAAGGTGTGATCGCCGAGCGTGCCGGTGTCGACCCGGCCGAGGCGTTTTCACGGTTGCGGGCCTACGCCCGCAACCACAACCTGCTGCTGACCAACGTCGCGCAGGCCGCCGTAGACGGCACTCTCGAACACTCGGCGTGGGAGCCGGGCCCCCAGCTCTGATAGGGCAATGGGGCGCAACGCTCGGCGCCTAGTCCTGGTGACTAGACCGGGTGAGCGATGATAGGGCGACGCGCTGGCGACCGTCGGGCCCGAAATTGGCGGGGTCGAGCCAGCGCCGGAAAACCTCTTTGAGCCGAGGCCACTCGGTGTCGGTGACAGAGAACCATGCGGTGTCCCGGTTCCGCCCCCGGACCACCGTCGCCTGGCGGAACGTACCCTCGTAGACGAACCCGAGGCGCAGGGCGGCCCGCCTGGACGGCGCGTTGAGGGAGTTGCATTTCCATTCGTAACGGCGGTACCCGAGCTCGTCGAAAGCGTTGGCCATCATGAGGGCCATGGCCTCCGTCGCCGCCGTCGTGCCTTGCAGGCCCGGGCTGAACGCCAGGTGGCCGACCTCGATGCTTCCGTCCCCCGGCTGCACCCGGAGATAAGCGGCCACGCCGGCGGCCCGGAGCGGTTCGCCGGCCAAAATGGCGAAGAACAAAGGGTCCTGGCCGCCGGCCACCTGCTCGGCCCATCGGCGATAGCTCCCGAGGTCCTCGAACGGCCCACAGGAAAGGTAGGTCCACATCCGGCCCTGCTCGTCCGCGCCGTTGGCGCGGTAGAGATCCTCGGCGTGGCGGGGCGGGCCCAAGGGCTCTAGCCGGCACCAGCGCCCCGTCAGGGTGCGGGCCGCCGGCAAGGGCCGAGGGGCCCATCCCGGCACTGGTTCGCCGACGGCCTGGCCCAGGTGGTTCGTTGCGGTCATGTGGTCCTCTGCGCTCCCGGTCCGGGACGGGCGGCACGCACGGCCTCGGCGGCATCGTCGTGGCCGGCGGCCCGGAGCCCGTCGACAACCCCGTCGATATCATCGCCCGGACGGTTCTGGCTCCACTTGGCCTTCGCCTCGACCCGGCTGATGGCGACTTCGACGCCGACGATGGCCCGGAGCTGCCCGGCCAGGTACGGGGCGGGGGCGTCGTCGACCGACCAGGGCCGGGGAGCGCGGCCCTCGTGCCTGGCGGTTAGCCGGCGCACCAGCGCCTCCAACCATGCCGGGTCGTCATGGACCACCAACCGGCCATACACATGGGCCGTGGCGTAGTCCCACGTCGGTACGACCCGACCGTCGACGGCCTTGGACGGGTACCACGACGGCGAGATGTAGGTGTCGGGGCCGTGCACGATCATGAGGGCGTCTCCGAGCGCGGGCAGCCGCCACTGCTCGTTGCCACGGGCCACGTGGCCGATGACCGACCCGTAGCCGTCCTCCGCCGGCTCGTACAGGATGGGCAGGAAGGTGGCCACCAGGCCTCGGGCGGTTACCGTCACCAAGTCGGCGGTGTCCCGCTCTGCCAGGAACCGGCGCGTAGCAGCCTCGTCCATGCTGAACTGCGAGGGGACGTACATCAGAGGGCACGGTCCCGGGCCATGCCCCATTATGTGCAGACAGCGCTCAGGCTCGTGGGGGGCTGGCGTCCCGCCTCGCCCGGCGCAGTAGGATCCTGGCGCGGGGGTCGGGCGATAAGCATCGTCCGCACTGCCCTAACGTCATGACCGTGAGCTATGAAGTGCCAGAGAGCGTCGTGGGCAAAGCGGCCCACGTCACTGTGGCCATTCCCGGCGGCGCTCGGCCCGGAGAGGTGCTCGTCCGGGTGCGGGGCGGGTCCGAGTCTTATATCGCCTACGCCGACGAGCCGGTGGGCGAAGGCGTGCAGGTGGTCATTTTGGCCGACCGGGGCGCGCGCTCGTTAATGGTCGTGTCGTTATGAGATGTACCTGGGCCACCCCATAGAAAGGGCTGCGTTATGTTTGGATGGCACGTTCCTTCACCCAACGAGGCAATGCTGGTCTCCGGCGGCAAGAGCCGAGGCGACGCCCCGTTCCGCATAGTCGTGGGCCACGGTGCCTTCGTAATGCCGGTGCGGAGCAAGGCTTATCTCCTCACGCTGGCCATGCAGGAGGCCGAAGTAGCAGAGCCGTGTGTGACCCAGCAGGGGATAACCTTGCAAGTGCGCGCCGTTATTGCCTTCAAAGTTGGTGACGACGACGAGTCGATCTCCAACGCCGGCCGCCGTTTTATGGACGACCAAAATTCCATGCCCGAGCTTGTCGGGCGTATTTTTGCCGGGCACCTGCGGGCCATCGTGGGCTCTATGACGGTGGAGGACATCATCCGGGAGCGCCAGAAGCTGGCCTCGGCCGTGCTCGACGCCTCCAAGCCGGAAATGGCCAAGCTCGGCCTGGTGGTGGACGCGTTCCAGATCGAGTCCATCGACGACGGCCAGGCGGGCTATATCCGGGCCATGTCGCAGCCGCATATCGCGGCGGTCAACCAGTTGGCCCAGATCGCCCAAGCCCAGGCTGACCAAGCGTCGTCCAAGGTGCGCCAGGAGTCGGACCGCAACCAGGCCGAGTACATGCAGGAGACGGCCGTGGCCAAGGCCCAGTACCAGGCCGAGATCGACCGGGCGCAACAAACGGCGTCCCAGGCGGGACCGCTCGCCCAGGCCAAGGCCCAGCAGGAGACCCTGACAGAGCAGGCCAAGGTGGCTACCGCTCAGGCCGAGCTGCGCCGCCAGCAACTGGTGGCCGAGGTCGTGAGGCCGGCCGAAGCCGAGGCGGAGAAGGTCAGGACCCTGGCCAAGGCCCAGGCCGATGCCATCCGCCTGCAGGCCGAAGCGACGGCCACTTCCAACGGCGTCGTGCTCGAGCGCATGCTGGTCGAAAAGATGCCTGAGATCCTGGGGGCGGCCGCGGGTGAGCTGCGCCAGGCCAACGTGACCATCCTCAACGGGTCCGAGGGCCTGGGCGACCTCGTGGCCGGGCTGGCCTCGCAGGCCACCTCGATCCTGGACATCGTGCGCCGGGGCAATGGGAAGTTCAGTGCCCTGGTCCCGGTGAGCACGGCCGACGGCCCGCCGGCGGTCGGGGCGGGGGCAGGTCCGGCGGGGACAGGGTCAGCCGGGCCGCCGTCGTAGCTCCTCGCGCCGGAGCTTGCCGAGCGAGGTCCTCGGCAGCGAGGGGACGAGGACCAGTTCCCGGGGGGCGGCAAAAGCGGCCAGTTGTTGGCGGACCAGCGCCCGCAGCTCGTCCAGGGCGGGCGCGCTCGCGTTCGGGGCTGCCACCACCCATGCCACCACGCGCTCGCCCCACTCGGGGTCGGGGCGGCCGGCTACGGCCACGTCGCTGACGCCGGGGTGCTGGCGCAGGATGCGCTCCACGGCCACCGGCCAGACGTTCTCGCCGCCCGTGATGATCATTTCCGACAGCCGGCCGCTGATCTCGAGCTTGCCGCCAGGACCGAAGCGGCCCCCGTCACCGGTGGCGAACCAACCGTCGGCATCGAAGGGGACCGTCCCGTCCCGGTAGGCCCTCATCAACATGGGGCCGCGGACCATGACTTCGCCGGCGGGCGATATGGCCACCTCCGCCCCGTCGATAGGCACTCCGCCATAGACCAGGCCGCTCCCCGTCTCGGTCATGCCGTAGGTGGTGACGACGTTGTCCGGCAGCGAGGGGGGCGGCGCCGAACCGCCCAGGACGATGGTATGGAACACTGCCCCCCTGACCCGGGCCAGCGCGCTTGGGACCAGGGAGACCATGACTTCCGGGCCCGCCGCGGCCTTGACTTTGGCGGCGTCGAAACCGTCCAGGACGTCGAAGGGGGCTCCGGTGACCAGGGCCCGGGTCAGTACCGACAGCCCGCCGATGTGGTTGAGGGGGAGGCAGGCCAGCCAACGGTGCCGGTCGGGACGGGCGCCGAGGCGGGCTGAGGTGGCCCGCGCTGAGGCGGCCACGGCGTCGTGGGTCAGGACGACCCCTTTCGGTTGGCCCGTGCTCCCGCTGGTAGCCATGACCAGAGCATCGCCGTCCGCCACCGCCAAGCTGTGCTCGCCGCGTCGGCGGCCTTCGGGCCCGACGACCCACGCCGGGCGCAGGACGTCCAGCAATGCGGCCCGGGCGGGCGGGGCGAGGCGCCGGTCGAGGGGGGCGACGGCGTCGCCCGCCTCCCAGCTCTGCACCAGTGCGTCAACGAAGGCCGGCCCGCCAGGTAGGTCTATTGCGACGAGGTCGGCCATCTTGGCTAGTTTGCCCCAGCATGAGCCAGCAGCAGGAAAGGCCGGTAAGGCACCCCTGGGTGCTGGGGGCGCGCCCTCGGACTTTGCCGGCGTCGGTGGTGCCCGTCATGGTGGGCACCGGCGCGGCGGCGGCCTACGGCGACGTCGTCTGGTGGCGAGCGGTCCTGGCCGGTTTGGTGGCCCTGTCCCTACAGGTGGGCGTCAATTACGCCAATGATTACAGCGACGGTACGCGCGGCACCGACGCCGACCGGGTAGGGCCGCTGCGGCTGGTCGCCTCGGGCCTGGCCAGCCCCTCTGCCGTCAAGCGGGCGGCGCTGGCGGCTTTCGTTGTGGCCGGTGCGGCCGGCCTGGCCCTAGCCGCCGTAGCCGGTTGGTGGCTGGTCGGCGTGGGGGCCGCATGTGTGGCGGCAGCCTGGTTTTATACCGGCGGGCCCCGGCCCTATGGGTACGTCGGCCTGGGGGAGCTGGCCGTCTTTTGTTTCTTCGGCCTGGTGGCCACCGTCGGGACGGCCTACGTCCAGACCGGTGAGCTCACCGCCCTCGAGGTGCTCGCTGCCCTCCCCGTCGGGCTCCTGGCGGTTTCCCTCCTCGTCGTCAACAACCTGAGGGACATCCCCGGGGACGCCGCGGCCGGGAAGCACACCCTCGCCGTGAGGCTGGGCCCGGCCGCCACACGGCACTTCTACGAGCTGTGCCTGGCCGTGGCCGTCGTGCTCGTCGTCCCCGTCGCTGTCAGCCGGCCGTGGGCGGCGCTAGGGCTCGGGGCGACAGTCATGATCGTGCCCCCGTGGCGGGCCGTGGCCGGCGGTGCCGAGGGACGAGCTCTCATCCCCGTCCTCGGCGCTACAGGCAAAGCCCAGTTGGCGCTGGGCGTCCTGCTGGCGGTGGGCTTGGCGCTCTAGCGCGGGCCAGCCCCGGGCCTGAGGAAGGCGACCATGGCCTCGGCCACCACGCCCGGGCGTTCGAGGTGGCAGGCGTGGCCGGCACCGCCCACCACACGCACCGAGGCGCAAGGGCCGATGGTGGCGGCAATGCGCCGGGCCTGGTCAACGTAGCGGACATCATGCTCACCGGCGAGGAGCAGGACCGGCAGCCCTCGGCGGCCCAGCTCCGCCAGCCGGGGCCACAGGGGCTCCTGGGCGCCCTGCCCGGCCAGGCGCAGGCTGGAGGCCAGACCGGCGGGGGTATTGACCAGGCGGGCCTCGTAGCCGGATTGCTTGGGGCTCAAGGTGGCGAACAGGGGCTGGGCCATCCAGAAGGAGAGAAAGCTCTCGACCCCTTCGACCTCGACCCGCTTAGCGAGCTCCTCGTCTGCTGCTTGACGGGCAGCCCGGGCCGCCTGGTCCTCGATCCCGGCGCTGGTGCTGATAAGGACGAGCCGGGCCACCTGCTCGGGATGGGCCAGGGCGACGTGCAGGGCGGCGCGACCACCCATCGAGTACCCGGCCCAGGATGCCGGGCCACGCACCAGACCGGCCAGGAGGTCGGCCGTAGCCCACAGGTCGGCCTCGATGTGCGCCGAAGCGCCATGGCCGGGTGCGTCCGGCAGTACCAGGGGGGCCACCCGGCCGGCCAGAGCGTCGACCACCGGCGCCCACGAGGCCCCACTCTGGCTGAAACCGTGGAGCAGCACCAGGGGCGCCGGTCCCGTTCCGTGCCGGCCGTCGCCCCTGCCACCGTCGCCCCCGCAGTCCTTGCCGTCGGCGTCTAAGAAGCGGGCGGAGAGGCCCATGTACGCTGCCACTCAGTGATCTTGCCGCAATGACAGCCGAGCCTTCGCCGCAGACAGGCCAACTTCTACCGGGCACGGGCCAGTCGTCGCCGGCCACCGGTCAGCGTTCGTCGCAGGCGGGGCGGCCTCTGGCCCAGGACGTCCAGGCGGCGTTCGCCGCCGCGCTGGTCGACGAGTGGGTGAGGGCCGGCGTGACCGATGTCGTGGCGTGCCCCGGGTCGCGCTCGACGCCCCTGCTGATTGCCGTGGCGGAGGCCGCCGAACGGGGCACCCTGCGGGCGCATTCAGTGCTGGACGAGCGTTCGGCGGCCTATTTCGCCCTGGGACTGGGACTGGCCTCGGGGATGCCGGCGCCCGTGGTCACCACCAGCGGCACGGCCGCAGTCGAGCTTCACCCGGCGGTGGTCGAGGCTCACCATGCCGGGGTGCCCATGCTGGCGGTGACGGCCGACCGCCCCACGGAACTCCAGGACTGCGGTGCACCTCAGACCGTGCACCAGGTCGGTCTCTACGGCGACACGGTGCGCTGGGAAGCCGCTCCCGGTGTGCCGGGGCCAGAGGCGGCGGGGACCTGGCGCTCGCTGGCTTCCCGGTCGGTGGCTGAGGCTCGGGGCGGGGCGCGGCGGCCCGGACCGGTGCACCTGGACCTGGCTTTCCGGGAGCCTCTCATCGGGTCGGCCGAGGCATTCGTGGCCCGCCCTGAGGGCCGGGCCGGTGGGGCCCCCTGGCACCGGGTGGCCCGTCCTCAGGAGCTCGTGCCGCCCCGGGAGGTGGTGGACCTTCTGGTCGGGGCGGGGGAGCGAGGCCTGATCGTGGCCGGCGCCGGAGCCGGCAGTCCCGAAGCCGTTTGGCAACTGGCCCGGGCGGCGGGTTGGCCGGTCCTCGCCAGTCCTCCCAGCGGGTGCCGGCTCCCGGGGGCCGTGTCTGCGGCCGATGCCCTGCTAAGGGCCCGGCTGGCGGCGGCGTGGCAACCGGAAGTCGTACTGCGCCTGGGCGCGCCGTGGGCGTCCCGGGTCGTGAACGAATGGCTGGGGAGCCTGCGCTGCCCACAGGTGCTGGTCGACCCCTGGGGCACGTGGGCCGCCCCCGACCACCTGCCCGCAGAGGTGGTGGTGGCCAGTCCCGAAGCGGTCTGCCGGGCGGTGGCGGGAGCCGTCCCAGCAGGACGCCAGGGCGCGTGGGCAAGAGCTTGGTCCGAGGCCGAGGAGCGTGCTCAAGCGGCCATCGACACGGCCCTGATGGCCGAGGACGGCATGACCGAGCCGGGCGTGGCCCGTTGGTTGTTGGAGGCGGTGCCAGACGGTGCGAGCATTGTCGTCTCGTCGTCGATGCCGGTGCGTGACGTCGAGTCGTGGAGCAAGGCCCGAGCCGGGGCCCGGGTGCTGGCCAACCGGGGCGCCAACGGTATCGACGGAGTGCTCTCCACGGCATTAGGCGTGGCCGCCGCCGGCTCCCGTGGTGGCGTCGTCGCCTTGTTGGGCGATCTGGCGTTCCTGTACGACGCCGGGTCCCTCCTGATAGGCGGGCGGGGCGGGCGCCGGCCTGACCTGGATGTGGTCGTCGTGGACAACGAAGGCGGGGGGATCTTCAACTTCTTGGCCCAGGCCGGGACTCAACCCCGGGAACGCTTCGAACGGATGTGGGGCACGCCGCAGGGCGTCGACATAGCCGCGGTGGCCCGGGCCTACGGTGCCCACGCCGAGGAGGTGGTGGACATGGGCCGCTTGGTCAGTGCCCTGAGTAGTCCCGGGGCCGGCAAAGGCGTGCGCGTTTTGATCGTGAAAACGGACCGGACCGACAACGTGGCCGTGCACCGGCGCCTCTACGCCGCCGTTGAGGCGGCCGTCTCCGGCCTGGTCCCCTAGACAGTCTCCGGCTTGGTCCCCTAGACAGGAGCAAGCTCGAAGGCCGGGCTCAACGCCGACGCCGGGACGCCTGGGTCAGGGGCGTACCAGTGCGGCCAGCAAGGCCTGCAGTTTCAGCTGCGTCTCGGCTAGTTCGGCGTCGGGGACCGAGCCGGCCACGATGCCGTTGCCGGCATAGAGCGCGGCGTTGCGCCCCGACACATCGGCGCTGCGCAGGCCCAGGGCCCACTCGCCGTCCCCGCGCCCGTCCACCCAGCCGACAGGTCCGGCGTAAGTACCGCGGTCGAAGCCCTCGTTTTCTCGCTGCCAGGACACGGCCGCCTCGGTGGGCAGGCCGCCGACGGCGGGCGTGGGCTGTAGCAGAGCGGCCAGGGCCAGGCTGGAGGTGCCGCCGCTCAACAGCGTTCCCCGTAGCTCCGTGCCGAGGTGCGAGACGTTGCGCAATGCCAGTACCGACGGCACGGCCGGGACGTCCAGTTGCCGGCACAGGGGACCGAGCCTGGCGGCGATCTCGTCCACGACCAGCTGGTGCTCGTGGCGGTCCTTGCCCGACGCCATGAGACCGGCCAGCAGGGCGGCGTCTGTGGCGGAGTCGCCGCTCCTCGCCACCGTCCCGGCCAGAGGGTGGCTGACGATTTCGTGGCCGGTCCGGCGCAGGAGGGTCTCGGGGCTGGCGCCGATGAAGCCCTCGACGTGGAACACGGCGCACGACGGGTAGAGGTTGGCCAGGCGGGAGAGAGCCTCGGGTAGCACGAAAGGCCGATTGGCGACGACGTCGACGCGTCGGGCGAGGACCACCTTGGTGAAGGCGCCCTCCTCCATTTCCGCCACCGCCCGGGCCACCAGGACCTTCCAATCTGCGTGCGGCATGTGCGCGGAGAGCTCGAAGCTGTCGGGCGGGGATTGGACGCGGCACTCCTCTTCCACCTGGCTACGCAGCCGGGCCAGTTCCTGTTCGACGGCCTCTCGGGCTTCGGCGGCCGAAGGCGCCAAAGGGCCCGGGCCGGTGAGCGTGGCCCAGGCCCGACCGTCCCGGGCCACGACGAGCAGGCGGGGCACCACCAGGTGACTGGCACGGCCCGGGTCGAACGGGAGCGCGCCCATCGCCACCGGCCCGCTCCCGGGGGCCATTATCGGGTCGTCGGTCCCGATGAGGTCCAGAGCCTCGCCGACGAGAGCGACGTGGTCCGGACGGGTCCAACCGGCGGGCAGAGAGAGCCGGAGAGCCTCGCCCCGGCCGAGAAGCGATGTCTTGCCCTGGCTCCACAAACGGGACCCGGGCCGGCCGCCGGCCCGGACGACGTCGCCCAGCAGCTCAGGCCCCACCGCCACGGTGACGGCGCACAGCTCCCGGGCCGCCTCGAAGCCGGTGGCGGCACCGGCCGGCCGGGGCGACGCCACCGTCATGAGGGCCCGCTCCTAGCCCCCCGAGTGGCGATGTAAAGCTGGCTGATCCCGCCGGAGAGCAGAGAGTGCTGGACGGCTTGGAAACCAGCCTGTTCTAACAAGTGCACCATCTCGTCGGCCGGGGGCAGGTAGGCGAAGCTGCGGGGCAGGTACCGGTAGGCGGCGCCGTCGGACAGGACGGAGCCCACCAGGGGGACGACGTAATCGCACCAGATGCGGTGGCCCGCCCGCAAGAGGGGCGCCTCTGGAGCGCCGAGGTCCAAAAGCGAGATGCGCCCGCCGGGGCGGGTGAGACGGGCGAGCTCAGAGAAGAGCGAGGCCAGGTCAACGACATTGCGCAGGGCGAAACCGCTGACGACGCCGTCGAAGCAGTCTGGGCGGAAGGGGGCGTGCAGGGCGTCGCCGAGCACCAGGGGGGCGGTGGTCCGGGCATGGGAGAGCATGCCCGGGGACAGGTCCACCCCCACCCGCTGGTAACCGGCCCGAGCCAGCCCCCGGCACAGGTCGCCCGTACCGCACGCCACGTCGAGCACCAGCGAGCCCGGCGGCAGTTCCAGGGCTTCGATACACCGGCGGCGCCAATCGGTGTCCAGGCCCATGGCGACGATCCCGTTCACGAGTTCGTAGCGCTCGGCGATGGCGTCGAACATGTGCCGGACGGCGGTCTGCTTGTCTGCGCCTGTCGGGAGGGCAGCTTTCATCACGGGCAGGTTAGTGCCCGGGCGCAGCCAGTAGCATGGCCGGCTGATGTTCGAGGCCCTGTCTGACCGCTTGGACGGCATTTTCACGCGCCTGCGTGGCCGGGGCCGGCTCAGCCCCGAGGACGTCGACGAAGCGCTGCGGGAAATCCGCATGGCTCTGCTCCAGGCCGACGTCAACCTGCTGGTAGTGCGCGATGTGATCAGCCGGCTGCGGGCCGAACTGGTGGGAGCGGAGCTTTCCGTCAGCCTCAGCCCCGGCCAGCAG
>Ga0182027_10010459_pt1 | contig 13193 bp, 9 predicted proteins | sample 712E1DmetaG_FD_121300 | JGI IMG/M metagenome (GOLD analysis project Ga0182027, IMG submission 121300) | Permafrost microbial communities from Stordalen Mire, Sweden - 712E1D metaG (Illumina Assembly) | ecosystem: Environmental > Terrestrial > Soil > Wetlands > Permafrost | place: Sweden...
CAATTCATGCTGCAAGCGATTTTGATTGATATCATGAATACGCCTCACATTGGCTATGCCCGCTTTCCCCGGCCCATGAATGGTGATGCGAATGGCAATTCTCTTCCTCGTGCGAAGCGTTACTTTTAAGGAGGGACGGGCGCCGCGGGTCGGGCGGAGATCGATCAAAAGGTTGGCCGAAGCGCCTTGGTCCGCGCGTGAATTCATGAGGCGTGATCCCCCATCGTGATTTGAGCTTGGAGGACAGGATGCTTGCGTCCGCAACGAAAGAACCCAACGGCCGGGACGAGCAAGGGCGCGGCTTTCGGCTCCAACGCCGCACGATCCTTTTCGCCGGTATCCTGCTGATCGTTCTCGGCGCCCTGGTGCTCGATGTTTTTTTTATGACCGGTCTCTACGGCAGCGATGACGCCGGCTATTTGGAGGTGGCTCAAAAAATTCTGCATGAGTCCTTTCCGATCTCGCCGTGCAATGACAAGGTCGCCGAGTTGCGCATGGGGATGGCGCTGCCGGCCGCTTTCTTCCTGACCCTCAACAACGATGACGCCCAGTTGGCCTCCGCCGGATTCATTCTTTTTCACCTGCTGTTGGTCGTCCTGACCTGGCGGCTTGGCGCCCGGGCCCACAACAAGCGGGTCGGGCTCATCGCCGCCCTCCTGGTTGCGACTTGCCCTCTGCTCGTCGTCTGCGCCGGAAGTGTGCTGCCCGATCTGCCATCGACCATGTTCCTGGTCGCGGCGCTCAGCGTGGTTTGGATGCCCGCCCAGACGGGCGCGGACCCTCCACCCTCGCTGTGGCGGCGGGTTTTCGGGGGCTTCTTATTTGGCTGTGCTTTTTCAGCCAAAGAATCCGCGCTGGTCTTTTTGCCATTTCTGATGCTGGCGGCATGCAGTTCGAGCGGCCTGCCCTCGCTGCGCCGAAGACTGGCCGGGGCGGCCGCGATGCTGGCCGGGCTTGCTCTGGCCGTGGGGCTGGAATCCGCGCTGATCTTTCTCATCCACGGAGATTGGATGATCCGTCCCCTGGCCCCATTACCCCCGCATGTTTATGTGACGATGAAGGCTCTGGCGGCGCAGCAGGGGGGGAATAATCCGCTGGCACGCGCGCAGGCGTTCGTTTCCCTGATCACGCCGATGCTCGGCGGGTTTGGGCCGTTGTTGCTCTTGGGCGCCGTCGCCTATCCCCTGTTGAAGAACCGTTCCTGGCTTCTGTGGGGGGCCATGGTCTGGTTGTTGATCTACAATGTGTGTGGATCCATAGCGGTTGACAGATACATTCCGGTCTTGATGCAGGCGCGCTATTTCACGGTCGTGATTCCCTTTGCGGCAATCTTCTCGGCGGCCGTCCTGGATCGCGCCATTGATTACCTCAGGCCGATCCTGCGCTCTCGACTGCGCGGGAGGATCGCGATCTCGGCCGCGGCGGCGCTTGCCCTCTTGTTTTTCGGGAACGCCCTGCTCTTGGATAACTTGCATGCCGGCAATCTTTATGAAGGGAAGGAGGTCGGCCCCGTTAGCCAGGCCATGGATTTCGCCCTGCTCAATTACAAGGAACCCATCGTGCTCTCCAGAATGCTCTCCGAAGATTTCCGGCCCATGTTTTATTATCAAAAAGACCGACGCATTCAGCTCACGACTAATGAAGGTTTTGATTTTAAGGCTTTTCAAAAGCTGACCGTCAACCAGGGCTGCCTTTTCATCTGCACCCAACTCGATCGCGCCTGGCCCCCCAACAAACCGGGCTTATTGATGATTCGCCGCAGGCAATTGACCTTTCTCGATCGTTTTAATCTGGATACCAACGTGTTTCTCGGTCTTCCCAACGCATTGGGTCCGTTAACCATCACGCCTCTCGGGAAGTTCTTCCCCTACACGGACCGGCTCTCCGCGCTGCTGTGGCATTTCAACTGGCGCGCGGGACTGGAGCGACCCCATGCGCAAAGATACGCGGCTTTTGTGTATTATGTGAAATTCCCTCCCGCCGTCGCGTCGCCGGCTTCCGGGCCGGTCCCGCCGAATCGTGCCGCGCCCCGCAAGGAAGTAACGCTGGTTAAAGATCCCGATTTCAACCCATGGCCGGACAATCGCTCCAGCCATTGGTTGAAAACCGGGGTGGAACGAACGAGCACAACCCGGGCCGGACATCCGGTGATCAGGTTTATTATCCCTACTCACAAGGGGGGCTCCCTCGAACAGGAGTTGATTGGCGACCCGCTGATGAGGTCGGGAGACGAGATACAAGCCCGTGCCTGGATCCGCGCGAATGAGCCGGGGAAAGCTTCCCTCGTGCTGGTGCTGAATCATACGGACGCTGCGGGGAAGGAGTCTCACAATATCATTCTTGCCCGGCACCCGGGCGATGGCCAATGGCACCTTCTGGAAGTCAGATGGCAACCCACGCTGGGCACCGTGCCATTCTTGAGCCAAATCGGATTGCAGATTCACGCCGATCCGGGAGGCACCAAGCCCATTGAAGTTTCCGGTCCGGTGCAGGCGATCCTTACTCATCAAAACGTGGCAATGCCCCCCCAATAAAACGGGCGCTGAGGGGGGGAATCGCGGAGGAAATACGGAGAGGCAACGAAGCCCAAGCGGCTCGAAACTCACGATGGACATGATGAACGCTGAACAGATCCGACGGGTGCTGAAACGCGAATTGGCGGGGCTGGACCGCAACGACATCGACGAGATGGCGATCCCGTCCTACACCCACCGCAATCCGCTGGTGCGCTGGATCATTCGCCGGCGTCTGCGCGTCATCGCCACCCGAATGCGCCGTCTCGGCGTGCGCGATTACCTGGATTTCGGCTGCGGGCTGGGGTTCCTCGAAGTGCTGATGGCGGGCGCGGGTGGCCGCGTATTCGTCACCGATCTGAAGCTGGCTCCCGCCCGCGCAATCCATCGCCACTTCCTTCTGGAGGGTATCCAGTACCTCGAACCCGACGCTTGGGCCGGCGTCATCCCGCCCGGTTCGCTTGACGCGATCGTGGCGGCCGACGTGCTTGAGCACGTCGATGATTTGAAGGGTTACGTCGATCGCTTCGCCGGCTTGCTCCGTCCGGGTGGCCTTTTTTTTCTTTCCGGGCCGACCGAAACCCCGCTCTACCGGCTCTGCCGCAAAATCGCCGGCTTCACGGGCGAATACCATGTGCGCGACATTTACGAGATCGAGCGAGTCTTCGAGGATGGGGGCTGGCGCCTGGCGGAACGCAAACTGCTGCCCATTCCCGGCCCGTTCCAAATGTTCAGCGTGACGATTTGGCGCCGGCCGTAGACGGCAATTAGCCTTTACAATTTGGACGGGCATCCCCTAAAATCAAGCATGGACGCGTCATACATGGAGTGAGTGCGGAGAGAGGGAAATATGTGTGGGATTTTTGGAGTACTCGCCGATTCATCCTCAACCCTGACGGCGGATGCGATAAAGTCCGTGGTCAATCGTTTATTAATTTTGTCCGAGTCCCGCGGGAAAGAGGCCGCGGGCGTCGCCTTCTTGCAGGACAACACCATCAAAGTCTTTAAGCAGGCGATCTCCGCCTCGGAAATGATTCGCACCAGAGAATATCGCCAGCTTCTGGACGAAGCCGTGGACGGGGTGGACGAGAAGCGAAAGCGCCGGGTGGCCATTATCGGGCATTCGCGCCTGGTGACCAACGGGGCGCAAAACACCCGCTCGAACAATCAACCGGTTATCGCCGGAAAGATGACCGGGATTCATAACGGAATTATCTGCAATACCCAGGAACTTTGGGACAAGTTCTCCACCCTTCAGCGTCATACCGACGTGGACACGGAATTGCTCTTCTGTTTGATCCGCCATTTTTGTCAACAGACGGGATCGCTCGTCGAGGCCGTGAAGCTCGCCTATGGTCAAATTCAAGGGGTGGCCAACATCGCCGTTTTTCTGGAGGATTTCAACCAACTGCTGCTCGCCACCAACAACGGTTCGCTTTACCTTTGCACGGGCGAGTCGGACTCCGCCTGTATTTTCGCCTCTGAAGAATATGCCCTGAAGATGCTTGTCGAGAAGGAAAGCCTGGATCGCCGGCTCGGGAAATGCCGGATCGCACAGTTGCCTCCGGGCCATGGTTACCTTGTCGATTTAGACGGGATCAGGCTGCAGCCCTTCGCGCTTGATCCGAAGTCCGACGAACGCCTGCCCGATGAGAAAAACAGCGTTCACTATCGGATCGAAGAGATTTTCGGGGCGGATTCGCCGAAGATTCATATCAGCAGTCTGGCCAGCAATATCTGCAAGACCCCTCCCTCGTGGGTCATTGAGGAGTACGAACGAAACAAGACGGCGATCAGCCGCCTGCGGCGCTGCACGAAGTGCGCCCTGCCCGAGACATTTCCGTTTATCACGCTTGACGCAGATGGGGTTTGCATTGAATGCCGCCGTCACGCCCATGCCCCCAAACAGCAATATTTGGGTCCGGAAGCGCTGGAGGCGGCCGTGGCGCCCTATCGGAGCAAGGACGGGCGGCCGGATTGCCTGATTCCAATTTCGGGCGGCCGCGACAGTTGTTATACACTCCACTACTTCAAGAAAATTCTGAAGATGAACCCCATGGCCTACACCTATGACTGGGGGATGGTGACGGACCTGGCGCGCCGCAATATTTCCCGCATGTGCGGCAAACTGGGCGTTGAACACATTCTTGTTTCCGCGGATATCACGAGAAAACGCAGCAATATCCTGAAAAACGTGAAAGCCTGGTTGAGCAAGCCGGACCTGGGCATCATTCCGCTCTTCATGGCGGGCGACAAGGCGTTCTTTTATTACGCCCATCAATTGCGCAAACAAACCGGGATCAACCTGATCGTATTCGCCATGAACGCCCTGGAGGACACGGATTTCAAGACCGGTTTTTGCGGGATCCGCCCGGTGGAGGAGGTGGGACGCAACGGCGGCTGCGATACGCCGGGTTCCAAAGGCAGCCTGAAGCTTATCTCCTATTTCGCGAAATCCTTTTTGACCAATCCCCGTTACTTGAATTCATCCCTGCTGGATACCATGGCGGCGTACTTCATTTACTATCTGATGCCCATCCACCAGCATTACATGCTCTTCGACAATTATATCAAATGGGACGAAGAGACCGTCGTCGGCACGATCATCAAAGAGTACGACTGGGAAACGTCTCCGGATACGCCGACCACCTGGCGCATTGGCGACGGCACCGTTCCTTTTTATAATTATATCTATTACACGGTCGCGGGGTTCTCCGAAAACGACACCTTCCGCAGCAACCAGGTGCGCGGAGGAATGATCACGCGCGAGGAGGCGCTCAAATTCCTGGATGAGGAAAACTATCCGCGCTTCGAATCCATGTCCTGGTATTGCAATACGATCGGCGTCGATCTGGAAAAAGCTCTGCGAATCATCCACGCCATCCCCAAGCATTACCCGGTTGATTGAGGCCGCCTGCGCTTGCCTGGCCCGCCGGGGCCACGAACCGAATCATTGGACACCAAGGTCTCTATGCCTGCCATTGGACGCTTCAGCCGCGATGTCATCTGGAATTTTGTCAGCGTCGTCATTCTCGGCATTAGCGGATTTGCGCTCAATATCATTATCGGCCGCTATTACGGGCCCGAGGCTTTTGGCATCTTCAGCCTGGTGCTCGCCGTCTATTACATTTTCTCGCAGCTCGCTGTCGGCGGATTTGTCTTCTCGTCGCTGAGCCTGGTCGCGCAAAGCGCGGGCGACGATCGACAGGTGCGCCAAATCATCAGCACCGGCCTGGCGCTGACCGCGGCGCTCGCGCTGGTAGTCTGCGTGGCCGCCGCGCTGTTGTCCGCGCGGATCGGTCACCTTTTCCACAGCGACGCCGTGCGGCGCGGGCTGCTCTGGACCATTCCCGGCCTCTGGTTTTTCGCCATCAACAAGGTCATCTTGTTTTCGGCCAACGGCTTGCGCCACATGCGCTTTTACGCCGTCGGCAACTCGCTGCGCTTCGTGCTGATTGTTGTTTCCCTGATTGTCCTGACCCTCCTGCGGGTGGATGCCGCCCTGTTGCCCATGTGTCTTTCCACGGGGGAGGTCGTCTTATTGCCGGTCCTGGCGATTTATCTTTTCCGTCGCTATCCGCCGACGTTCGGCGCCGGGTCGGGATTCTGGTTCCGGCGGCATCTGCATTTCGGCGGCCGGGCGTTTTTCAGCGGCCTGCTCATGGACATCAATCTCAAGGTCGATGTGATCCTGCTGGGCTATTACCTTTCGGACAGGGCCGTGGGGATTTATAACTTCGCGGCGATGCTGGCCATCGAGGGGCTGTATCAGTTCGTTGTCATGATCCAGGTCAACATGAATCCGCTGCTGAGCAGGCTCAAGCCCGAAGAGCGCCTGGTCGAAGTGAAAAAATACGTCCGCAGGGCCACGCGGATTCTTTGTCCCGCCCTGGCCGGAGCTTCGTGCCTCATCGCTCTCTTATACCCGCACCTGACGATTTGGCTGACCGGCCATCAGGAGTTTGCGGCGGGGTGGATCTATTTTGCGATCCTCATGACCGGCGTCGTGATCGGATCGTGTTACCTTCCGTTGCTCTTTCTGCTCAATCAGTGGGGGCACCCCGCATGGTTCATGACTTTTCTTTTCACGATCGTCGCGACCAATTTCATTCTCAATGCCGTCCTGATCCCCGTCTTTGGCGCGGTGGGCTCGGCGATCGGCACGGCGATCTCCTATGTCATGACCATCGTCTATATTAAACTCTACACGCGTCTTGCCGTGGGAATTTCGATTTGACGCGAAGACAGGGCATTGCCGCGGTATTCTTTGATCGGCCAAGGCGCGGGTGCTATCATCATTCCGATCGAAAAGCAGCATCTAGCGGCAAGGAAGGCAGCATGGAGTTCCAGATCGAGGACGCAGGCGAATTCAGTCCCGATGAGGCGGACCTGGCGAAGAAGCACTGGTCCAATAGAGGTGTTGTGCCGTTTTACACCGATGAGAGTCATTGGGCCGCGCACATGGCGGAACAGATCATCGCGCTGAACCCGAAGCGCGTCTTCGAATTTGGCTGCAACGTCGGACGGAACCTGGCGGCCATCGCCAAACGCAAGGGGGATATTGCGCTAACCGGCTGCGATATCAACCAGGACGCCGTTCGGTTCGGGCAGACGAAGTTTGGCCTCAACTTGATCGCCAGCGACGAGCACCTGTTCGATTCGATCGCGACCGATGAGTTTGACGTGAGTTTCACCGTCTCCGTGCTCGATCATCTGCCCGAGCCGCAGAATGCGCTGAACGAGCTGCTCCGAATATCTCGCCTGGGCGTGCTGCTTCTTGAGCCTTGGCTCGAGAGCGAAGGGAAGGTCGTCAGGAACAGCCGCGCCGACGGAGAAATGGTGGACACGACGCCTTTCTCCTATTCCTGGGACTACGAACGGCTGGCCGCGGATACCCCTTACGACGTCGCCCTTTTATCCGAGCCGTATCCCTTATCGAAAACCAACCTGGGATCCAAATACCATCTGTATCGCCTCATGCACCGTGGCAAAAATGCTGCGTCCTGAGTTTTTCCGTGCTCGTGCTCGTCCTCGTCATCAAAGAAAAAGGGCCACTGCGTTTCGCGCGGCCTAGCAGCCATCGTTCACGCAGCAGCCCTCTTTTTAATTATCAGAACATCGGCCCGTTACTATTGCAAACTGATCAAAACCAGGACCATGCCCTTGCCTGATTTCAAGGAGGTCATGGCCTTGCCGATAATGGCGCCCTGGGCCCGGGCATGATCCCGCACCTTCATCGCATGGCCCGGGATCGCGGAGGTCGTCAACAGATCCCCAAGCTGAATCGGAGATTTTGTGGCGTCGGCAAGGCAGAACGCGCGGCCCGAAAGCGCAACCGGGAGACGGCCGTCCGCCACGGAAGCATTCTGGCCCATGATCAAACCCGGCTTGATCCCACCGGCTCCGCTCACGATTCCCGCGACCTTGTGATCGTAAGCCTTGTGGCTCATGAGCAAACCGCCCTTATTTTGGGCGTCAATGCAGACCACCGTGCCGGGTTGGATCCCCTTTCCCGCAATGACAAAGCGCTCGGAGAGATCGGAGCCGCCCGTGATGTTCACCACCGCGGTGGTGGTTTCGCCCGTCACCGTCGCATTGCCCGTCATCGTCGTATTGCCGGTGACGCGCGCCGCCCCCTGGACATCCAGGGAATAACCCGTCTGGGGCTCCCGGTTGATGCCCACCTTCGTGTTTTGGAAGAAGGTCTCCGTGCCGCCGACGCCGATCATTGTGTCCAGCGTGGCGGTCCCATTGCCGCGATAAAGATAAAGCCCTCTCATGCCGGTGGTGTTCACATCGCGAAACATGCGAAAATAACTGGGGCTCGTATGATCTGTTGTCTTGGTATTGATGTCTAGCATGCATTCGCCGGTGGCGGCGGTTTTCTCAAACATGAATTGATTGGCACTTTTATCAAGAATCTCCACGTAACTGCTCGTACTGGCATTCGTCAAAAGGCGGATCCCCGGAAGTGATGGCCCGCTGATTTCCAGTTGTCTTTGCGGGCTGGGATTGTTGATCCCGACCGGCCCGGTCAGCGGCGTCGCCGCCCAGAGTTGCCCCACGCACAGAACCATCGCCATCGCCATGACATTGCGCTTTAACATACTTATTGCCCTCGCTCCTCTTTCATTAAATTAAAATCAGGCCTTGCTTAACGAATCGAAAGGGGGGGCATTCCCCGAGTCCTTCGCCCCCGAGGCGCGCCCCCGCACGTCTCGAAAAAGACGCTAGGGCGTCATCCGTGCGTTGGGCGGATGTTGGTTACCGCTCCCGGCAATCAGGCGCATGGGCTTATCAATCCGGACCGGCTCGCGGATCGAGCCGGACAGGACCCGTAGCGTGCCGCCATTGCCGACGGCCCGGATTCCTTCGCGCAGGGAGCTGAATTTCTGGATCGGCGACGCTTTGTTTCCCACCGCCGGCCTGACCGCAATATAGGCGGCTCCGGTCGCGATGGAGGGATCGGGGATCGCGGCCGACATCCGGTGAGCCGGGTGGCTGAGGCAAAGGGCCAATCCCGCCGCCAGCAGCAGGCAACCACACGCCGCGGCGGCCAGGCGGGCTCCCCATCCCCAATCCCAGGGGCTGAGCCAGCGCCCGATCCGATCGCGAGCGGTGGGCCGGGCCGGAATGAATTCCTCGGTCGCGCGTCCTGCAATCTGCCGCGCCAAATGCTCGGTCGATTGGTGGGTCGCCTCACCCAAGGGCGCCAGGGCGTCAAGGATGCGTTTCCAATCCTGGTAGAGCTGGGCCGTTGCCGGATCGGTAGCCATGGCTTGTTGCACCTGCGCGGCCATTGTCGCGTCAGCCTCGCCGCGCAGCACGGCCAGCATATCATCCCGCCGGGAGCGTCTCTTCCTGCTTTGACATGGATCCCCAGCCCGTCTTGGACCTGAATTCCCGTTCCTTGCATGAAACCACGAAAGAACCCAACATCAATAGAGTCGGGATCAAGGGTCGGAAGCGTCACATCTTTTTCCACGGGCTGACGCCCAGGGCCACAATAAGCCGCCCCCTTGCGGGGCGGATCGCTTCATCTTGTGAGGCGTTCTTAGTTTGAGCCCAGGCCAATCAACAGATGCGCAACCTTATCACAGATGACCTGCTTGTCAAAATGCTTTCGCGCATAGGCCTTCAAGCGCTCGGCGCCGACCAGGGCGTGATTGCCGTGGATGAAATCCGCCATTGGGGCCGTGCCGGCGAAAATGAATTCGCGCGGGTAGACGGTCTCCGCGCCCTTCCAGTCGATCAGCACCGGCACGGTCCCGGCCGCCATCCCCTCCGAGGGCGACTGGTGCGAGCCTTCAAAATCGCTGACCGAAAGCGTCCAGCCAATCTTGGTGAACCACTCCGGAATATCATTGCCATGAGGGTCAAAGATCACGTTGTCGCGCCACGGCGCGTCCTTAATCCGCCGATACTGCGCGTCATAATAGACCATCTCGCGCTCCCGATCCTTCATCCACTCGTATTCTTCGGGGCGCTTGCCCTTGATGAACAGCTTGTAGCGCCGATCCTTCGGGTGGAGCATTTCCAGAATGTCCAGCGCCCGGTCCAGCCGCTTTCTTTGCGGCACAAGGCCGAGCAGGCCCAGGTTGAACTCGGCGCCCGTCTTTTTCGGCAGGTCGAAGGTTTGGGTGTCCACCGTGTTATAGATCATCCTCATCTTTTTCCGGGGGAAGCCGAACAGACGATGAAACTCTTCATACCAGTAGGGCGTGATGGTGCAAATGCGGTCGATCTTCTCGACCGTGAACCTCTTGGGGAAAGGGGTGTCCTTTTCCTGCAGATGCATGCGCACGATCAGTTTCTGCCCCGGCTTTTTATGGCTGGAATACCAGACGGCATTGCCCAGGCCCCATTCGCAAAAGATGATATCGGCCTTGTTCAGCAGGTCCAGGCTTTTCGTTTCGTCGTGAATCGCATGGTTCTCCCACTGGTCAATCAGGACCGTGAGGTCTTTAATACTTTCAAGGTATTCTCTGATGTGACTCAGAAACTTCAGGTCATGCCCGGCAATTAAGATCGTTTTCATCACATCCCTCAAGGTACTGGATCGATCCCTACGGGTGCGGGAAACTTACAAATATCGCCTGATAAAGCCCTCGAATTGCCGGCCCACGCTTTGCGCGCTGTAAGGCAAACTCTTCGCCCAGTCCGCCTTCACCTGTCCGTCAATGCACCGCTTCAGGTGCAGCGCGGCGCGATCGAGATCCAGACCGGTGACATGCGGTATCCCCACGTCATTAAGAATATCGGCCGTGGCCCCCGCCTCCGGCGTCATCGCGAAAAGGGTGTTCCGCGCGCCCAGATAATCCAGCAGCTTGCCCGGAAGGAAGGGCAGATAATCCACCCCATCCTCTTCAATCGTGAAATTGCCGTCCCACAAGAGCAGCACGTCGGCGTTTTTGATCGCGCGCAGGCTGGCCAGGTAATCCACCGTGGGGTAATGCTCGATCAGCGCGCCGTATTGTTTTTCGGCCAGCACTTGCTTCAAGTGGTTGTCCGCCTCGCCGTAAAACCTGACCACGATTTTTTCCCGATAGACCGGATAGATCAGGAACAGGCGATCCAGAACGTCCAGGAAAACCTTCGAGGAGCGCTTCTTGTTGTCATAAAGCGTGCCGGTGAAGACCAGCGAAAGCTTCCGCCCTTTGACGGCCTCGGGGACGGGGTAGAACGAAGGCTCGAAGGCGTGCGGCAGGACCGTGATCTTGCTCTCATAGCGCTCATAGCCCCCGCTGCAGGTGATTTGTTTTTGATAGCGCGAGGGCACGATAATCATATCCGCATGCTCAAAGACCACCTGCTCGATCCGCTCGTCGTCCTTGTACCAGTCCTTGTGCGCGTGGAGCTCCTTGACGTAGGGGTGGCGCGAGCCGATCGGATCGCCGACCACCGCCAGCCAGGGCAAAGGGTCCAGTTCGGTCTTGATCCGGTAGGCGGCGTCATGGGAGGAATTGGCCGTTGAGCGCGAGACCAGCACGTCGTATTTCTTCTGCTTGCGCAGCGCCTTGTAGATGTCCACGCAACTCTCGACAAAATGCCGCCGCTGGTTCATCGCCGCCATGTTGGCGGGCGGATCGATCTCGTGACGCTTGATTCTGGCCTTCATCGGAAAATCCAGAATCCTGTCGCAGCGCTCCTGGGGATTGACGGTGCGTTTCATCTGCACGGCATCGCAATCCATATCGATATGCATGAGCATTTTGAGCGTGTTGATATCCGGCGAACCGGTGTAGGGCGCAAACCGCCAGGACGATAAAAAACAGTTGATACCCATGGAATGGCCCTAATTGAGGATTCCGTTCTTGCTCGCGGCACTTACGTTGAAGGCCAGGGATGAATTTTGCGGCGCCTTGGAAAGCAAGGGATTGAGCTTCCATTTCTTCCCAAAGTTCTTCTCCATCAAGTCCTGCACTTCGCGCGCGGCCTTGCCCTTGTCGAATCCACTGGATTCGGGAATCACAAAATTGAGCAGGGCCAGCATTTGGAGGGCCGCGATGCAGAACAATTGATCGCGATGCTCATTGAAGATCTTGCGGCCTTGGTAGTATGCGATCACATCCTCGATCGCCATCAGGCGCTGTCTAAACGCGATTTCGTTGAAGTCCTTCGTGGACTGGTTCCCGCGCCGCTTTTCATAAAAGTGAATGACCGTCGGCAAATAGACGATGCGCTCGGCCAGGCCGAACAATTCCGTGTTGACCACCAGGTCCGTGTAACCGCGCTTGTCTTCCGGGAACCAGATGCCGTTGTCAATCAACGCCGCCCGCTTGTAGAGCTTGCCGCCCAGGCAGCACCAGTTGGTGAAGAGCTGCGAGCGGTCCGCATGCTTGTCCAGCAGCGTCTCCGCCTCGTAGTCGTACTTGTTCTGACATCCCTCGCCCTCGTTGGCCAAGTATTTCACCTGGCCGATGCAGACCTCGGCGTCATGGCGCTTGATCGCGCGGTGCAGATTCTCGATGGCATCCACGGGCATCCAATCATCGCCGTCCAGGAAGGTGATGTATTGACCCGTGCTCTCCTTCAATCCGGCATTGGTCGCCGATCCCATCCCGCCGTTTTTCTTGTGCAGGCATCGGACCAGCCCGGGATACTTGGCGACGTACCGTTCGGAAATTTCGCCGGAGCTATCGGGGCTTCCGTCATCCACCACAATGATCTCGATGTTCGGATAAGTCTGCCGCAAGAGGGAATCCAGGCAGCGCTCGAGGTAAAAATCCACATTGTACACCGGCACGACGATCGTCACTTTATCGCCGATCGCGTTGTTCGGGATTTCGCCGCTCGCCGCGTGGGTTCCGGCGACATGCTCCCCGCCCGCGACCGCGAACGCGCGTTCGGTCAGCCGGGGCGTCGATACTTTCCGCTCAAGGATCGCGTTCAGGCCCTTGACTGACTCCTTGGCCACGTAGGCCCGTTCAACAACCGCGCTGGTCAACGGAAGCGCGTCCGTATACGTGAACTCCTCGGTCTTGGCTTCCGCCATGCCCACCATCCCCGCATTCGAATAGCGAAAGCCGATCAGCACCTCCGTGAGATAATGTTCGCCGTAATGATCCAGGGGTGAGAAGAAGGCGGCGTAGTTCCCCTTGATGAGATCGGCCACCTGATATTTTTCCTCGGCGAACGAGCGCAGATAAACGCTGACATCCTCCGTGTTGTATTGGTTCA
>Ga0182027_10010461_pt1 | contig 13192 bp, 14 predicted proteins | sample 712E1DmetaG_FD_121300 | JGI IMG/M metagenome (GOLD analysis project Ga0182027, IMG submission 121300) | Permafrost microbial communities from Stordalen Mire, Sweden - 712E1D metaG (Illumina Assembly) | ecosystem: Environmental > Terrestrial > Soil > Wetlands > Permafrost | place: Sweden...
ACAACCAATCCTCCGCCGACGTTTCAAGGACTCTTCATATTCGGGCAGAGGAGCCAGAGATACATCATTGACGTTATCGAGCATACGACAAAGAATGGCCGCATATTTTTCCATCTCATCAAAATTGAAGGTTTGTTTTTCGATGTTGACAAACTGTGTGAGATTGAGAGAGCCTAGATTGCAACACGCACCGGTCGGCAACATTTGCTCACCACATTGCAGGTTATTTAGATATGTCCATTTACGTTTTCCGGATTCGGTTTTACCTACAAATTCTCCAACAAAAAAATTATGATAATCATCAACCGTTCCGTTGTAGACATCTTCAAATCCATCTTCTACTACCGATACCACTCGATGATTTACAGTTTTTGCGGCTTCTTTAAGTTCTTTGAAGGTTTGAAATCCCCACTTTGTTCTCATACGAAACGAAATATTTTTTTCTCGGCAAACATTTGCCCACTCATCCAACATAGGAGTTTTTTTGAGCTTGAATTGTAATTCAGTGTATGCCAACAATTGTTGTGTTTTTTTATCATCACCGTGTTGATGATAATGTTTATTGACGGCTTTTTTTTGCGATTCTTTCCATTGTTCGTCTAGAGAATTTAGTTTTGATGAACACGATAACGAACACGATGATTGTTCACGTCGCCAATATGATATCCAGAATTTATCATGACAAAATTCACAGGTTTTTTCAACATAAACTTCATGATTTTCTATTTTAGTGTTGTAACCCTGTGATTGAGCATCAGTGAAAGTTTTACATAATCTAGGATCAATATCAATTAATGAGTCGTCAATCCCACATATTTTAGCAGCTTCTTTTGCTAAGTCTAGAATAGAACCAATTTCTTGCTCTCTGTAATTACCATTCCATTCAATAGGAAGTCCGGTTTCTTTAGCATATTTTTTCCAATCATCAGTTGAAAATCTATGTCCAAGTTTTTTTGTTAAAAGTATAGCATGTTCTTTAACTTGTTCGGACGTAAACCCGGTATATCTACCATTTTTTTCTTTGGAGACTGCATTCGACATATTTTTTCGGTATGTTGCCCATTTCTCTTCCGACCACTCAGTCTTTGCTCTTCGCATCGGATTTTTATCACCAAACATGTTTTGACAGTGTAGATGATTGTGGTCTTCAACACTCATTATTTCTAGATTATCTGGGTGATTATTTTGTCCGTTTCGATCTTTGTGGTGAACTACGAATCCCCTTTGTATCTCACCATAGGCATGAGCAGCAATTATTCTATGTTCAGCTTTGCTTGTGTATGCTCCTGAATTTTGAACCCAAAAATAATCCTGAGAATTTGAATTTGCTTTCGGAAATATGTCTTTGATTGATGCTTCAAATTTAGTGATAATTTTAAGACTATCTCCGGGATTAATCTTTTCAGCTTGCTTAAAAATATCATCCGACATCAAAAATTTATGATTCTTTGTTACTCGAATAATTGATCCATCATCCAAAGTAATTTTCAAAATTGGTTGCTTATAACCACTAATTCTGGGGTTTCTCATTTTCCGAATAGTAATCGTTTTATTTTGATTATAGCAAAAAACATCAACATCTTTGCCGTCATCTGCTAACTGTTTAATGGTCACTCCCATTCGACCATCTGCCGTGTACACTACCGTATCCCCAGTCACACAGGGGTTGCACGTATAAATCTTCGCCCCATAGTTGAAGCAGTGTGTTTTATTGGCCCGATCTATAAAAAGAACTCCCGGATCACTTCGTTCATAGGTAGACCGGATGATTTTTTCCCATAATTCAAGCACAGGAACAGTCTTGTAAACAACGATTGGGTATCCTTTTTCTCTCCACTTATAGATATCTCCATCCCATTCTTTTTTATAATTCGCATGAGTTGTGTCGGGGAACACCAAATCCCACAACATTTTTTCAGCATCTTCGGTGTCTCCCGCTAATTGGGCAGCCTTAGCTGCAATCACTTTCTCCATGAAATCATCATACAAGGCAACGGAAAGATTAGCCTTAGTCAAACGATTGGGAGTCAATTTTGCAGTGATAAATTCTTCGATGTCAGGATGCCAGATAGGAAGTGCAAAAAGCATTGCCCCTTTCCGGGATTTCGATTTAGCGTTTTTCTTGGTGGATTTTTTCCCTGATCCCGCAGTAATAATATCCGATGCCTTATCAAATATTTCCATGAACTTAACTGAACCGGGAGTCTCCATTCCAATGGAATTGATCATCGTTCCACGGGGACGAATGAAGGCAAACGATCCACCCCAACCACCCTCAGATTTCAAAGTTTTTGTTTGCATCAACAAATATTCATATATGCCATTGATGGAATCCAAATCAGTTTTTGGATTTGGTCCAACGTAACAGTTAATCAAGGTTGTGCCAGTTCTTCCTGTACCTGCATTGGCGGTTATTCTTCCGCCGATCAACGACCGAAAATTTTCCTGTAGATGATAAAATTTATCCTCCCATTCTTGCTTGATTTCTTCCTTCTCTACGGTAGATAATGCCTTGGCGACTCTCCACCACGTTCCTTCTATGGTAGTTTCTGTTTCCTTATTATGATATGTTTGATCCCAAATTTCCTTAGAGAATGGACTCTCGAACGGCAGAATATTTTCTGACATTTTTACTCCGGTTGAATTGTTAAACTATAAAATTGTTTGAATTGCACACGACGGATATTTAGAATGATGCGTTCAGCCATTCAATAACATCCTTCGCATCATCCTCCATGAGTCCAAATGCAGGATCACAGAGGAAAAATTTTCCCTTCCGGCGATGTTCATACGAAGAAGTTTTATCCAACATTTCCTCAAACCCCAATTCTATGTCATCGAGAATGGCGAATTTCATCTTGCTGTTATACTCAAGAAAATGATTCGCCGAACCACACCCATAACACTTGTTCTCAAGCCAATGATTCACCAACATCCCCCTTGTCAAATGAGCAGTGCATATGCTGCAATACTGCTCATTTTCCTCATTCAAGACTCCCGATGGTTTCAGGCACTTGGTGCAGAAATTATCCGCTTCGATGTGATCGACTATAGTTCGCGGAAAATTTTGTAGGTCATCCGCCCATAAACCGTGACCATACATCATCGAGTTAAATCCTTGAATAGTCATCTGTTGCCCAAGGATTAGGTAACGCCATGCCGATGTCAAAACGATTTTCAAGCCGGGAACCGATGACATGATCTTGTTTAGGTTATTCATGCAACGCGGATCGATTCCGGTATAGGGATTGTGATCGTGATGGATGTGACGATTGAGAACTCCATCAATATCTACGAAGAGGAAAGTGTAGTGATTCATATGCTTACCAAATTACCTTAAAGGGATCGATGACAAAACCAATAAAAAAACCACCAAGAAAAGAAAACAAGTGGGAATGTAGGGCGGGGGCACCAATCCCAAATAGGATTGAAACTAAAAGAGTGCATATCAAACGAACAAAAAGTTTCATATAGTTAAATTCTTTTTCGCTTTGCATTACTTCATTTCCTTCAAAGATTCCTTGAGAAGTCTAATCCATTCGTTCTGTTTCTTTCGATTTTCAACTTCCTTCTCATATGCCTCCCCATGATATTTGATGCTTCGCTTCAAGCTATCAATTTTAGCTTGTCTCCATTCACCAAAACTTACGACACCATAAAAATCAAAGGGAGAGCAATCATACTCAATAGATTCTTCCAGTTGCTTGAGCATGAAATTTTTCAATCCAACGTGTTCTGGACTGGGTATTTGCCATGCCTTTACCTTGGCGATCATCGAGTCATAGAGTTTCTTTTTTTCCAATTTTTCCTTGTTGTATTTTTCGGTTTTCTGTTGATGTTTAATTTGTTCTTTTTGAAATATCTGCCTAAGTTCCTTATCCGATTTCATCAACAATTTTTCCAACTCTTTGATATCCTTGAGTTTTTCGTTATGATGATAAGGATCGACGGCAAACTTATCGGGAATCTTGGCGTCCTGACTTTCATCCCGCATTTCATACAAATATCCAAAGGCACGGGCACAGTCTTCCACGAAGGGTTTCAAGTCCGTGACTTTTCCATCACCAACAGCAGCGGTATAACCAGTAGGCATTTTGTTTTTCCTTTTAGATTTTCTTCCAATTGGAGAATTTTAACTGTGCTTCCACGCCAGAACACGTACATTGATCTATGATACCAAGAAGTCGCTCTGGTGTCAAGTTTTCGTTCAAGATGGCATCATTGACATCTTTTGATTTGATCCATTCCGGCCAAATACATATGGAGTAACCTTTGTCGATCAGATTTTTGTGTTTATTCACCGTCTCTCTTGACCGACTTTCGTTATCCAGAATCCATACTGATTTCTCTTTGGAAAACATCGAAACATCCACATCACTCCCGGCCATCGCCAAGGCATTGGGGAGAAACAGGGAATCGATGGGGCCTTCCAACACATAGTGTTTCTTGGTGAAATCACAGCGTTCTTGCCCGTAAATCTTGGGTTCATCGGTGAATTTTATGGTGATGTAACGCATTTCGGAGTTGGTGAGGGTACGGCCCTGTACGGCAAAGAGATCGCCCGATTTGTTGAAGAATGGGATCACCAAACGTTTATCAATATCCGGATTCTTGTTGCATTCCTTGAATTGTTCGGGTTGAATGCTATGAATGAAGGCGTAGAAGTTGTTGGTGAAAAACAACAGTTGATGACATTTGAGAGGGATTTTCCTATTGGCCACATATGACCTTGCAAGATGATCTTCGTTCAGGGTGTTGAGACATTGAATCGAATCGAGAAAATGGTTGAAGGTTGCTCGTGGTTGGGGTTTGCGGAAATGGAAGGTTGGGGGTGGTGGAGTTTCCGCTTCTTTTTGTTCGCGGTATTTTTCTAACCTATAGGCTTCGTGGAGATGGGGAGATAATTTTTGAAGAAAAAAATCGAAGTTGTAAGAAACCCCACAGTTGAAACATTTGTAAAAGAAAGTGTTATCTTTCCAGAAAATATTTCCGCGTTTCTTGGTTGTTGATTTTTTGGAGTCCAAACAGAACGGACATCTGCAACGGTAGTACCCCGGTTTCACTTCTGAGAATAACGGAAGTGTCGGACTAAGTTGTCGCAGATATGAAAGTTGTAGGTACTTGTTATCCATGAGGGGATTGTAGCAGGTTTTGTGGAAAATGCAAATTATTCTTCGAGTCGCTTGACACCGAAATCAAAACCTGTTACACTTCCCCTTGTCTTAACTTTGAAAGGAAGACAAACATGAAATTCAGCATTCAAAATTACATCGCAGAGGCCCAGAACTCAATTGCTTATGATTCGGTTCGCAAGGATAAATTTCTGCGAATGTCTCGTCACGTTTTGAAGACGATTGCGAATATGTTACATTTGGAGCCGGGAACTTACGAAATTCGTACAAACAAAGCTGGAATAGCGGTTTCTGGGAGTGTTTCTCTTCATACCGAACATCTGTACATCAATCTGGAACAGTCATTTTGTTTCGATGGGCAGGCATTTATGTACCGTGCAACAAGAAATATGAAGGATTACAGGGGCGGAAACAATCATTGGATGAATTGGTCCAAGCTGGAAGATTTGGACGCAGTTGTGAAATCTTTTCAGATCATCATGCAAAATTGGGAATCTGACCGGTATTTTGGTCCGACCGCTTGACATATGGATGGAAATATGTTACAGTGTGTCCGTCTTACCTGAAAGGAAGATTTTATGAGTTACCGCAATTTATGGTCCGAACAACCCCCAGTTGACGCCGAAGTCTTTGGCACCCTCAAAATTCAACGCATTAACTCCGATGTCTTGATTGCGGGCCAGCGTAGTTCTTACCCTCAAGCTAAAATCTGGAAGGGCAAATCCTTGAAACCCATGCATTATTCATTCACTTCGGTGGAGAAGCGTGAGGCGTGGATTGCGGAACAGAAAAAGGATGATGCTGTCGATACCGCTTACAAGAATAAGCGGAAAGAGGATAAGAAAATTGCGGCGGTCAAAACTCGGGAGCAGTATCAGGTGGGACAAATTTTGGTCACGTCAGGTGGATACGACCAGACAAATGTGAATTTTTATCAGATCATTGAACGTCCTAGCGAGGCCATTGCAATCGTGCAGGAAATTTCTGCCGAACCCATTCCCGGAACGCAAGGTTTTATGTGTGAACACGTCAAGCCTGTTCGCAATGCTTTTATGGGCAAACCTATGCGTAAGGTGATCGGTCCCTATGGAATAAGTGGTTTGGGTTTTGGTAGTGCAAATATATACACCGACGATTCAAGTCACTATTCTAGCTGGTATGCTTGATATCTTGTTTTACCAGATTTTGATGCTCGTTTGTAATTCAAACATTTTTTTCCTTCCGATTTTGGATCAGCAGCCCACGCATGTTTTTGAAGATAATCGACTATTTTTAGGGCTGTGTTAGGATCATCGTGTATATACCCAATGGCATTATTACAAAGATTACATAGCAATTTTCTGATTAACCCGGTTTCATGATTATGATCTATAACTAACTCAGCTTCTTGTCCACAACAGGCACATTTGAAATTTTGTTCTTTTTTCATTTGGTCTAAATCTTCGAGAGTCATATCCCAAGTATGTTTATAATACTGTATTTTATTTAATTTCGAATGACATTGTTTACACCTATTACTCAACCCAGTTTTTGATGCTTTTAATTCACTAAATTCGGTCGATGATTTTGTAATACCACATCGGGAACAAATGATTTTTTCATTTTGCATATCGGGTTTTACAATTTTTGATAATAAAATTCTATTTTTAATTCCGCCTTGTCTTATACATTCCTTACAACGAGAATTTTTACCCATGTTGAACTTAGTTTTCCTTGCAGCCCCAAACTTCTCAATTTCTTTCACTTGACCGCAACCGGTGCATTGTTTGAAATATTTTTCGTTGGAATAAGTAGGTTTAGGCATGATTCGCTATCTTTCGTAAAAGCGGGTTATGTTGATGGGCATCTACCTACAAGCAGATGCCTATCTCTATTTATACGCTGGGGTATTTCGCTTGACATGTAACATGATTTATGATACACTCTTTTTAGGTTAAGCCCCGGTAGTTTAATGGAAGAACATCGGACCTTCAATCCGGTAGCATGAGTTCGATTCTCATTCGGGGTATTTTTCATGGAGGTTTGAAACATGTTCTTTCGTTATCTCCAAATTATCAAACAGTTTTTCTGCCCCCATGTGTGGGTGTCGGATCGGTACAACGCCAAGTACAAAGAGTGTTTGAAGTGTCAGAAAAGAGTGCGGTCATGAAGAAAGTTTACGCAGATTCAACATACTGTCCAAATTGAATATCATATTCAATTCACAGGTAAACCACTTTAGAAATCGGTAGATTGGCAGAGTGGACTATTGCACCCGGCTTGAAACCGGGAGGCCCAGAGATGGACCCGAAGGTTCGAATCCTTCATCTACCTTTGTTCAAGAGAGACATTAGCTCAATTGGAAGAGCATCGGCCTTCTAAGCCGAATGTTGCTGAGTTCGAGCCTCGCATGTCTCAATGTTGTTCATTTTTTATGAAAAGGATATCGTTATGAAAATTATCGTTGAAACAAATATCTGTGAGAATCTGAATGATTCTCTGTGCAGCTACATCCACCCCGAAGATATTATCAATGAAGGCGGCGGTTACTACTTCGTCACCGATCAAACTCCAATTCGGTTGATCCCGGAATCTTTCAACGATCCTACTTTGTTGACGCCGGAAATGGCGATGGATCATTTGAATTCTCTAAACTCATAGACCCTGTTTGGCAAACCACGCAGCCGTCAAGGGCATTCCTTTCGCGGTGTGTTCATCGGCGATTGGTGTGTTGGATGTTGTTGGGGTTGGTGGTGTCACCGGCAAGGGAGAAGGAACAACAGTTGTCCCGGTTGTCCATGCCTCTAATTCCACGACTCTAATCCATCGATCTCTACTGGTGATTGGGACGATGCGAATCTTGGATGTGGTGATGGAAGAGAAAGAAACCTTACACCAAACCAAGGTGTTTCCACGGATGTTTCCACCCGGAATCAGAATGAAAGTAGAACCATCCCAATATTGCAGGTCAAAATCCACCAAGCCATAAGCCATAGCCAGCATCGTGGGTGTAGGTGTGGTTGGATTGGTATACTGATCCTGTGTGGAAAATATATCAATCTCAGATATGGTTTGTGATGTGGGAAAATCTATTTCCAACCATGATCCCGACCCCATGGCCAAAGCAGACCACCCACCACCATTACCCCAATTCTTACCGGTACGATCACCGTTGATGGCATTCTGTGGGCCATAACCGGGGATGTTGTTATCGTAATTGGAGGATGACAGAGCGGTGCCGAATAGGGCAACATTGACGAGAGTGGGGTTTGCGGTGGTGGAGGATGAGGAAGTTGTAGGCATAACGTTACTCGGTATAGAAGTTGTGGAAGAGGATGATAACGACACGACGGGTTTTGTTAAGTTGAGATAGGATGGATATGTGTTGACCAAAAGAAGATATCCGTTATTGTTGGCACAGAGTTGCGGCCATGATAATGTAACGATGCCATCAGACGGATTCCCATCCAAACCGATTCCATCGACCCCCCATGGATTGTACACAATTACGGATATTGGATTATTCAAAGAATCTAAATTAATACTCAAAACAGAATATACATGACTAGGAATGAGTGGAGCATTTTGAGTAATAGTGCCGGGAGTGGTCAACACCATCGGCATACCCCTTGAATACTGTACTAAAATACTCGCTAAGCCCGCCGCGTTGCCTGTGGTGACGTTGACAATGCCGCAACCGAGATCAGTGAAGGCAACGGATGGAAAGCCCCAATTCAAGCTGCTATACGTTGGATTCGCACCCCGAGTTCTGAACCAACAATAAGCCTTTTCTAAAATGGGAATTCCAATAGCACCTGTCATGGGATTTGGTCTACACGGATTTCCATTGATGTTGATTTGATTATTCACAATGATGTTATAAATTGTGCTTGAAGCCGTATCGTAAAATTTAACGGTATATGTCCCATCGGAATTTTTCACTACGATTTGATTCATCAAATACAAAGCGAGTTCAATGAGTTCGTCGCATGGGCTAATATAGTAGCAGTCCGAAATCCCATATTGTTGGACATCATGACAGTCACCATGAATTCCATCTCCGCTACCGGGACTAAATGTGGGGTTGGTGGTAATTCCTACTGTGCTGCCTATGTCAGATGGCAGTGATGGAGTGATTGTTTTTACAGAAAATGTTCCAGTGGGTTGTGTTGCTCCTACCATAAAGGAAGGAACTTCAACCATGGTGAAAGTTCCATCGAATTGATTTCGATGACTGATTTTTGGGTGTGGGCAGACATGATCACCATGCGTTAAAATATTGTGATCGGAGTCTATTACGTGGTCAATATTATGATGGTGACGTAATTCTTGAAATGATGGGCGGGGAGAATTCCGAAATTTTTTATGTCTGCTTGGCATACAAATATTTATGAATCCTTAGGATTTCTTCTTTTATTTTTTTACCCTTGAATTTTCGACCGTCTATCTCGAAGAGGAGGATATCGTGAGATTTACAATATTCACGTAGAGCAATATCACGCGGAATTTGATAGATTTCATACCGTTCTTTTCCACCAAAAAACTCAACCGGACCATAATGTTGAACACCATGGTATTCTACAAATATTATTTGACCATTTATTTCAAATTTGAAATCAATCTGTGCTGTTTTTCCTGATGGAAGTTCTACTATGGTTAAATTATGAAACGTAGATTCATCAATATTGTTGGGAAAAAGTTCGTGAAGAATTTCTCCGGTTAAACGTTCGTTTTTACTTGCTGCACAGTTAGGGCAACCTTGTTCATTATGTATATGATGGGCCGGAGTTTGATAAAAAGTTAGACCACAACCAAGACACGTAATTTTTATTTTTGTAAACATATCAATATAATCATGATGATATTGGTATTTTCCATCATGTAACTTCGTGGCCAGTTCTTCAAACTGTTCGATAGTAAGTTTTTTTGTACCACCACAATTTGGACAACCTTGTCCGTTTGAATGGTTGTGTGGAGTTTGATAAAAAGTCTCTCCACACCCAAGACATGTAATTTTTATTTTTTTCATGCAATTTTCATAATCATGATAGTAACGATATTTCCCTTCGCCGTGTACTTTCTTAGCCTTTTTTTCAAATTCGAGACATGTTAAACGTTTTGATATTTTATTACAATTTGGGCAATCACGTCCGTTTGAGTGGCCGTTTGGGGTTTGATAAAAAGTCTCTCCACACCCAAGACATGTAATTTTTATTTTTTTCATGCAATTTTCATAATCATGATAGTATTTGTACTTCCCCCTGTGGCGTTTTGTTTCTCGTTCTTCAAATTCTTGGTAAGTAAGTTTACGCATTTGCTTGATCCTTGTTAAGCAGGTGTTTATGATGGGCAGATGTTTAACGACATTTGCCTATCTCTATTTATATCCCGACCAAATTTTAGGGAATGATCTTGAGCAAATGACCTAAAAGGCTGATAAGTGTAGCTCCATTTAGACTTAAAAATAAAAGAACGGATGCCCCACCAACAACGACCCACCGCCATTTTTCGAGTTTGGCTACTCGCTCGTTTAACTTCAAATTTTCTTCGCGGATGCCCTTCAATTCGGTTCTTACTTCGGACATGATATCTTTGAATTCGGTTTTGATGGATGGACCTACACAAGTATTTTTTGTACAAACATCCTTGTAATTTTCTTCAAGCAATCGAATTTTCTCAGTGTTCATTGCCATTTGTATACTCAAAGAACTGATAAATTCCTTAGTTTTTTCCAGTGTTTCAACCAATTTTTCGGTTAGCTTTGAACTTTCTGATATCTTGTAATCTAAAAATTTATTCTGTTGCGACTCCACCGGAATAAAATTACGTTGTTCCTTTGCATCCTCGCTACCATGCTTATAGCTAACATCGTAGATACTATCACTATCCGGCATTGGGTTTCTTTCTTAAAAGTATTTCCATTGTCGTTGAAGAACGTTTCTTCTTTCGCCTATTAGTATTTATACGCACACCAATCTGTGGGTCTTTCCCTTGCGTGTAAGGCATGACACCACCAACCGTGCAACTTGGTGTTCCACCCACGATTGCCCCACCACCACCTTCTCCGTCTTCATTCAAACTCATCAAATGCTCTTGGGTAAGGATATGGTTTCCTATCCGATATACCTTATGATTCAAACATGACCCACAAGGAAATATTTCCTCATTCACTGTGAATATTACATTCGTGTCGCGTATACCATATCGACCCGGCTTGAGTGAGGACTTTTCAAATACCTTATTTTCCACTAACTTTTTTGTGACCGGATAAGAAGAATAATTGACTTTCAAGAACTCAATGAACTCATCCTCCAAAATATTCGTATCACTCATCTTTTCCGAAAGATTTTCTTTCAAAAGCCATAATGCAGCCACGAAGCTGGTCAATCTCAACTGTCCAATCAACGGTGTCCTATCCAACGCCCTTTTTAACTTCCAACACAACCGATCAAAATATGTATAGGCATCTTTTTCCTCATCTTTCCTCAAGCTATCCATGGTCCGCAGAATCTTCCCCCTACTGTCAATAATCCCATACCGATAAGCGGGGAGATCGGTCCACCGTGAAGTCAGTGTGCGAAGAAACTTGTAGACATAGTAGATATCCAAAGTTCGAGTGGCCATGCCCATGATATTACCCTTCCATTTCACGTAGTGATTGCAACAAAGCCCAATCAGTTTTAACCTGTCGAATGTCATAGACCGGTGGGACCGAATTCATAAATGTCAGAAATGCTTTCAGGGCAGGCAATAACAGATACTTGTCCTCCCCCAACTTGTAGACTATCATTCTGGATGCCGGTTCGGGTCCAAAGATGTTCAGGAGAATCTGTATGTAGTTGACGATAGCCCTAGATTTGGCCGGTTCCTTCACCTTCATTCCAACATATCTCAAGAGTGATTTATGCAGGGCGTTAAAAACATCCATATCTGATTCAAATTCCTTCAACGTTTGACATCCGGGATTATCATAAAATCTTGCCGCATATAAGCGGAAAGTTTCGGGAGTTAGACGTTCAAAAAACTGTGATGTGGCCATGGTAAAAATACTTATAGTGCAAAAACGATGGAAGATGTTAATTTCTTAACATCTTCCACCTTGTGACACTTAAAACCGCCCCATCATTGATCATCACAATGAGAGGATCAGGCGGTATGTTGTTTGTTAAAATTCATCCTTGTTTCTGGGATTACCCGCTTCCGGACCATCACCCTTCTTGACTTCCAAGTTGTACTTCTTGTTGGGGTCTTCTTTCTTGGGTTTCTTCCCCGGAACAATCATGGCATGAACCTGAAATGATCCGGTGTCATCCCGTCGTTCCCAATCAAACTGAATGTCCAGCCCCCTGCCATCGGGCATCTTGTGGGAAATGCCATCCAAATATTCACCAGAGAGGGCATCAAAGACGCCACCGAATTGCTGCAAGGGAAGCTGCAATTTCCCTTTCTCCGTGGTGATCTTGGGAAGCTGAAAAGTCAGACCGGCGTTGGCCGAGAGTTTACGCCAGAGATAGTTGATGGCGGTGTTAACATTGGGATACAACGACCGACCCATGCTTCGCACGACCGAGTTCAACCGCAGCAGGACTTCGGGATTTTCCACACAATGCAGATCGAAGGCGTCGGATTCTGAACGCTCGGGATTTTCTATTTCATAAAATCCCATGGTCTCTTCTTCGGTCAACAATTCCTTAGATTCATCCAGAAATTCTTTCAAATATTTAGGCATATACATTCAATCCTTATTACGTAACAACCGCAGAAACACTGCTCGTAGAACTATTTATAACGGGGGCCTTAATATCGGCAACCTTATCTTGTGTGGTCTGACTTTGCACGATGTTGGAAACTTGGGGGAAGATTTTTTCGAAAGTCACATCATTGGGAGCGGCCACCGCCAGCTTGGACAATTGCACCGCAGTAACCACTTCTTTCGTGGCGGCATTCGCTATGGCAACTTGTGTATGCAGACCCTTGATGACATTGACAATCTGCCATATGATCAGGCCAAGCACCACCAAGGCCAAACCAAGGCCCACCCATGCAATCGCAGTCCACTGGGAGATAATGGTGACTGACAA
>Ga0182027_10010462_pt1 | contig 13190 bp, 10 predicted proteins | sample 712E1DmetaG_FD_121300 | JGI IMG/M metagenome (GOLD analysis project Ga0182027, IMG submission 121300) | Permafrost microbial communities from Stordalen Mire, Sweden - 712E1D metaG (Illumina Assembly) | ecosystem: Environmental > Terrestrial > Soil > Wetlands > Permafrost | place: Sweden...
CAATTATATATGGAAGCCACAAATCATATTAAAGGAAGGAGATAACAGCATATATGTTATTGCTGAGAACATTGCTGGTAGTTCGACCTCCGAAAACAGGATAATAAAATTCAATAAGGCGGTATCTGAGAAACGTTTGGCGTTAGTATTTGGTAATTCTGAATATATAAATGGTACCAGTTTAAAAAACCCTGTAAATGATGCAAACTTAATGGAGGCTACATTAAAGGATCTTGGATTTAAGGTAATTAAAAGACTCAATGCCGGAAAAGATATAATGATAAGCGCGATAAGAGAGTTTAGTGAAAAATTATCAGATAACAACATTGCTCTGTTCTATTATGCCGGTCACGGTGTACAGGTAGATGGGATTAATTATCTTATCCCTACCAATGCGAAGTTAGACAATAAGGATGCTTGTAAATTTGAAGCGATAGACGTGAGTTTTATCACTGATGAATTCAAAAAAAATTCATCTAATACGAATATCGTTATTCTTGATGCATGCCGGAATAACCCTTACCGGAGTTGGGCAAGAGGAGGTGAATCAGGATTCAAAGCATTGGCCCCTATCAATGGCACCATAATTTCATTTTCCACATCGGAGGGAGCCACAGCCGCAGATGGAGAAGGGACTAATGGATTATTTACTGAAGAATTAGTAAAACAAATGGAAATTCCTCAACCAGTTGAGAGTGTTTTTAAACAAACTCGTAAAGAAGTTATGTCCCGAAGTAAAGGTCAGCAAATCCCAACTGAATGGACATATCTTACAGGGGATTTTTATTTTAAAAAATAGATATATTATATTATGCTTTCCTCCAAATAAATAATCTGATTGCCCTGGTTTATTGAAATATGACAATAACCTGTTACTTATGAGAAAACCTTTTATTCTTCTGGATATATTTCTTTTTGTCTTTATGTGCAATAATGTCTATGCACAAATCCCTACTATTACCTCCTTCACACCTTCTTCCGGCCCGATTGGGACTACGGTTACTATTACAGGAACAAACTTTAGCACAATAGCTTCAAATAATATTGTATGGTTTGGTGCAACAAAGGCGCCAGTTTCTGCTGCCACTGCAACACAGCTTACAGTTACTGTACCGACAGGTGCAACATATCAACCTATTTCTGTGACTATAAGTGGTAACACGGCGTGCACCAACCCACCCTTTACAGTCACTTTCCCAAGCTCGAAGGTGTTTGATGCAACAGCCTTTGCCTCAAAGGTTGACTTTACCACAACCGGGACAGGAGCGAACCCATCTAATGTTGCCATAGGTGATATTGATGGGGACGGTAAACCGGATTTAGTTGTCACAAACTATACAAGCAATACTATTTCAGTCTTTAGGAACACCAGTAGCTCCGGCTCTCTCACAACAGGTTCATTCGCTCCAAGGATTGACTTTACCACAGGAACGAGTCCAAACTATGTTGCCATAGGTGACATTGATGGCGACGGTAAACCGGATTTAGTCGTCGCTAACTTTATCGGCAATCAAGTCTCTGTCTTCAGAAATACAAGCACTCCAGGTTCTATTACAGCAGGCTCATTCTCTCCAAAGGTTGACTTAACTGCAGGAGCATCTCCTTTTAGTGTTTATATTGGTGACATTGATAGAGATGGCAAACCGGATTTAGTTGTTGTAAACTATAACAGCGGTACAATTTCTGTTCTCAGGAATACCAGCACCTCCGGCTCAATTGGGGCAAGCTCATTTGCTGCAAAGGTGGACTATACCACCGGAACGAATCCATACTATGCTGCCATAGGTGACATTGATGGCGACGGTAAACCTGATGTAGTCGTGGCTAACTTTAACAGTAGTACAGTCTCCGTTCTCAGAAATACAAGCACTCCAGGTTCTATTACTGCAGGCTCATTCGCTGCAAAGGTTGACCTCACCACTGGACAAGGTACAATCAGTGTTGCCGTTGGAGACATTGATGGCGATGGAAAACCGGATTTAGCCGTTTTAAACAGTCATACTAATACGGTTTCTATTTTCAGGAACATCAGCACCCCTGGTTCTATAACAGCAAGCTCATTTGACACTAAGGTCGACTTTACCACAGGATCGAGTCCATATAGTGTCATTATGGGTGATATTGATGGGGACGGGAAGCCGGATCTGGCTGTTGCAGATTTTGGTCCCAGTGCGGTTTCTATCTTAAGGAATACAAGCAGTTCCGGCGCCATCGGAGTAGGCTCATTCGCTACCAAGGTTGACTTCGACAATAATATTGGTTCATGGAGTATTTCCTTAGGTGATATAGATGGAGATGGCAAACCGGATTTAGCTATTGCAAGTACTGGTATCAATTTCGTTTCGGTGCTGAGGAATACAATATCCGATCCAACTGCTCCAATTGTAGGGACTATCACACAACCAACTTGTACTGTCTCAACAGGAAGTGTTATTTTAAACGGTTTGCCAGCGACAGGAACATGGACATTAATAAAAATCCCTGGAGGAACAACAACTACAGGAACAGGAACAAGTTCAACAATAATAGGGCTTGCAGCTGGTACATATACATATACAGTGACCAATTCTTCAGGAGTTACTTCAATCGCATCATCTGACGTAGTTATCAATGCCCAACCTTTACCACCACTAGCTCCAACTGTAGGAACTATCACACGACCAACTTGTACTATTTCAACAGGAAGCGTTATTTTAAATGGTTTGCCGTCGACAGGAAACTGGACATTAACAGTGACTCCCGGAGGAACAACTACCACGGGAATAGGAACGAGTTCGACTGTAATAGCGCTTGCAGTCGGTACATATACTTACACGGTAACCAATGCAACCGGATGTACTTCTGCAGAATCAGGAAATGTGGATATCTTGTTACCTAAGGCTGGGGTTATACCAAGAATTAAGGCAAAATGGGGCGATGTGCTTATCTGTTATAATCTGGAAGATTCTTTAACAAGCTACCAGTGGTACAATGGAAGTAGTGTAATTAGTGGAGCTAATGGTCAATACTATCTAACTAACAAACAAATAGGTTCTTATAAAGTATTAACCATGGACAAAAATGGATGTAAGAATTTCTCAAATGCAATTTCAATTCCAATCTCTGGTACAAAATCATTTTCAATTTATCCAAATCCGGCATCTGTTAGTTTTGCAATTAAATTAGATGATGAATCTATAGGCAGTGCCGTAGTCACAATATTAAATTCAGCCGGAATAAAAGTCATGGAATTTCAATTTGAAAATTTGAGTGATGAACTGCTCAAAGAGATACCTGTAAGTAATTTAAATGATGGAATATATATTGTTAAGGTGTTGCTGAATCATACAGATTTGTATTATAGAAGAATTGTTGTCAGTAAGTAAATTTCATAATGAGCTAACTACTTCCAAGATGAGACTCAGAATTTTAAATATCAATCATATCCTCCTCACTGCCTTTCTGATATTAAGTTTTCAAATTAATATCTATTCTCAGGGAACTGATATAAGTCGTGGAAAACAACCGAGTCTTTTTGTTGGGCTTAGTTTGGGACCATCGCAATCTCAGATTATAAATATAGGGACCCTGTCTATTTCAGATCTTCTTGCCAACAAAAAGAGTTCCTTCTTTGGATTTGTGGATATCGGATATTTCTTTTCGAACTATTTCGGATTGTCATCAGGAATAGGTTATACATCATATAATACTCAGTTAACACTTAGTACCTATCAAAATACTCCATTTGGTACTACCGATTCAGAGAATGAAGCTTATAAAAGGAGCGTTTCAGGCTCTGATATTAAAGAGATACAGAAAATTAGTTTTTTAAGTATCCCATTTTGCATTAATTTTCGCTTGCCTTTTAATAAAACAATCGGTTTCTATTTACAGTCCGGCGTAAATCTGGCAATTACATTAAATAGAAATTACGTGAGCAGTGGAACTTTCTCATATACAGGTTACTATCCTGAGTATAATGTTACGCTTGAAAATCTTCCTCAATATGGATTTTCGAGTAACGTCAGCATTAGTAAAGATGGTGAATTAGAATTAAAATCATTGGTTTTTAATGCTATTGCTTCTGCTGGATTTGACTTCTTCATTCAGAAAAAAATTCAGTTTGCAATAGCCGCTTATTTCAATAAATCGCTTTCAAATATCTCTGGTTACTCGTCGCCTGATAAATTCCAGCTTTCGTCAGAAATCAATCAAATCAATAGTATGATGGGAGGAACCAGCAAAGCTACAACTCAATCTGTTGGGCTGAGACTGTCAATTCGTTATTATTTAAAATAGGAAGGAACCTAAAATTGTTGACTTATAAAGTCCTTAAAGTTAAAAAGATTTGAATGATTTACTTGTCGAATAAACATCACGACTCAGAGTTACATTAAGGATATGTTATTAGTGGGAATGCTAGTGGCCGTGACCATCTTTGACCAGAATAAACTGACCGACAAAATCCGATGTTAAATGCTTGTTGTATAGTTGTTGTGTATGTTAAATGTATTCAGACCGGCCAGATGTGGTCAGATAGTCTGGCTTTTCTAAAGTACGTCCATAAACATTACGAAATGGTCTAAGTAAACCAGTATAAAAGATTTTTAGAAAATCATCGATACATAATCAAAATTCTGATTGAAATAGTGTTTATTTCAACTTACTACTTTCTACTTCGATTTAATATCAAATCTTAGAGAATATAGATAATTGCATCTGAAAGAAATCTGTTAGCACAAGCCAGCTAATGTTCTTTAAATAAAAAATATTCTAATGGGAAGTAATATCCAAAAAACAAACGACGACAATTACCATTTGTGTCACGGCCATACAGTTTTCCCAATAAATTGACCAAACCCCGCCACAAATATTATAGTAAAAATCTAACTTCCGAAAGTTCTCTCCCTATTTGCTGAACACCTTCTAATATCCGTTTGGTTTGAGAAATGGAAGGCTTTTTATTCCCTCTGATATATTGAGCCAGCAAACTTTGGTTCATTCCAATCCGTTCAGAAAGTGCCTTTGCATTTATAACCTTGTAAAAGTCAAAGAAACTTTCAAGATCATATTTAAACTCAATTTCATCAATTGTATAAACAAAGCCTTTATCCTCAAAAGAAAGATTTACTGCATCCAGTATCATAGCTTTGAGGTCATTAAAGTTATCCCCCTGAGTACCGATAAAATCATCTGCTACTTTAGTATAAGCGCTATAACCGGTATCTTCTTTAACTATAGTCATTTTAATCTTAGGCTTTTTCATCTTTTATCAGTTTTAATATTCGCTTGTTTTAAGATTTTTTTTAACAGTCCCTTTTTAACTTCTTTTGAGCTATGGAATGGAACAGATAAAGTACCTTTTCTTTCAGGATGGTTCATGATGACATGGCTTCCTGATTGTCGAATTTCATACCAACCATTGTTTTTTAAAAGTTTAAAAAGTTCGCTACATTTCACATAAGCAAAGGTAATAAATATATTACTTATACGCAAGTGAATAATTACAGATTAATGCTAAATTATTAATTTAGGTTCTATATAAACATATACCTTTGACTCCGATTAAAATATAATATTGATGAAGCTGAATTTTTGCAGTCTTAGCAGCGGAAGTAGCGGAAATTGTTATTACATAGGTAACGAGTTCTATGGAATATTGATCGATGCCGGAATTTCAGCAACTTCGATACGTAAGTTTCTGAAGGATATCGGTATATCCATGCAGACTATTATGGGTGTAATGATAACACATAACCACATTGATCATATCCGTGGATTAGAAGTGCTTACGAGGAAAAACAGTCTGCCGGCATTTACTACCCGTAAAATCTGGGAAAGCATTCTCACTCTTCAAAAGAAAATATCCCTGGACTGTATCCGCGAAATTTCCTTACAGCAAAAGTTCCATTTGGCAGGTTTTGATATCGAGGCATTTCCGGTTTATCATGATGCTCCGGAAACCATAGGGTTCCATATTTGTGCAGGGGATAAGAAAATAACAATTGCTACCGATCTGGGACATATTTGCCAGACGGCTGCTCTTTATATAAAAGAAGCAAATTTGCTTGTTATTGAGTCAAATTACGATGAAGAGATGCTGGTGAATGGCAATTACCCTTACTATTTAAAATCAAGGATAAAGTCGGACCATGGACATTTAGGGAATTATCAGACCTCAGTTTTTCTGGCAGATATTTTTAACGACAATCTAAGCCATATTTGTCTTGCTCATCTGAGTAAGAACAATAATACCCCTGAAAAAGCGCTTCAGACCCTGCAGCAGACTTTTTCTGAGCGGGGCATTATCTTAAAGAGTCAACAGCGAATATCGATTCTGAATCGTAATGTGCCAACTGAGATGATACGATTGGTTGAATAAATGGTCCTTAATACCACTGGAAAAAAGCAACAATGTACCCTATTTATACCTCAGAATATTAGATAACTCTTTGAAATTCAACGGAAGTTACTTTTTGTATCGAAAATAATTATAGGTTTTGAAAACTTTAAATTGTTTACTTCTTTTCATTGTCAAATATCAACCAAAATTGCAGATATTTGATATTGATTAGAACTTTTAATTCATTTACTAATAACACATAAATTTTATGAAAACCAGGAATACTACTATTCGTCAACTGAAGTATCTTATTTTAGTGATCTCTATAATCCTGTTTAAATATTCACCCATTGTGGCTCAGATTCCAATCTACTCACCCGACAAAAATCAGGAGTTGCTGAATGAACCTTTTGATATCAGCGGAGATTTCCGGAATTTTACTAATACATATTATCTGGCTGATAGTCTTTCCTCTTTCGATCCGAAAACCGGTAAAGGTGAGATTACTTACAGGCGTTATGAAAATGTTACCAGGGAAGCTTTTAACAATATGATGGGAGTTCTGAGACCTGTCGAACCAAATGAATTTCCAACTGGGGAATATGCAGTGTCACCATCCCTCCCCTTTTCAATTGAATTTATTTCTGCAAGAACAATACGCATAAGGGCAAGTTCACGTTTTCAGGTAAAACCTGATCAGGAATCGCTTATGCTTGTCAATGGGAAGCCACCTCATGACAATAGTTCGTGGCAATATAATAAGATTGATGGTGGTTACAGCTATACCGGTCCCTACGGTTCGGTAACTATTACAAAATATCCGTGGCATGTTGAAATACGCGATGCGGCAGGAAAAGTGCTTACTCATACAGTTCATAATTCAGACGGTGCAGAGACATTTATTCCAATATTACCTTTTTCCTTTGTCCGCAGAGCATCCGATTATTCAACAAGCATGTCTGCAGTCTTCTCATTGTCACCTGACGAAAAAATATTTGGCTGCGGAGAATCTTTCACTGAATTTAATAAACGAGGTCAGAAAGTTGTACTGTGGGCCGACGATGCCAACGGTGCACAGAATGAGGCGATGTATAAACCAATCCCGTTTTTTATGAGCAATCGCGGATATGGTGTCTTCATGCATACATCATCACCCATTACATGTGATTTCGGAAAATATTATAGCGGTATTTATTCCCTTATGATAGGCGATGATGAGGCTGACCTGTTTATTTTTCTTGGAGAACCTAAAGATATCCTGAATGAGTACACCAACCTGACCGGCAAGGCTGCAATGCCACCACTCTGGTCTTTTGGTTTCTGGATGAGCCGGATTAGCTATTTTTCTGAAGCTGAAGGACGTGCTGTCACAAAGAAACTTAGAGATAACCTTATCCCGAGCGATGTCCTACACTTCGATACAGGATGGTTTGAGAAAGACTGGAGATGCGATTACCAGTTCTCGAAAACACGTTTCACCGATGCCACCAAGATGATGGCTGATTTTAAGAAAATTGGATTCCAGACCAGCTTATGGCAACTTCCCTATTTCGTACCTAAAAATACTTTGTTCCCTGAAATCATAGAAAAAGGTCTTTATGTGAAAGATGCTAAAGGTAATCTTCCATTTGAAGATGCTGTTCTTGATTTTTCAAATCCTGCGACAGTAAGCTGGTACCAGGATAAGATTGCAGGATTATTAAAACAGGGCGTCGGTGTTATAAAGGTAGATTTCGGTGAAGCCGCTCCGAAAAATGGATTATACTTTTCAGGACGAACCGGATTTTATGAGCACAATCTCTATCCGCTCCGGTATAATAAAGCTGTTGCTGAAATTACAAAACAGGTGACCGGAGAGACAATTATTTGGGCACGCAGTGCATGGGCCGGAAGTCAGCGTTATCCTGTCCATTGGGGAGGCGATGCTGAAAATACTAACACCTCAATGGCAGCAACTCTGAGAGCCGGATTATCTTTTGGTCTTTCCGGATTTTCATTCTGGTCACATGACATCGGTGGATTCGTAAATAAAAAGCCTGAAGATCTCTATCGTCGCTGGACTCCATTCGGAATGCTGTCTTCCCATACCAGGAGTCATGGTGCACCACCCACCGAACCATGGGAATACGGCGAAAATTTTATGAATGCTTTCAGGCTTGCTGATAATATGAGATATGAACTTATGCCTTATATCTATTCTCAGGCGAAAGACTGCACTGAAAAAGGTCTCCCGATGTTACGTGCATTGTTTATTGAATATCCTGAAGATAAGGGCTCATGGCTGATTGACAATGAGTACTTGTTCGGTTCCGATATGCTGGTAGCTCCGTTGTTTGAAAGTGTTACAAAACGTGATGTCTATCTCCCACCCGGACAGTGGATCGATTACCAGACCGGGAAAGTATATTCCGGGGGATGGCATAATATCGAGGCAGGAAAGATTCCGATTATTGTCCTGGTACACGAAGGTTCAGTTATACCGCATATAGCTCTTGCTCAATCTACAACTCAGATGGATTGGTCAAAACTGGAACTTGTGGTTTACTCAATTGACTCACAAAAGGTAAATGGAATGATCTGTTTGCCATCCGACAAAGTGCTGCATAAGATATCATTAGCTAGAAAAAATGGTGTTTTCGCGCTTGAAACTGATCCGTTTGCCGGTAAGGTTAGGTGGAAGATCAGGATGTATTCCAAATAGCTGATTTATTGAGAAAGAGATCCCTCGCTGACGCTCGGGATGACATATCTGCTTGAGGGCATAAGGGAAAAAGTGAGGAATCTCCAGTTCTCCAAACGACCTCCCCTTATTGGCTGATCAACCTCAAAGGATGCAGCGTATGACTTTACACTATTCATTCGGCCCCGCATATAGGGATCAACAGAAATGGTACATTGTTTAAATAATTCCTGCAAAATATTTCCGGTTTTAGATGTAACCATTTGTACCTTTACGAGTAATCAATATAGGAACTAAAAAATCAAACAGTGGCAGATATTCCTGACGAAGTAATTATGCAGCATGTGAAAGATGGAAATCTGGCTGAGATGTCGGTCCTGTTTGAACGGTATCATATCAGGTTGTATAACTTTTTTTTAAAATTTACAAGGAACAAGGATATCAGCCAGGACCTTACTCAAAATTTGTTTTACAGGATGATAAAGTATAAAAATTCATATAAAAACGAACTCAGTGTCAAATCATGGATGTATCAGATGGCCAGGAATCTTCATATCGATTATTGTAAGGAGGAAAAGAGATCAGAAGAGCTCTTCCTGAAAACCGATTCCTATCCTGTTGACGTAACTGATGATAATTCCGGTTACCCGGAAGAAGATTATGAAAGACTTGAGGAGGCATTTTCTGTCCTTACCAATGAACAAAAGGAAATTATTGTGCTGAGCAGGTACCAGGGATTGAAATATGAAGAAATTTCACTCATAATAAATCAATCGGTACCAGCAATCAAAGTGGCCATGCACAGAGCCATTAAAAGACTAAGGGGTATCTATTTTAATCAGATTTAAGAGAAGAACTATGAAATGTGAGGAAGTTGAAGCAAAAATGATCGATTATCTCGATAAGAACCTTGAAGATGGTATTCGTCTGGAGATCGAAAAACACCTTGAAACCTGTGAAAGATGTCTTGATGAAATCAGAGAAAGCCAGCAGGTACTGAATCTTATTTCAATGGATGAAATGGTTAAACCCGATGATTCATTACGAATCAACTTTTACCATATGCTGCACAGTCAGATTAAAAAGAGTGAGGAAAGCAAAGTATCATCTATAAGGAAACCTCTTACACCCTGGTATAACCTAAGTCAATATAAAATTGCGGCAGGGATTGCCATCCTCATCTGTGGTACATTTATTGGCATGTTAATAAATGGAGGGTTAAATAATTATTCTGCTTCAAATGAACTTAAGCAACTGCATTCAGAAGTTTCTGATCTTAAAAAAGCAACTATGTTCACCATGCTTAAGGAAGAATCATCGAGCGACAGGCTTCAGGCAGTTAATTATGCAGGCGATCTTGATAATGCAGATGAAAATGTAATAGAGGTTCTGGTTAAAACATTGAATAATGACAAGAATGTAAATGTACGCATGGCAGCAGCTTATGCTCTTTCAAAATTTGCTAATAAACGCGCGGTCTGTGATTCACTTGTCAATTCTCTGTCACTTCAGAGCGATCCTATCCTGCAGGTTACACTTATAAATATACTTGCCGAGAGAAAAGAAAAAAGTGCATTCGTTCCAATCCAACGGATTATTGCCAACAAGAGTACATTGAAGGAGGTCAGGGCCGTTGCAGAAAACAGTCTGAGAGTACTGATCTGAAAATTATAGGAAATAATTGATTTCAATTTAAAATAAATCGTGGCAGATTCCGGGTTTGCCTGATTAATATGTAAATACTTAAAAATAAATATTATGAAAAAAGTGAAAATCAGCCTTATGGCACTGTTAATATTCTTTGCAGCAGGAATTCTGTCTGCCCAGGAATACAAAATTACCACACAAAACAACAAAGATGGAAGACTTGTTTTAAAAGATTTCAATGGCTCATTACCGATTGAAGGTTATAGTGGTAGCGATATAGTTATTACATCGACTTCCGGAAATCTTACTCCACCCGAGAAAGCCAAGGGACTGAAACCAATTTACCCCTCAGGTTCTGATAATACAGGAATTGGATTGGATGTTCAAAAAAATGATAATCAGATAATCATAACCTGTCTGATCCCTTTTACCCAGGATGGTGAATATAAGATTAAAGTTCCTGAAAATATGGCAATTGAGCTATCCAGTGGATGCGAGAGGAATAATGATATCTTAATTACAGGTATGAAAAATGAAATTGACATTAAAAGTTGTCACGATATTAAATTGAAGGATGTAACTGGACCACTCGTTCTTTCCACTATCAGCGGTAATATTGATATAACATACAGCAGTATCAATACAACTAAATCATCTTCTGTTAATTCAATTAGTGGCGAAATCGACATTACATTGCCGGTGAAAACAGCAACTGATTTGGAATTAAGGACAGTTTCAGGTGCAATATACTCCGATTTCGATTTCTCGGAATCTCAAAAGAACCTGAAAAAGATTGGAGGTAATGAAATGAATTATTCTCTAAACGGAGGTGGTTTTAAATTCAACATCGGTACAGTAAGCGGAAATATATATCTGCGAAAGGGAAATTAGCCGTATGAGAATTTCGGATTTCGGATTGGCAGTTGTACATTTTGGAATTACTTAGAGGACAAACAATCCGAAATCCGTAATATCATTAATCAAATAGTCTGAATTTTTAAAAAATATTTCAATGAAATCATTAACTATTTTAGTTGTAGTTTTGCTATGCTTTGGTACAATCCAGGCTCAGCAGGTAATCGAAAAGCATATAGATTTTTCAGGAAAAGAATCTATCTCCCTGAAAATTCAGATAGCTGATTCCATCATTCTGCAGACATGGAATAAAAATGAAGTCTATATAAAAGCTTCTGTTAATATCAATGAAAATAAGGATAACGATGCTTATATAACCTCATTCGATGCGACAGGCAATACAGTGGCTGTTAAAGCAAATTTCAAGGATAACTATTTCAAAGGGAAAAATAATTGCTGTAACAAGACTGACATTTACTGGCAGGTCTTTATTCCGGAAAAAACCAAATTTTCGATTGAGACAATTAATGCAAACGTTATCATAACAGGTCAAACCCGTGAAGTGAACGTTAAATCCATAAGCGGTTATATCGATCTTACAGAACCGGCAGGCAAAAAGGCAGATTTAGATTTTTCAACAATCTCAGGAAGAATGTATTCAAACCATGAACTTGCTTTGAATAAGATGCATAGCGGTATCCCCCTGAAAATATCTGAAAAGCTAAATAACGGAGGTGATCCGATTAAACTTGAAACCATAAGCGGCGATATTTTTTTCAGGAAGACTAATGCTAATTGAGTTCACCCTTTAGTAAGTAATGAATGAAGCAGTCCTGCCAAAAGTCTTAAGTACGAATAATATAAGGCGCAAGGTACAGTTACATGCTCATAGCAAAAAGAGATATCTTTTTATAAAGGATATTTGCAGCTTTCCTAAAAATTCAAAGTCTTTAGAAAGTATTTTGTAACCCCACTTCCCGATCAGCGTTATCAGAGTTATAACTAACTATTAATTGAATTATTCCTTAACAGATTTAACCTTATGAAATATACCGTTTTATATAAAACAATTCTCAGTCTCATTCTGATATTCATATTTACAGGCAGTTATGCTCATTCAAACGATTCGACGGTGATTGCGAAAAGAACTTATCAGACTGCATTCGTAAAAACCGCCCCGGTTATTGACGGGGTGATGAATGATGAATGCTGGAACCTGGTTGAATGGACAAGCGATTTTACCCAATCCCAGCCGGTTGAGAATAAACCTCCAACTCAACAAACAGCCTTTAAAATACTCTACGATAATGATAACCTTTATATGCTTGTTCGATGTTATGATACTGAACCTGATAAGATCAGTAAGATTATGTCGCGGAGGGATAATTTCAGCGGAGATATGATATTTGTTGAATTCGACAGCCACTTTGACAAACAGACTGATTTCTTATTCTCTGCCTCTGCTTCCGGCGCTAAAAGTGATGCAGCTATGAGCAATGATGGGAATAATGAAGATGACAACTGGAACCCTATCTGGTATATGAAAACTTCCGTTGATGATAAGGGTTGGTGTGCCGAAATGAAAATTCCTTTAAGTCAGCTTCGTTTCGATAAGAACAGTGAACAAATATGGGGGCTGCAGGTTACACGTGCTATTTACCGTTTGCAGGAACGTTCTCAATGGCA
>Ga0182027_10010464_pt1 | contig 13188 bp, 7 predicted proteins | sample 712E1DmetaG_FD_121300 | JGI IMG/M metagenome (GOLD analysis project Ga0182027, IMG submission 121300) | Permafrost microbial communities from Stordalen Mire, Sweden - 712E1D metaG (Illumina Assembly) | ecosystem: Environmental > Terrestrial > Soil > Wetlands > Permafrost | place: Sweden...
AAGGGCAGGCGGTCACGAACGCTTTGCGTGCTTCGCGAAGGAACACAAAGGAAAACCTTGTAAACCTTTCTGACCCTCTGTGATGAAAATTCTTGCACAAAAAGCAAGAAGTTCACTTGTAAGCGCCTAAACCGCATCCTGTTCACTGCTAACTAACCGCTGATTGCTTTCTTATGCCCCCCACCCTCTATCTCATTGATGGTCACGCCCTCGCCTATCGCATGTATTTTGCGTTGACTGCCGGTTCGAGCGCCCAGCGCTGGCAGACCTCCAAGGGGGAACCGACTGCGGGCATCTATGGCTTTGCGCGCGAGCTGATGCGCATCCTCGAGCAGGAAAAACCCGAATATCTAGCCGTCGCCTTCGATACCGGCAAGACCTTTCGCGACAAGCTCTTCCCCGAATATAAAGCCACGCGCGCCAAGATGCCCGAAGACCTGCGTCCGCAGATCGAACGTATCCGCCAGTTGGTGGACGCCTTCAACATCCCGCGCCTTGAGATGGAAGGCTATGAGGCCGATGATGTGCTTGGCTCGGTGGCGCGTTCGGTGGCGGCCCAAGGTTTGGGCGTTAAGATCATCACCGGCGACCGCGACCTCCTGCAATTGGTCAATGAACGCACCGCCGTCTACCTCGCCGGCGATGACCAGAACTACATCACCGATCAAGATGTCGTTCGTAAACTGGGCGTTCGTCCCGATCAGGTGGTGGATTACAAAGCCCTCGTCGGCGATAAATCCGATAACATCCCCGGCGTGGCGGGCGTGGGTGAAAAGACGGCCATTGCCCTGCTCGAAAAATTTGGCACCCTGGATGCCATCTATCAAAATATGGATCAGGTTGAAAATCGCTGGAAGACCAAGCTGGAAACCGGCAGGGAGAATGCCTATCTTAGTCGTGATCTCGCCCAGATTCGTACCGGCTTGGAGATCAAATTGGATCTTGAGTCTGCCAGGGCGCACGAATTTGATTCAGCCCGCGTCGAGGCCTTTTTTGTTGAACTCGAATTTCGTACGCTCATCAAGACCCTTGACCGCCTCACCGGCCGCGAAGCATCGCCTGCCTCTCCCAAAGCTTCCGGCGGACAGCTTTCATTGTTTGAATCTGCCTCTCCCGTTGTCTCTGTTAAACCGCCTGCTTCTTCCATTGATGTCACCCTCGTGGACACAACCGAAAAACTTAACGATCTTGCCGCGCGGCTTTCATCGGCCCAGGTGATCGCCTTCGATACCGAAACGACTTCCACCGAGGAAGTGCAGGCCGATATTGTTGGCATCTCCCTGGCGGTCAAGGAAGGGGAAGGCTATTACATCCCCGTCGGCCATTCGACCGGAACCAATCTTCCGCTTGAGCAGGTCATCTCCATTCTCCATGATCCATTAACCAACTCCCGTATTCCCAAGGTCGCTCATAACGCCAAATATGATTACATTGTTTTGGTTCGTCATGGCCTGGTGGTGACCCCCATCACCTTCGATACGATGATCGCCGAATTTTTGGTGGATCCTGCCTCCCACAATCTCGGCCTCAAGAATCTGGCCCTTGCGCGCTTGGGCGATGAGATGACCCACATCGAGGAATTGATTGGCAAGGGCAAGAAGCAGATCAGCATGGCCGAGGTCGCCATCGAGTCCGTTGCTTCCTATGCCGCCGCCGATGCGGAAACCACCCTGCGCTTGCTGCCTCTCATGCAGGCCGAGATCGAACGCGTGCACGCCGCCAAGTTGATGGCCGAGATCGAAATGCCGCTGATCCCCGTCCTGGCCGATATGGAGATGACCGGTATCCTGCTTGATTTGCCTTTCTTTAAAAAGCTGTCCGAGGAATTGACCCTGCGTATGGCCGAAATCGAGAAGCAGGTCTTTGAAGCAGTGGGGAAACCCTTTAACCTCAACTCGACGCAACAGCTTTCAGACGTGCTCTTTGATCGTCTGCGCCTTGAGCCTCCCGATCGCGGTCGTAAGACCGCCAGCGGGCATTACTCCACTGCGGGCGATGTGCTGGATGCCTTGAGCGGCAAGCACCCTGTGGTGGATTGGATCATCGAACACCGCGAATTATCCAAGTTGAAATCCACCTATGTGGATGCTCTCCCCGCCGCCCTGGATGCGAAGACCGGGCGCGTCCACACCTCCTATAGTCAGATTGGCGCGGTGACCGGACGCCTGTCTTCATCCAATCCCAATCTTCAAAACATTCCCATTCGCACCGAGGAAGGCCGCCGCGTCCGTAACGGCTTTATTGCCGCGAAGGGCAATGTCCTGCTCTCGGTCGATTATTCGCAGATCGAGCTTCGCATTGTGGCTCACATGGCCCAGGATCAAGCCATGCTGGATGCCTTCCGCGCCGGGCAGGATATTCATGCCACCACTGCCGCTGCCATCTATAACGTTCCGCTCGCCCAGGTCACCAAGGAAATGCGCCGCCATGCCAAGGCCATCAACTTCGGGCTGATCTACGGCATGTCCGCCTTTGGTCTGACGCGTTCCACCGAATTGACCCTGGCCGAAGCCGATGAATTTGTCAAAGCCTACTTCACGCAATTCCCCGGCGTCAAGACCTATCTCGATGGGATTCGCAAACAGGCCGCCCGCGATGGTTATGTGGAAACCCTCCTGGGACGCCGCCGTTATTTTCCCGCCTTGCAAGGCCAGCTTAGCGGTGTCATGAAAAATCGCGAGGAACGCGAAGCCATCAACGCCCCCATCCAGGGCACCGCCGCCGACATCATGAAGATTGCCATGCTGCATATCCCCTCCGCCCTGAAGGATGCCGGCTTGCGTGCCCGCATGTTGCTGCAGGTACATGACGAATTGGTTCTGGAAGTTCCCAAGGAAGAGCTTGAAAAGACATACAAGCTTGTCCAGTCCGTCATGGCTTCGGCCTACCAGTTGGACATTCCTCTTTCAACCGAAGCCCGTTCCGGTCCCAGTTGGGGCGACATGCACTAGCCGAGGCGGCATGCGCGAAGCACTTCCATGGGTTGGTGTTCTTCCGGCCAGACAGCCAAGCCGCCAGTGAGAGCCGGGAAAACCGGCTGGATTTTTGAGTAAAAAATAATGAGGAACGAAGAGGAACGAATATCTCTTCCCTTAAGGACAGGTGGGGAGATGAATGACCCCGACGCACAAGATTCTAAAGCAAATGAGCGGAAATGGCAAGGTAAGGGTTAAAAATGATGGGTTTTAGGAGGCGACAGGAGGGTTTCGAGGCGGGGAAACTCATTGGCGGGGGAGAGGGAGAATATTAGAAAATCGCTATTCGTTTTTCGTTTTGGATACCTAACCCGGACAAGCCGGAACCAAAAAGGATTCAAACACAAAGGTCACGAAGGGCACGAAGGAAAACCTTGTAAACCTTTATGGAGGAGGCGGAGTTGAGAGAGGAAAATTCGTGGATAAAACCGGTGTTCGTTTGGAGCTTGAGAAACCATAAGGTTGCCCCGCTTCAAACCTTGCACTCTCTACCGATTGGTTGTATCCTTGCTCCAACCATTGATAAGGGGATATATGCCCCGTCAAATCTCCGAGGAACGCACCCGCAAGGAAATGATTGATCCGCAGTTGGAACAGGCGGGCTGGTATCTGCGCGACCATTCCAAAGTGAATATCGAAATCCCGGTGGATGGTTATGATGCGGAGCCTTTCAACGGCGTGACCGACTACTGCCTCTATCGCGAAAATGGGGAAGTGCTGGCAGTGGTCGAAGCCAAGAAGACCGTCGTTGATGTTCGTTTGGCCGAAGCACAACTCACTCACTATGTGACCGAAATCGAAAAACACCAATCCTTCAGGCCATTTGGATTCCTGGCAAATGGATATGACATTTATTTTGTAGATGTCGGTTTTTCAGCGGAGCGATTGGTTTCAGGCTTCTTCACGCGCGCCGATCTGGAGAACCTGCTGTTTATCCGCCAGAACGGACAAAAGCCCGGCTCAATGGAGATCAACAACACCATCGTTGACCGTTCCTACCAGCACGAAGCCATCCGGCGCGTGTGTGAAGCGTTTGAGAAGGGCAGGCGCAAAGCCTTGATCGTCATGGCCACGGGCACGGGCAAGACGCGCACCGTGATGGCCTTGATCGATGTCTTTATGCGCGCGGATCAGGCAAAGCGTATTCTCTTTGTTGCAGACCGCGATGAATTGGTCAAGCAGGCCAAGGCGGATGGATTTGAAACGTTCCTGCCTAATGAACCGTGCACAAGATTATTTAGTTGGGACATTGACACGACCCATCGCCTATTTGCAGTGACACTGCAAACTCTCAGCAACATCTTCGAGCAGTTCTCGCCTGCCTTCTTTGACTTGATCATCTTCGACGAAGTCCATCGTTCGATCTTCAATCGTTACAGCGAGATCCTGCAATACTTCGATGGGCGCATGATCGGACTGACTGCCACACCCGCCAGTTACATTGACCGTGATACTTTCGAAGCCTTTGATTGTCACGATGACAAGCCGACTTATCTTTACACGTATGAGCAGGCTGTCAAAGATAAATATCTTGTGGATTACAACCTATATGCCGCCCAGACCCGCTTCCAGCGTGAAGGCTTACATGCCGCAAACCTGACAGAAGAAGAACGCAACCTGCTCATCCAACACGGACTCGACCCGGATGAGATCAACTACGAAGGGACGGAACTCGAAGAGAAAGTCACGGTCACCGACATGCTCCGCCGCCAATGGCAGGAGATCATGGAAGTGGTGTACAAGGATTCATCGGGAACCTATCCGGGCAAAACGATTGTTTTTGCCATGACCAAAAAGCACGCTTTGCGTTTGCAAGATGCCTTTTATGAGGTGTTCCCGCAATATGTGGATATGGCCAAGGTGGTTATCAGTCAGGGAGATTATCGCAGTAAGAATCTGAAAGCCTTCAAGAAGGAAGATTGGCCGCGTATCGCCATTTCTGTGGATATGCTCGATACCGGCGTGGATATTCCTGAAGTCGTCAACTTGGTATTCATGAAGCCTGTCCAGTCACCGATTAAGTTACAGCAGATGATCGGACGCGGCACGCGCAGTCAGGCGGCTTGCAAGAAGTTGGAACTGCTCCCCAATTTCGAGAAGAAGGAATTTCTCGTCATTGATTTCTGGGATAACAATTTCAGCCGCGACGCGAAGGAAGCGCCCGACAATACCACGCCTGTGATGGTACGGGTCTTCAACACGCGCTTGAACTTGTTGGAAACGTATCTGGATGACCAGCAAAACCCCGAATGTCAAAGTGTGGTTCGAGATCTACGTGCCATGATTGCGCGCATCCCAACCAAGTCGCTTCTCGTGAAGCGTGCCATGCCGGAGATCGAAGAGGTCTGGCAGGATGGATTCTGGAATTATCTATTGCCGAGCAGTATCAAGAAACTGCGTGAGAGAGTTGGGCCGCACCTGCGTTATGCCGCGGATGTGGATGTAGCCGCTGAGACCTTCATCACTAAAATGGAACGCTTGAAGCTGGCGCGCCGCACAGGCAAGAACACCAGTGAAATTGCCCAATCTCTTGCCGAGGATGTGATGCGCCTCTCTGAAAACATTCTCGATAAACGTCAGATTGACTTGCGCCGCAAGTGCATCCCGCCAACTCTGGAAACTGCCAGTGTTGACGAACTGAATGAAATTCGCGATGGTCTGGCGAGTGAGATGAAGAACAAATCGAACCGCGAAGACCCGCTGGTGATTGACTACCTGCGTGACTTCATCGCCGTGCGCGGCTACATCATGCTGACCAAGCGCGGCGAGCAAATGTACGTGGAAGAGTATCGCCGTTTGGTGGAGAAACGCATTCTGGATTTAGTCGCTAATCATCCCACGGTGCAAGCTATTCAACGCGGCAAGAGCGTGACAGACGAACAATTGCTCGAGCTCGAACGCACTTTACACAAGGAACTCGGCGAAGGCGACCTTGAAGTTTCGCCCGAAAATATTCGCAAAGCCTTCGGCGGACTGAAAGTGGATAGCTTCCTGGCCTTCGCTCGGCAAGTCTTGGAACTGGATGCCCTGCCTGATTATCATGATGTGGTGCAAAGACAGTTTGAAGGCTATATTACCCAGCATCAATACAATGCCGACCAGATACGTTTTTTGCGTGCAGTGCAAAGTGTGTTTTTGGAGAAGCGCAAATTGGAGAAAGCAGATTTGTATGAACCGCCGTTAACTAACTTTGGCGCGGATGCGGTGGAAAGGTGGTTTAGCAAGAAAGAGGTTAATGAGCTTGTTTTATTTGCAAACAAACTGAAGGTATAGCCGGAGATTTCCTTTGGATAAAATTATCATGGAGGAAGGCATGCATGAAGATATGAGTCGCAGCCAGGAAAAAGCCGTATTGGCGCTGATGGCTAAAATCACTTTGATAACAGATTTGAGTACTCTGCTCAATGTTGTTGTACAAGAAGTGCCTGGCGTTGTAGGTGCAATTGGTTGTTTCATATATCTACAGCCCAACTATGTGCCAGACTATAATAATATCTTGATACGCGATGATAAAGAATTACACGAAACTGACGTATTGCAAAGATTCGACGATTTTATTGTTTTGGCGGCAACAAATCTTCCATCGAAGAAGGCGCTAATCGGCAAAGCGTTTTTTGGCATAGGCGAGGGACTCACAGGTTGGGTATATAAAAATGGCAAATTGCTAAGGATTACAGATGCCGCTGATGATGTGGAATTAAAATCATTGTGGCCCGATCTTTTTTGGATGAACGAGAATCATGACGGCGATGAATTTTATCAGTCTAGCGATAAAAGACCTCTCCTGGTGTTACCTCTTATTTTAGATGGAAGTCCTATCGGGGTTTTGAAATTTCATGCCACGCTCGATAAACAGTCATTCTCGGAGATTTCTCAGGAAGTCGCAGTTATCGTGTCCCAGATAATCTCCGGGTTGCTCCGTCAAACTTGGTTAGTTGCTGAACAAGGGGAAACTATTTCGCGGTTAATCGAAACAAGCAACAAAAATGCGCCGGTTGATGTAATTGCAGCTGTTACTAACAGTATGAAAGAAATGATCAACTGTTCGCGATCTGAATACTTTACCAAAAGTCAAGATGGTGCATTGCTACAGTTAATGATTAGAAACGGCAATCAGGTCCCGCAAGCGGAGAGAATCGAGGTGGCGAGAGGACAAAGTCTAGCTGGTTGGGTCTTTAAGACCGGCCTCCCTCTAATTATTTCAAATATCAGAGAGTTTGTGAACGGAGTAACTTTAGATGACGATTTATTAGACAGGATTTCTAATAGTTGCGAAATTAATGATGAGGATAGATTTCTTAAATGGGAAGATGATTCCAATCTCTCCTTCGGAACTAGCAAGCTGCAAATAGTTTCGTTCATAGCAGTACCTGTAAAATCAATCAATCAAGAAGTGCAAGGCGTTTTATGTGGTTATCGTATTATTCCCATTAGGGCCAAAAAACCATTTGAGCGATCACAATTAATGCTTGCATTATCCTTTGCGAGTACTATTTCTCTTGTTTTGGAAAATGAGCGTCAGAGGATTCTAAGCAATCTTCTTATTGAATTAGGTTATCTTACCCAAACTGACAAACTCTTTCAACTTGTTACGGAAAATATTCCAAAATTAGTTGCATCGTCCGGATGTTCTATATTTCGATCTATCCTACAACATGGCGCTGATCGTCTCAAGTTAACGTATACTAGCAGAAGAGATTTGATTTTGGAAAATGGCAAGATACCAGAGATCGAATATGAACTTGGGGAAGGAAAAACGGGGATGTGCGGTCTTCTCCAATCTGCTATAGTTGCGAATCATTATGGAAAAGGAAAGGTTTCGCACGCAAAAATTGACCGGGAAATGGGGCGTATTAGTCCAAAACATCCAAATGATATAACAAGTATATTGTTTGACAGCGAAAACAATAAGGTTGGTTTATTTCAACTTCGTGCTGATGAAAAACTGTCTATTGCGAAAAGGGTGGCTATCCGCGACTTTGCAAATAAAATCATTGTTCAACCTACTGGAATCTTTTCTCAAAAGCTAGATAAATACATCTCAAGAAATTCAAGAGGCACTTGGTCCTTTGTTGCTGTGCCGATTCGTAGCGAGGATAAATTATTGGGAGTTATAACGCTTGCACGACCTACCCTAGAATCGCCTTTCTCAGCAAGTGATGTTTCCTTGCTCACTTCGATATCTGGACGATTGGCTTCAGTTATGAATAACATTCGAGTTCTGGAACAACGCGAAAGACTAATAATGAGTTTGGCCCATGAACTTAATACACCTATAACTGGGGTTTTAGCAGATTCGCAAAATCTAATTATGGAAGCCCCCGCGAACACCGAACTTCAAAAAATTGCAAAGCATAATCTAGGGCAAGTCATGCGATTACATATGCAAGCATCTGCAATAATGTCAGTCTTGTCAGAGCAAGAACCCAAACGTCAATTTACTAAACACAGTCTCTTTCTTCCATTGAAAGAAGCATGCGAGTTATTTGAATCGGAAGCCTTGCAAAACGGCTGTAATATTATTGGGCCAAGGGCTAGAGATGGAAGTTTCCCAATCGTTGAGATGTATTTGTTTGACCTAGCTATTGCCTTCAAAAATATCATACATAATGCTGTTAAATATTCATTCAGGCCTCCAGTTGATAAGGATATCCATCGCACCATAAAAGTTTGGGGACAATGGGATAATAACCGAGCAGGATTCTATAGCGTCTTTATACAGAACTATGGTGTGGGGATCAACCCTCAAGAAATTGAGAAAAGAATGATTTTTGAGCCTTATTATCGTGGCGAGAGAGCGTCAGATAGAAAAAGGACAGGTACGGGTTTTGGTTTGGCACATGCGCGCCTAGTTATTGAAGATGTACATCACGGGTTTATTGAGGTGACTAGTATTCCTCAAGGAGGAGATGCTTACCTTACAACCTTTTCAATAAGTTTGCCTGTTGTTCAACCAAAATAGCTAAATTGGAGGTTGCTGTGAACAATCGAATTCTTTGGATTGACGACGATTACTATGCCATTCAAGGGTTATTTCGTCCTATCGAAAAAGAAGGATACAAGATAGATGTAGCACTCTCGGCCCTGGATGGGTACCGAAAGGCCCAAAAATGGCAAGGCTATGATCTAATAGTTGTTGATCTCATAATCCCAATTTCGCAGGAAGAAACTGCGCCCGAACCAGTCAAAAGCTGGGACAACCAGGAAGATTATGGATATGTTGGAATCGGATTGATCAAATGGTTGTTAAGTGAGATTAAACCAGATTGCCCTATAATAATACTTTCGGTTGTGCCTGACCCTATAACAGCATATGGCTTAGAAGAATTGGGCCTAGCTGGCTATATTCGAAAAAGTGGTTTATTACCCACAAATCTCAAGAGTGAATTAATGGGCATCTTGAAAAAACAGAGATAGGGAGATATGCAATGGGTATATATATCCAAGGAATTTTGCTGATTTTCGCGTCTGTCGGGCTATATCTCATTCTTGATAGATTTGGTCGTCCTGCTGTTCGAATTCTTCTTTCTGGACCACTTAATAGATTTTATCTACAATATCTACAATCGAGTACCAAGTTTGAATTTGATGCCGCTTCGGCTGCTGATAATTATGATCGCGCTTGGGATGGAATTGTATTTCAAAAAGTATATGAAATGGGGGTTTCAGGTGTTTCATATTCGAAGCGTAAACAACATTTAGAATATATAACAGAATACATAAAGGCAGTGTCAAAACCCAAGCTTAATCGAAAAATAGCTGATGAATTAATAAAGGTCTTACCTAAGCAATACAGAAATGTGGATTTTCAAAAAAAACTCGCTTGCTTCATTTGTGAGTTGTTAAGTAATGTAGAACACAATAATCACGACGGTAAAAGTCTTCCAATAAGACCAATTCCGAGCATTGCAATTGATGCATTAACAAGCATAATTTCTGCGTGGATTGCAGGCATTGTTTATTTGCTGTTGTCTCTTTATGTTCTTGACAAATACCCACCCGTATTAGCGGCATTATCAAACTTAGCGCTTTTCATATTGATGGTACTACCCTTATTTAAGTTAATTGGCAGCAGATTAGCGAAATTTACAACTGTGAGTACAATTGCCTCAATAATGGTTTTGTTTTTAGGTAGCTTCGCTACAATAGCTCACGGTAGAACACAATTACCACTCATTATAAATCTGACCCAATATGAAAACCCTAATTCAAAGTTGTTGATTCAATATCCTGAATGGCTAACAATGAACAACACAGGTTGCAACGGGAAGAAGGTTTCTATATTTCTTCAAGGACAACTTACAACTCCAATCGAGTTTCGCTCCGATAACGACTATTTTTATTTTACGAGTAAGGATTGTCTGGGAATAATTCCTCGATTAGAGATTACACAATCAGAAAGCCAAGCTTACGAATTCTATGTGATCGCGCGAGACAACACCCCCTTTTTCTCTGACAAGAAAAACTTTACTATAATTCCTCAATATATTTTGGGAACGATACCAATAGACATGGATCCGGCAAATGTAATTCCGATACAAATAGAAAATTGGTTTTGGAATTTTGTTAATAATTTAAGTTTAAAGATTGGTTCTCTAGGATTACTAATTGTTCTGTATGCAACTAATTTTTTCATAAACAAAAGAATGCCTTAATGCTCACCGACCCTAAACTCCGCTCCCAAGTCGACTCGCTCTGGGATAAATTCTGGACGGGAGGATTAGCCAACCCGCTGGATGCCATCGAGCAGTTCTCGTATTTGCTGTTCCTCAAGCAATTGGAGGATCGCGAGAACGCCGCCGAACGGCAAGCGAAACGTCGAGGTGTGGCATACAAACCCAAGGTTCCGAAGGAGATGCGGTGGAGTTATTGGACTCAGATGAAGGCCGAGGAGGCGCTCAACCATCTCAAGAAACAGGTCTTCCCCAATATCGTCAAACTGGCTGATGAGAATAGTTCCTTTGCACAATACATGCGCAACGCCGAGTGCAAGATCAGCAAGCCGTCGCTGTTGATCGAAGCCTGCAAGTTGATTGACCAGATGGACATCTCCAGCCAGAACCAGGATGTGCAGGGCGACATCTTCGAGTATATGCTCAACCACTTGAACATCTCGGGGCGCAACGGACAGTTCCGCACGCCGCGCCATATCATCCGCATGATGGTGCAGATGACCGAGCCGAAGCCGCGCGAGCGCATCGGGGATCTGGCAGCGGGTACGGGCGGATTCTTGGTGAACGCCTATCAATCCATTTTGGAGTCGAACACCTCTCCCAATATTTTGGATTACGATGAGGCGGGCTTTCCACATCATCTGATCGGCGACAAGTTGTCGAAAGAGGATATGCAGGCCTTGAAGTCGCCCAAGGCTTTCCGCGGCTTCGATAACGATTCGGGCATGACCATGCTGCGTATCGGTTCGATGAACCTGATGCTGCACGGTATCGGGTCGCCGCAGTTCTTTTACAAGGACACGCTCTCGAAGGGCTTCGACGACAGCAAAGAATACGATTTGATCTTGATGAACCCACCCTTCAAAGGCGCGGTGGACAAAAACGATGTCAACTCGTCCCTGCCCGATAACACCACCAAGAGCGAACTGCTCTTTCTGCATCTCATCCTGCGTGCCCTGGATATGGGCGGGCGCTCTGCGGTGATCGTGCCAGATGGCGTGTTGTTCGGTTCGAGCCGGGCGCACGTCGAGACCCGCAAAAAGATCATCGAAGAGAATCGTCTCGACGGCGTGATCTCGATGCCATCGGGCGTGTTCAAACCGTATGCGGGCGTCAGCACCGCCATCCTGTTCCTGACGCGCGGCGGTCGCACGGAGCGCATCTGGTTCTACGATATGGCACACGATGGCTTCTCCCTCGACGACAAGCGCACGCCGGTCGCAGAGAACGACATTCCCGATGTGGTGGATTGTTGGAAGAAGAGGAAAGATAAGAAGTTCATGGAGAATAGAGAATGGAGAATAGGGGAACTGCGTGCCGAGTTGACTCCCTTGAAAGCAGAACGGTTGAAGTTGGAGGAGGAGATTAATCGGTTGCAGTTTGAGTCTGTCATCGAAAACCCTTTAAACACAAAGGACACTAAGAGCACGAAGGAAGAACAAAAAGATTCAACCGCGAAGAGCGCTAAGAGCGCGAAGGAAGATCAAAAAGAAAACTTAGCGACCTTCGCGGACTTAGCGGTTCATAATGTTCTTGTCGAGGCTCAAGCGCGACTCGCCGATCTGCAATCGAAAATCGTAAATCCCCAATCGGAAATGGATCGTCTCACCCGCCAGTTCTGGGTGACGAAGGAGCAGGTCAAAGCCAACAAATACGATCTCTCCGCCAGCCGCTACCGCCACGTGGATGCGGACGCTATCTATCACGAACAGCCGTCTGTGACGCTGGAACGGTTGGCAAGATTGGAAAGTGTGATGCTAAGTGAAATTGAGGAGTTGAAAAAAGGGATGATGGATGAAGGATAAATTACGTTCCGATCAATCCTTCGATTTCTTTCAGAACAGATTCTAAATCAGGAGCGTCTGCCGCAACGACATCGGTTTCCCCAACATGTTTGTGATTCGGTGCGGTAGGCAGGTTCGGAAAGTGGTCTGTGTCGTCGTAGCGAAAAATGAGAATTCCATCCGCACTTTGATAATGATAAGCGTAGGTATAGCGATTTGGCGATTGTCTCTGTTTTATTTGGACAAACTCCCGAAAATGCAGGCGTGAGCCGTCGCTGAAATAAATGTCGCCGCGTAAAAAGATAATCTCATCTTCGCGCTCATCCTTGTAAATCGTATGACTGCGCGCGACGCGGCAAGAACGAACCGCCGCTTCGAGGGCGCGGTAATACTCATCTATCATTTGATATGCGCCGCTTTGACAACCGCGAGTTTTTCATCCAGAAGGCGCAAGGTTTTGACTTCACCCCACCACTCGATAAAGTCGAGTGTTTCTTCCAAATCGCCTGGGTGAAATCGCCGCTCGAATTCAGAAGTGCTTAAACCAAATTTTTTCTCGAATTCAGCCAGTCGTTCCTGTGTTCGCAGGATGGCGTATTCCACAAGATGAACTTCGCGTTCGAGCGCAGTTCGCAGAATTGGCTCGAATTGACTGATGTTTGGCGTTTCTATTGTGATCTGTTGTAACATTTCGTTCTCCTTGTCAGCCAAAGGTAACTGACTGGTGATATTATAGCAGGAATGGATTATGGAAAA
>Ga0182027_10010465_pt1 | contig 13188 bp, 13 predicted proteins | sample 712E1DmetaG_FD_121300 | JGI IMG/M metagenome (GOLD analysis project Ga0182027, IMG submission 121300) | Permafrost microbial communities from Stordalen Mire, Sweden - 712E1D metaG (Illumina Assembly) | ecosystem: Environmental > Terrestrial > Soil > Wetlands > Permafrost | place: Sweden...
AGGCCGACCATCGCCGCCATGCCGAGATCGGGCGTCCGGGAGCGGAGCGCGGCCCGCGAGGAAGGCCCCCGGCGTAACCGCTCGACCGGTCGGCACCAAGTCGGGGTCGTACGGGATGCGACCTCAGTGTTTCCGGCGTCTCCCTCTCTGCAGAACACTAGTGCGACTGGGAGTCTCGCCGCAGTACACTAGTGCGACTGGAAGTCTCGCCGCGTTTCCGGCGTCTCGCAGACAACTAGCCGGAAGAGGGAGACGCCGATGCCAACGTTCTGTTCCAACTGCGGCTCATCACTCGCAGGTGGGTCGAAGTTCTGCAACTCCTGCGGGACTTCGACCGGTGGGTCGGTACAGGCCACTCCCGCGGGCACCAGCGTCTTGGCAGCTGCACGCGTGTCTGGCCGGAGCCGCCACTAGGACCAAGCGCGGGTGATGGGTCTGCCCTCGCCGAGAGCAAGACAGCGGCACAGTCCCAACGTCATGCGAAGCGGGACCCGTGTCTGCGACACACCCGCATCCATCCAATCACTGTTGGCTCCCAACAACAGCCACATACAACTGCCAGGAGGCAGCCCAGCATGAATGAAACGAAGTACTTCCCGATCAACCATGCCGAACTTGGTCGTTCCGATGTTTGGTTGAAGGCCAACCTACTGAGTGCTGCCAACCTGCCATTCTCATTCATATACGATGGCAAGCCATCCAAGGATCTCGTTCCTAAATGGGACCAGAAGATCACGCAGCATCAGCTAGATGCCGATCGCATACAGTATGAGGTCTCATATCTCGATCCGGATACGTGCCTCCTCGTGACTTGCGTAATTGTCCAGAACACCAAGTTCCCGCAGATGGAATGGACAGTCTGGCTGAAGAATACTGGGCATGTCGCCACCCCTATCATAGAAGATATCCAGGTAATAGACACGCTATTGCTCGACGAACATGAAGAAGAGAAGTCGAGCTACCGACTTAGCACCACACTCTACCATTTCAAGGGCGACGATGCCACGCTCGGCAGCTACATGCCGATGGAGCACGTCTTTGTGCGGCGTGAGCCGAATCAGATTGGCGACCTCGAAATCGATTCTGAGCCCGCGACATTCCGCCCGCACGGCGGTCGGCCTACGAACTTCGAAATGCCATACTACAAGCTGCAGGGCGCCGACTACGGGATCGTATTTGTGTTGAGTTGGCAGGGACAGTGGGAGACGACGTTCGTGCGCGAGGGACATGGCGTACGCGTCAAAGCGGGCCAGGAACTCACGCACCTGATCCTCCTGCCCGGAGAGGACATCCGCACGCCCATGGCCGTGTTGATGTTCTATGACGGCACCGACTACGACCGCAGCGTGAACATGTGGCGGCGTTGGTTCCTGGAGTTCAATACTCCGAGGGTCGATGGTCAACTCATCAAACCGTTCTATGCGAACTACGGCGGCAAGATATTCGGGGAAATGGTCAATGCGAATGAAGCAAATCAGGTTGCGTACGTCAATAGATTCTTGGACAACGGCATAGAATTCGACTACCTGTGGATGGACGCAGGATGGTACGAGATGCAGGGCCGTGCGAATTGGGAATGCCTTGGAACATGGAAGCCCGACTATGCGCGTTTCCCGCGCGGATTGCGTGCGATCAGCGACTACGTGCACTCAAGAGGTGTGAAGACCATAGTGTGGTTTGAGCCCGAACGCGTCCGACACGGTACCGAGTTGTTTCTCGAGCACGCAGACATGCTGCTCCCGCTCAAGCCGGACGACCGAGTCTTGCGTGACCACCCGTCATGGAGCGACACGCGCCTCTTGAATCTCAGTGATCCGGCAGTTGTGGAGTGGATGGCGAAGCGCATAAACGCCTTGATCAAGAGCGAGGGAATAGACCTCTATCGCCAAGACTTCAATATCGATCCAATTGAGTACTGGCGCAACAACGATGCTCCTGACCGGCAGGGCATCACCGAGAACCATTACTGCAGGGGATATCTGAGGTTGTGGGACCTCATTCTGGAGGAGAATCCGGGTATCCTCATGGATAGTTGCTCCTCAGGCGGCCGGCGGAACGACCTGGAAACCCTGAGGCGGGCACTACCGCTGCACTACACCGACTACGATGACGGCGACCTCGTCAGGAAGCACGGTTTTCATCACACTCTCTTCCAGTGGATGCCCTTCTTCGGCTCCTTCAACTGTCCCGGAGACCAAAGCGATGTGTACTACCAGCGCACTTCGCTGCTGCTGTCGTTTCACGGAGCCGAGGATGTGTTCAGAGATTCCTTTGATTTCCATAAGCTCAAGGCATGGATGCAGGAATGGCGCGACACCGCCCATTGCATGTACGGTGACTACTATCCCCTTACTCCGTTCTCCTGCAACGAGTACGACTGGATCGGGTGGCAGTTCAATGTACCTGAGTCCGGTGAAGGCATGGTGCAGATGTTCATGCGCCCGAAAACGCCTCATGAGACCGGGGTCTACAAACTCAAAGGGCTTGATCCCGATAGCAAATATGAAGTCAAGGATTTCAATAACGACTCAAGAGAGATTCATACTGGTAGGGAATTGATGGAGAAAGGATTGACCCTGACCATTCGAAGACGTCCCGATTCTGCCCTACTGTATTACAGGCAACACGACTGAAGAGGGGAGGCAAGAGGGCATAGCAGCCGACTACGCGCTGCTGAGTACGGCGCTTCGCGCCGACGAGTCGAGGAGATCCAGGGCATCTGCCTCTTTGACGGTGGCCACTGTCTCAAGACCAGCGACAGCATCGCGAACTACGCTCCGCTCGAGAGCAACCTCGACCATGATCGGTTCGGGTCTGCTCCATGATTGGCGTGCAGGCCGGGCACGCCAGGCGGGACGAGAAGCAGGCACAGGAGGATTTCGATGACGTTGCCGCCCGACACTGAAGAGACTGCGACCACGAGCGACCAGTTCGACGCCAGCGACGTCCGGCGTCTCCTCTCATGGGAACTTGCTGAGCGCCGCGAGGCGGGTTTCGAGGTCGGCGCACTCGAGGAGGCCGCCGCCGAGGCTGTGCGAAACAGCGATATCTCAACCTGTTGGCGGCTGTTGGACGAGCTCACTAGGTGCCCGCGCCGAGATGATTGGCCCTATGACGAGCCCGAGGAACTCGTCGACATCCTTGCCGGCTGCCCTTGCGACCCGCTCAGCAGCCCGCGATTGACAGCGGTGGCGCTCAGAGATCGGATATGGGCCGCCTGGGCCGGGCGCGCGGCCGGCTGCATGCTGGGCAAGCCGGTCGAAGACTGGACCCGGGAGCAGCTGCGCTCGTATCTTGAGCTGGCGAGCGCCTACCCGCTGGCGGACTACATTCCGGCGGTGGACCCAATGCCCCAGCGATTCGAATTCAGCCCATGCTGGCCGACGACCGTTCGGGGCAAGATACACGAGGTCACGCGCGACGACGATATCGACTTCACCATCGTCGGCCTCATCGTGCTCGAAACCTACGGTAGATCATTTGACGCCAACGACATCGGGGCTGTGTGGATGACGTACCTGCCGTACCTGAGCACATACACTGCCGAACGCGTCGCGTACCGCAACCTCATTGACGGGCTGCGTCCACCCCTGACAGCGACGCACCTCAACCCGTACCGGGAATGGATCGGTGCACAGATTCGGGCCGACATGTGGGGCTATGTCAACCCGGGGAGGCCTCGTGCCGCCGCCGAGATGGCCTACCGTGATGCAACCCTGTCCCATAGCGCGAATGGCGTCTACGCCGCCGTCTGGGTGGCCGCTCTAGTGGCGGCGTGCTTCACCAGTCCGACCATGCGCGATGCGCTGGCCATCTCACTGACCTGCGTCCCGAAGCGCAGTCGCCTCGCCAAGGCGCTGAACGTCGTGCTAGCCTGCTTCGACGGCGGAGCCACGTGGGATAGGACGCGGGACGAGATCGAGGACAAGTACGGCGCCTATTCGTCGGTCCATGCGCTGAGCAACGCCGCCGTGGTCGCGGCGGCGTTGCTCTGGGGCGAGAACGACTACTCACGCACCATCGGGCTGGCCGTGCAGGGTGGATGGGATACCGACTGCAACGGAGCCACGGCGGGTTCTGCGTTCGGGGCGATGCACGGCCGATGCGGCCTGCCAGTCCGCTGGGTGGGACCTCTCAACAACCTCGTCCGGAGCGCGATCATGGGTTTTGACCGCATCACGATCGATGCGCTGGCCGAACGAACAGCGGGGCTGTGTCAAGGATTCGACTGATGCTGCCGGACCTCCCCTTCGCGAGAGGACCAAGGCGCGCTCGATTCTCGCCTGATCCGGAACGCCTCCATGACCGGCCCGCCCGGACGGCATGGCGCCATCACCCCCCATCTTCGACGGCTTCGTCGGGTGTGTCGTGGTTCGGCGCGACGATCGAGAGCCACACAAGCGGTTCGGGGCCGGGCACCCGGATTCGATGGAGCATGCCGCGCGGCACGTAGACGAAGCTCGACGGCCCCGCCTCCACGTCGGATTCTTCCCCGATCGAGAACGTGCCCCGGCCCTGCAGCACGATCAGGACCTCGTCTGCCCGCGGGTGCTGGTGCGGCAGGTGTGGCTCCTCGCCAGGCTGCAGACGAAGAATCACCACACGCAGGGCATCCGAGGCCACGAGCGGCTTGCGCCAGCTGCCCAGGCCAAGCTCGCGTTCGATCTCGACCAGATCCACCAGCGCGGCGTTGAGGGCTTCGTCAACCGACACGTAGGGCACGGAACATGTCCTCCTGTGGTTATGCGCTTGCGGGGATGAGGTCGGCTGCGGCATGCGATGCGCTCATGCCATGACGGCCGTCCGGGTCGGTCCATCGGCGCCTCGTGCGACCGGGAACCGCACAGGCGCCCGTTTCGCCTGCGACTTGTAGATCGCAGCCGCGATCTCCACCGACTTGCGGCCTTCCTCGCCGGGAACGAGCGGGAGGCGAGCCTCGCAGATCGCGTCCAAGAAGTCCTCGATTTGGGCCCGGTGATAGTGCGTCGCGATATCGAACCGGGACGCGCGGTCCCGGTCTTCACGTTGCCATCGAGAGAGGAGATGCTCTTCGCCGACGATCGTCCAGATGTCGTTGATTGGCGGCTCGATCTCCGTCGTCACGCCCGCGATGAACGAGGATCCGGTCTCGGTTTGGACGCCGATGGAAGCGCCAGTCGCCCCGTGGACGTGGATCCTCGAGCACACGCGGACGCCGTAGCGCTCGCCGAAGGCGTGCGCCCGTCCGGGGTCGTTGTCAAAGACGGCGAGGAACCGCGAGCGCGGCAGCGATGCCAGCGCCTCGGCGTGGGCCGTGGCAATCTTGCCGAGCCCGATCAGGGCCGTTCCGATTCGCTCCACGGTCGTTGCCTCACCACACTCTCCATTCCCTGACGCTACCGGCCGGCCGGCCGTTCAGGGCCCGGGTTCGCCATCCGCCTCTGGTAGCGCTGCTTCCCGTTGTCGAGGTGACGAATCATGGCCTCCTGGGCCGCCGGAGGATCGCGCCGGAGGATCGCCTCCGCGACCTCCTTGAGATCGATCATGCCGAGCACCTCCCAGTCAGGCTCTTGGCCAGTCAGGATGCGGCTCTCGGAAAGCGCAGCACTCAGACTCGCGACGATTGCCGACAGCAGCGGGTTGTGAGCCGCGGCGATGATCAGAAGATGTAGCCGAACATCTCTCGCCCGGATGTCTTTCGCGTCTGCGCCCCCTACCGGGTAGCCGGCCAGCCACTCGTTCACCTCGTCAAGCTCCGACGCGGTCGCCCGTGCGGCCGCCAACGACGCCGCGCCTCCCTCGAGGAGCGCCCGAACCTCGACCAGCCAGCCGAGCCCGCCCTCGCTCGCAAGCAGCACCTTCGCCGGTCGGAGCCGGAAGTCCGTTTCGGGGTCCAGCACGTAAGTACCGTCCCCCTGGCGGGACTCCAGGATCCCCATCACCATCAGGGCCCTGATCGCTTCTCGGAGGGTCGGCCTGCTCACCCCGAGCTTGACACCAAGATCCCGCTCTGAGGGAAGCTTCTGCCCCGGCACGAGACGACCGTCGATGATGAGACGCTCGATCTGATCGACTGCATGCTCGGCAAGACCGCGGCGGTCGATCGTCGAGAATTCGTCCTCTCCCATACTTCGTCATCCCCGGCCCTGAATGGACAAGTGGTCAAATGGCTTGACCTTCGAATGCTGACAAACTATCATTCGACATCGTTGATTGTCAACCGAGGCTTCCTCGATCTCTGAAATGAAGACTTGATTAGACACGACATGTGGATCGCTGTCGTTCAAAGAGCCCTGATACATGACTAGATCACAAGTACGAGGGTCGGCCGTGGCCCCTGGGTGTTGTCGTTCGGCGACCCCTGTCGCTGATCGCGAACATGGCGGGGTGAGGTCGCGATGAGCGACGACGCACTCGCTCAGGGCATTGCCCGGCGTGATCTCTTCGACCTAGATGGGCGCATTGCCGTAGTCACTGGGGCCGCCTCGGGCCTTGGCCATGCGATCGCGGCCGGCTTGGCGTCGTATGGCGCGCATGTGGTCGGTGGAGACATCAACGAGGCGGGTCTCGAGGCAACGGTGCAGCGCATCCGGAGCGCGGGAGGGACCGCGATCGGCGTGAGATGCGACGTCTCGGACGAAGCTTCGGTGGATGCGATGTTCGCCCGCGCGGACGCCGAGTACGGGCACGTGGACATCCTCGTGAACGACGCATACGCGCCGCTGACCCGCCTGGTGCCCGAGGCGTACGAGCTGGACGCCTGGGAGCGATCAATTCGGGTGAATCTCACGGGTTACTTCCTATGTGCGCGCGCGGCAGGCCGGCGGATGATCGAACGGGGACAGGGCGGTAATATCGTGAATATCAGCTCCATTGCCGGCAGTTCCGGGATGGGGCGTGGCAACTTCGCCTACTCCGTCTCAAAGCACGGGGTCATCGGGCTAACGCGCGAGCTGGCCATCGAGTGGGCGAAGTACCGGATCCGCGTCAACGCGATCCAGCCATGCCAGTTTCTCACGCCGGGCCTCAGGGCCTGGATCGACGCCGAGCCCGACCCCCAATCCGTGATGCAGAACTTGCTGCGGGGCATTCCGCTCGACCGTCTGGGCGACCCGGAACGAGATATCGTGGGACCGATCGTCTTCCTTGTGTCCGGTGCTGCCGCGATGGTCACCGGCGTCGTCCTTCCGGTAGACGGCGGCAACCTCGCCTTCAACGCCGGGGGCAGCAAGAGTTGGTAGACCCGTGCTGGGGCGATATCCCGAGGGGCAGGCGAGCCGACCGTCTCGATGGCGAGGTTCGCCTCTCGGGGCTCTTCCACTGCTGCCCGACGACCCACTGAGGGTGCGACTCCCGGCTACAGCCCGGCGAGCAGTCCGCCATCGACAAAGATGGGCGAGCCGGTCACGAACGATGCGTCGCTCGACACCAGGAAGAGTATTGCGGCTGCGATCTCTTCGGGCTGTGCCGCCCGCCCCAGCACGCGATCGTCGGCCACGAAGCCGCCGGCCTCCGGGCTCTGGCCGATGGCGGCATGGTGCTGGTGCGCCATCGCGGTGTCCACGCCGCCCACGATCAGGGCGTTGATCCGGATCCGGTCCCTCGTGTAGTCGAGCGCCATCTGGCGGCTCAGCGACACGATCCCGCCTTTGCTCGCCGCGTACGCGGCGACGCGCTCCATAGTCGCGTAGGCGTGGACCGAGGACACATTGACTATGGCACCGCCTCCCGCGGCGCGCAGGTGTGGGATGGCTTCGTGACACACGAGGTACACGCTCTTGAGGTTCGTGTCGATAACCTGGTCCCACTCTTCCTCGGTGCAATCCTCGACACCCCGGAACAAGAATATGGCGGCATCGTTGACGACGATATCGAGGCGACCGAAGCGGGCGACCGCGCCGCTGACGAGGCGCACGACTTGATCGCGCTTCGCCACGTCGGTCCGGATGAAGTGGGCGGACAATCCTTCGGCAGTCAGCTGCTCAACGAGCTCGTCGCCCAGCTCCTCGCGCCGACCCGCGGCGACTACGCATGCGCCTTCACGGGCGAGAAGAACGGCAGTGGCACGGCCGATCCCAGATGTCGCCCCGGTGACGATCGCGACCTTGCCGGCGACCCGCCCGGCTCGCGGCGCGTCTTGGCTCATGCTGGCACCGCCCAGGGGGGCATGTCGTTCGTCATGACCACCACGGACTCGGTGTCGCGCGTCGTGTCGTGAACCTGAGCCGAGCTATCGACCGTGGCGAGCCGGACGACGCCGCGACCCGCCGGATGCGTCTCATATAAGGCTCTGTCCAGCGCCGTTCTCATAGCCACGACGATCAGGTCGCTCATGACTCAGCACGCGCAACGAGCACCCGGACGGCCCGCTCGATGTCTACGGACTGCGGGATCACCGTCTCGAAGAGGGCCGGGCTGTGGGCGATCGGCGCGTGCCTGGCGCCCACGCGGACGACAGGGCCGGAGAGCCAATCGAACACCGTCTCCTGGATCCGCGCGGCCACCTCCGACGCGATGCTTCCGAAGCAGGGAGCTTCTGTCGCGGCCACGAGGTACCCGGTCTTGCGCACCGACTCGGCCACCGTCTCGATATCCAGCGGCATCACCGTGCGGAGATCGATGACCTCTGCCTCGATCCCGTCCGCGGCAAGCCGCTCTGCAGCCTCCATGGCTTTGAACACCATGTGGCTGTAGGCGACGATTGTCACATTGCCGCCCGATCGTCGGACCGCAGCGCGACCGAGCGGTACCAAGTCCTCTGGACCGCCCACCTCGCCCCGCGTACCAGTAAGACGCTTGTGCATCATGAAGATCACGGGGTCGTCGCCCCGGAGCGCCGACTTGAGAAGGCCCTTCGTGTCGGTTGGTGTCGATGGGACTGCGACGAGTAACCCCGGCATGTGCGCGAATATCGACTCGAGGCTGTTGTTGTGCTGAGCGCCGTAGAGCGCCACTCCGGAGGTCCCGCGGATCACGAGCGGCAGGGGGGTGCCGAACATGTAGCGCACCTTCGCGGCTTGGTTGAAGATCTCGTCCATCGCACCAAACGAGAAGTCGATGAAGTTGAGATCGACGACGGGCCGCATTCCGTTGAGCGCGGCCCCGACGCCGGCCGCTACCATCGCCGCCTCCGAAATCGGCATGTCGCGAACTCGTTCTGCTCCGAACTCCTTGCCCAGCCCGAGAACCTGTCCGAAGTGGCCGCCGCGGTCCAGAAGATCGGTCCCGAGGATGAAGATCCGGTCGTCGCGCGCCATCTCTTCGCGCATCCCCTCGCGAAAGGCCTGTGAATACGTCACCGGCGTCATCGCACGTTCCCCAATCCAAGGTCGACCGCTGTCACATCACGCGTCGCCTCGCTCGGGTCTGGGAACGGAGACTCGTCGGCAAATGCGATGGCGTCCTGGACGGTCTCGCGAGCATTTTGAGCCATCTGATCGAAGGCCTCGTCAGCGAGGCCACCGACCGCTTGAAGCGCGATCCGTAGCCGCTGAATCGGATCCTTCGTCCCGCGCCAATCTTCGACCTCCTCGGCCGTGCGATAGCGGATGATCTGTCCCGTGTCGTGACCTTCGTAGCGGTACGTCTTCGCCTCAATGAAGGTTGGCCCTTCGCCGCAGGCCGCCCGGTCCCGCGCCTCATGTGTCGCGCGGTACATCTCCGCAACATCCTGGCCATCCACTGTGCGTACCGGAAGTCCGAAGCCCGCGGCGCGGCGCGAGATGGAGCCACCGCCCGTGAGACGTTCCGTCTGCGTTTCAACCGCGTACTTGTTGTTCTCGCAGACGATGATCAGCGGCAGCTTCCAGACCGTCGCGATGTTGACGCTCTCCCACGTACGCCCCGTATTGGCACCGCCGTCCCCAAAGATACCCACCGAGACCTGATCCTCGCCGCGGAGATGGGAGCCGAGCGACGCCCCCATTGCGATGCCAAGGCCGGCTCCAACGATGCCGTTGCCACCAAGGAAACCGATCGACATGTCTCCAAGGTGCATGCTGCCGCCTCGACCACCGCGGCACCCCGTGGCTTTGCCGAACAGTTCGGCCATCACCGAGCGCGGCGTGAGTCCCTTCGCGATCGCGTGGTGGTGCGATCTGTGGGAGCACGCGACGAGGTCCTGTGGCTCGAGGGCGGCCGCGATCCCAACGGCCACGGCTTCCTGGCCAATCGAGAGGTGGACGCCGCCGGGGATCTTGCCGCTCATCGAGAGCGCGTCCAAGGTTGTCTCGAACTCGCGGATCAGGAGCATCGTGCGCAGCCATTGCGACGGCCCCGCGAGGTCGATGCCGCCGATGTCGATCGGCAGGTACTTATGGGCCGGTGCGCCCGCAGCCTCCGCTTGAGTCATGTGAGTGCAATCTCCCTCTCCAGTCGTCCGGCGTCCTCCACGGCAGAGACGAACGCCATGAGCAGGGCGGCGGCATCGTCTCCATCCATGACACGATGGTCCACGTTGAGCGTGGCGACGAAACTGTCCCGGGCCACCACCTTGCCGTTGGTGACATGTGGACTCGGCAGGATTCGACCGACCGAGAGGAGGCTCGTCTGACCGACCGCGATGATGCCCGTGAAGCTGTCAATGCCCTGCGGGCCGAGGTTCGAAAGGGTGCAACGGGGCGGCTCCGAGAGGTCGGCGGGCCACAGGCGACTGTCCCGGGCGCGCGACACAGCTGCCTCGCGCTCGCGCCGGAGCCCCCCAAGGTCGAGTGCCAGGACTCCCCGGATCACGGGAATCGCGACGCCTCGGGGTGTGGCGACCGCGAGCCCGACATCGATCATCCCGGGCTCGCCGCGATCCCGGAGGGCGAGCGCCAAGGCTCTGAGCATGAGATCGGTGAAGCTCGGGCGGTCACTCCGTTCGCCCCAACTCTCGCGCAACGCCATCATTGCCGCGGCGTCTGCCTCGCGCGTCACGCTGAAATGCGGGATGGTGCGCCAGGACTCGGATACCTTCGCCGCGATCAGCTCGCGGTTCCTGCCAATCGCTCCGCGACCGGCCACCGTAGGCGCCGACCCAGACTGGGCAGCCGCGACCACTGGAGCCTCGTGGCCGGCCGGCTCGTCACGTTGGCTATCGGCAAACACTTGCTGGCGCTCGCGGACGAGCCGTCGCTCGCGCGGACTGAGCAGGTTCGGCGCCCGCTCGCCCGGCCCAGAGGCGCCGGCCCTGCCCGGTGAGTCCCCGGTTTCACCCTCCGAGCTCGCCTCGCGCTCGACCGTCGCCGGCGCAGAGGGTGCCTGGATCGGCGCCGCCAGTTTCGCGCCGTCATGGTTCTCGACGGGAGAGCCCGGCAGATCGTCGGCTTCGAGCACATGGGTCATAGTGACGCCAACCGGGACCAGGGCACCGGGCTCGAAAAGGAGCAAACCGACGACACCGGCTGCAGGGCTCTCAACATCGGTCGTCGCCTTGTCGGTCTCGATCTCCATGATCGGCTCGCCCTTCGCGACGGCGTCGCCGCTGGACTTTAGCCAACGGAGCAGAACTCCCTCGGCCATCGCCACGCCGAGCGCCGGCATCACGACCGCCTTCATAGTCCCTCCTGACATGGCCGAGCCACCCGGACGTCCCTGGCCGAAAACCGAACCCAGTGCTGGGCCGGACGCGCCACGGTCCGCACACGATACTTCATATATCATGCACGGGCAAGCTCGATCGGCGGCAGCTCCGACGGCGACGGGGCGCACAGGAACCTGTATCGTTCACTGGGCCGAATCCTCCGAACCGCGCGGGTAAGAATGATGGCTTCGAGATCTACGCCCATGAGGTTGGCCGACCGTCGGCAGCCGGTGTCCCTGAACTTGCGCACCTACAAGGCGGCGATCTACGAGACGCTAACGCGCATGATCTGCGAGTTGGACCTGCCGCCGGGTAGCCGCCTTGTCGAGGCTGAGCTCGCCGCCCGGTTCAGCGTGTCGAAGACGCCGATCCGAGAGGCGCTGCTCATCCTCGAATCAGAAGGGCTCGTGAGGCTGGAGCCCTACCAGGGGGCAACGGTCTCCTGGCTGTCCATCGAGGAGTACGAGGAGCTCATGTTCCTGCAGGACGCGCTGGAACAGCCTGCCCTGCCTCGCGTCGTGGAGCGCATCTCCCGCGGCGAGCTCGACGCCGTCGGGCGCCTCGTGGAGCGGATGAAGCGCCGCCGCCGCGAGCGGGACAGCCGCGGGTTCTATGAGGCGAGTGCCGTCATGCACGAGCGACTGTTCGCTGTCGCTGGTTTGCCACGCCTCGTGCGCGTCGTGATGTCGCTAATCCTCCACCCTACCCGGCGCTACGAGCGTGTCTTCATGCATCAGTTCGAAGACATCTGGGACATCGAGATGGGAATTGTTACGGGCCGCTTCGAGAACGTCGCGGCCGGCGATCCGGCGACGGCGGCAGCGCGCGTCCGCGATGGTCGGGCCGCGATGCTGGGACTGATCCGGGAGCGGCTGGACAACCCGCAGATCGCGCCCTATCTCGCCCCACATGTGGGCACACGGCCTCGCCGAGTGTCTGGCGCCCGGGCTGCAGGGCGCGGTGGCCGCGGGGCCGTCCTCTGCGGCGTACCAGGAGCGAGCGACTGACTAGTGTCCCGATCCCGAGGAAACTGGGTGGTTCCCCACTCGCTGGCCTCGCTCAGTTGCCGCCGGCCGAACCGCCCAGGAACCAGCGAATCGGGACACTAGTGTCCCGATTCGCTGATCGCTCGGGGCTTGCGCACCGCCTTGGCTAGGATCTGGTCGGCGGTCTTGACCCAGTGGAAGGGCGTTGAGCCCTCGTTCCATTGGGCCGTGAACGCGGCGATCATCGCGATGAGTTCCTTGACCGAGCGAAAACTGCCCCGACGTATGGCCTGACGGCTAGATGCCGAACCAGGTCTCGCTCCTCGGTGAGCGCGTTCTCCCCGTTCCGACACAGATACACGCCGACTGCGAGCGTGACGGGTCTGGTGCGATCATGCGGCGTGAATGGACGCAGATGGAGTGCCGCGAGATCGGCGACCTTGCGGGTGGCCGTCACGCCGCCGATCCAGGACGGGTCCGCCATGAGGATCCCGACGTCGGCACGCTCGAGGAGATCGCGGTAGGGAGACGGTGCGTCGAGATTCTCGCTCGCCACCGTCGAGATGTGCGTCGATCGCACGAACTCAGCAAAGGACGTCGACGCTGTTCATCCGGATCGGGCCCTCTTTGCTCGGCGTCAATCACGCTGCGGCCCCAGTA
>Ga0182027_10010466_pt1 | contig 13187 bp, 8 predicted proteins | sample 712E1DmetaG_FD_121300 | JGI IMG/M metagenome (GOLD analysis project Ga0182027, IMG submission 121300) | Permafrost microbial communities from Stordalen Mire, Sweden - 712E1D metaG (Illumina Assembly) | ecosystem: Environmental > Terrestrial > Soil > Wetlands > Permafrost | place: Sweden...
CGCGGGCGATTTCCGGCTTCGCCTGAGCTCGCTTGATCCCCGCGAGCTCTCCGATTCCCTTCTGGAAACAATCGGCACGCATCCCAGAATGTGCCGTCATCTGCACCTGAGCGTGCAGAGCCTTTCTTCCGAGGTGCTGTCGGCAATGAATCGTCCGGTACGCGATTTCGACGGGTTCGTGAGCAGGATTGCCTCCTTCCGGCGGCGTTATCCGCTGGTCGGCCTGGGGGGTGATTTCATCGTGGGGTTTCCCCGCGAAACGGAGCAACAGTTTCTCGCCACCAAGCAGGCCATCGCCGATGTCGGGTTCAGTTACGGCCACGTCTTTCGTTATTCGATGAGGCCGGGTACTGCCGCCGCGTCGTGGGACGGCCAAATTGACGAGAAGGAAAAGAACGCCCGGAGCGCCTCGCTTCGGGAAACGCTGGATGCGTGCCACCGATCCTTTATAGATGCGGCCGCCGGCGCCGTCCACACATTGCTGGTGGAATCGACCGATCCGGTGCTGGGCCTCGCCTCCAACTATCTGCGCATGGAGGCTCCCGCCGGCTGCGCGCCCAAGAACTCGTGGCTGCGGGTTTCCATTGCCGGGCTAAACCCGGACAACGGCAGGTGCATCGCCGTACCCGTGAAAGCATAGGCGCGGCATGAACAGCCCATCGCGTCCGGGCGGGCGGTATCAGCGGATTGTCGAGAATATCCGGCAGTTGCCCGCGTTGCCTGCCATCGTATCGAAGCTTATCTCCGTTGTCAATTCTCCCGACACCTCTGCCGAGGATGCCGCCGACCTCATAGAAAAAGATCCGGCACTCACCACCAAAGTGCTCAGACTCGCAAACAGCGCGTTTTACGGCATGCCGCGCAGCATTTCTTCCGTATCGAGCGCCGTCGTCATTCTCGGGTTCAACACGCTTAAGTCGCTCGTGCTCAGCGCCTCGGTTGTAAATTTGTTTCCCGAGAAGGGCGGGGCGTCGGCCTTCGACAGGATGCGGTTTTGGAAACACTCCATTGTCTGCGGCATGGCCGCACGGGACATCGCCCAGAGCATCATGGGCGTGACGTTTATGGACCCCCAGAGCGCGTTTTGCGCCGGCATCATGCACGACATCGGAAAACTCATTTTCGAACTGTTTACCGCCCAGGACTATGCAAAGGTATGCGAGTATTCGCGGGAACACGCGGTTCCGGTTTCGGACGCGGAGAACGCGCTGTTGGGAACCACGCACGCCCAGATCGGCACCATTCTGGCCGACAAGTGGGCGCTGCCCATCGAGCTCGAACAGACAATCGTGTATCACCACAACCCGGACGCGGCTCAGAAGGCCGAATCGGTTGTCGCCGTCGTACACCTCGCGGACGTCATTTCGCACTCCCTCGACTGCGGTCTGTGGGACAAGGAAGCGCGGCCGGCGCAATGGGCGCTGGCGCAGGATATGCTCGACATCGACGATGCCCGCTTCGACTCAATCGCGGCGTCCATCGGCCGTGAAATCGACACGTACAAAGAGTTCTTCTCTATAATCAATTCTTAAAGGGCATACCATGCCGCCGGACCGGACCGTGGACAAACCGCAAGAACAATTTCCCTCGTCGCTCATCGCGGCCATAGACGGCATTCCCGTTCTGCCCCCGCTGGTGGCGCGGATCAGCAGCGTGGTCTCGAATCCGGAATCGTCGGTTGACGCCATTGTGTCGGCGCTCAGGATGGACCCCATACTCAGCGGCAAGGTGCTCAAACTTTCGAACTCGGCGTTCGTGGGGATTCCCCGGACCATTTCGTCGCTCAAGAACGCCGTTGTCCTGCTTGGACAAAAGAGAATACATTCGCTGGTGCTTGCGTCCGGCGTCACCTCCGCGTTTCGCAACCGCGATAGCGTGCCGTTTGCGCTTCACAATTACTGGAAGCATTCCTCGGTGGTGGCCGCCATTGCCGAAACAACGGCAAAGCATCTCAAACGGTACGAGGCCATCGAAACCGAGGAAGTATTTGCGGCCGGACTTCTGCACGACATCGGCAGGATGGTGCTCGGCTGTTTCTTCGCAAGCACGGTCGAGTCCGCGCGCGAGCTCGCATCCAGGGAAAAAGTGCCGGTGTACGAAAAGGAGACCGCCCCGATGACGCATGCCGGCGTGGGGGCCCTGCTGGCCGATCACTGGAATTTTCCCCAGGCTCTCCGGGACGCTATTGCATACCACCATTGTCCTGGGTGCGCCGGCGATAATGTCCGGCTGGCGTCCATTGTGCATATTGCCGATATCCTTGCGCATGTCGTCGGCGCGCACACCTTCGACATGGAGGCGATTCCGCGGCTCTCGCCGGAGGCGCAGTCCCATGTGCAGCTTCCTCCCGAACGGCTCAAGGTAATTGCCGACGAAACATTGCAAAATGAGAAGAAGCTGGAGTCTTTCCTCAGTTTTCTGGCATAATGGAAGGGCGTGGAATTATTTTTCCTGCGATGTTCACGCGATCGCGTGGCCGCCAACGGCTATTGAAGAACCTCGCAGCAAGCTGCGAGGTATCTTCCATCCCTAAGGAAGAAGAATTTTGAAGTCGTTTGCTAACCCCGAAGCACCACGACTACGACTGCATACAACACTACAGGAGTAGACGCGACTGCGAACCTTCGGGAATGCGCAAACTCTGGGATTCAACAATTCCGCAGTCAACAAACCATGAATATTCTAGACCGGCTCAAGGACGGGCTCAAAAAGACGAGGACCCAGATCGCTTCTGCGCTCTCGGGCGCATCCGGCTCATTCGACGACCGGTTCTACGGCGCGCTCGAAGATGCGCTCATCCTCGCCGATATCGGCCTCGAAACCAGCACCGATCTCATCGCCAGGCTCAAGAGCGAAATAGCGGCTCAGGGAATCACCGCGCCTGCCGCCGCATACGCCGCCCTCAAGACCCTGCTCGCGGGCGACCTGGCCGTCACGAAGCTCCCCGATGAATTTCCGCCCAAGCCGTGGGTGATCCTCGTGGTCGGCGTCAACGGCGTGGGCAAGACAACCACCATCGGCAAACTCGCCGGGGAATTCGGCGCCGCGGGCAAGAAGGTGATGCTCGGCGCGGCCGACACGTTCCGGGCGGGCGCCGTGGAGCAGCTCAAGATCTGGGCGCAGCGCACCAATGCCGATTTTGTTTTCCAGCAGGATGGGGCCGATCCTGCTTCGGTCGCGTTCGACGCCATGGAGGCTTCCAAGGCGCGCGGCATAGACGTGCTCATTCTCGATACCGCGGGCAGGCTTCAGAACAAGACCAATCTCATGAACGAACTTTCGAAAATCGTCCGTGTCATTAAGAGGAACCTGCCGCACGCGCCCAACGAAGTCCTGCTCGTGGTTGACGCCACCACCGGTCAAAATGCGCTCAACCAGGCCAGAGTTTTCAACGAAATAATCGGGGTTACCGGATTCGTCATCACAAAGCTCGACGGCACGTCAAAGGGCGGGATTGCGGTTGCGCTTTCCAAAAACTTCGGAATTCCCGTGAGGAAAATAGGGGTGGGCGAGGGGGTCGACGATTTGCAGAATTTCGATCCCGTCTCCTATGTCGATGCACTGCTGGGCGACCTCCCGGACGGCGACTGAACCCGCGGAACCGCCTGTCTGGAGAGTCCGAGCCCGGTGGGCCCTCTATCACAAGGAGAGTCAATGGCACTTGACGAAAGCAAATACGAAACGATGAGGTTCATGCGGTGCAAGCAATGCGGGAATGTGTATGCGTCGGGCCTCAACGACACCCCCGAATGTCCGGAGTGCGCCTCGTACAAGTCGGCTATTTACAGGCCCGACGGCGCCAAGGAGGATAGCGGGGACGAAAAAGACGAGTCGAATACGCCGCGCCCGTAACCGTGCGCGGTTCACACCCGGCGCTATTCCTCTTCGTACATTTCCTTTACCTTCTTCTCAACAAGACGCACCGTGTCAACGATCTTCTTTTCCATGCCGATCAGGCTCACGCTCGCCATCACCAAGAAAATGAGCAGGCAGGCCGACAGGCAGCCGACAACAAAGACTTCCATGGGTACTTCCATTTCCTCGGGCTGTTCTTGAAATTTCCTTTGGTATCCTGAGTGTACCGTAAGGGGGGAAATTCTGCAAGGCCCGGTTGGGGAAAATGTCTAATAAATAAATTGAATCCCACAGCGAGCGCATTACAGGCTGCTCACCGGGGCGTACATCCGGTTGTAATCGCGGTCCTCGGAGGTTCGCTGTCGCGTGGGTGTCTCGTCGCTGGTACCGTCCAAGTCAGTATGCACATGAGCGTCGATGAGTCCCGGCATCAGGGTCGCGCCATGAGCATCTATGATACTTGCACCGGCCGGCGCTACGCCGCCAAGGAAACATCAAAGGGGCCGGCAATCTTTTCCAGATTAGTTACGTTGCCGGCAAAAGAATAATAGCTGTAAGAATTCTCATTTCAGCACCGCTATCTTTACCGTCTTCTTTTCTTCACTTCCATCGGCGTACTTTACCCTGATGCGTGCGAAATATACCCCGTTTGCAACATGCCGCAGGTCCCAGTCGAATAACCGCTTGCCGGCAGTCAGGCCGGTCTCAATCCGGAAAACCGGTTTGTCCGCCATGGTGTACACAACCATTGACATCTGCGCCGACCTGTCCACAAACACCTGCAGACCCGAGACTGACCCGCGCGCAGGATTCGGGTAGCAATAGGTGCTCTGCTGAAAATCCAGCCCCGGGGGGGTCGCTGTTAGTGTGTATTTGTAAAGGTTGCCGGCCATCGTTGCCACGTACAAATTGCCGTCTGCTATGGCTGGAGAAGAAATTATATGCCCCTGCAGAGAGTCCTGCCAGAGATTCTTGCCGCTCCCGGCATCGAGCCCGAATACTCGCCCCTCACCCCAACCAAAAAACACAAGGTTCTTCGTGGCCACCGGTGATGAACAATATCCAAGCTGGGGGCTCGTGCGACGTTCACTAAAACTCCATTTCGGAACGCCGTCGCTCTTGTTCAGCATCTGAAGGGTAAACTGCTGCTTGTACTCGACCAGACTGTCGTTGGTAAGTACGTAGCCGAGGTCTTTTTGAACAACGTACACATTATTCGGACTCACCGCGACTGACGAAGTCTTCATGCCGCCAAGGGGGATAAAATCACCGGCGCTGCCGGCTGCTCCTTTTGCCAGCCCCGTGCCGGGGGCATTCCATTCACGTACGCGCGGGAGAGAAACCCCCTGACCCTTGAGACGCAAAATCGTCGCCTTGCGCGATGCAGGATCGAGCCTTAAGAGCCTTTCAAGATCGGCAGAGCAGAGCACGTGGCCGGAGGTCTTCTTTGTCAATGCCCCCCCGGCATTGTCCAACGGTGAAAGACTCGAAGACTTCCATAACACTGCCCCGGTCAACAAGTTTACTGCATAAACATTTCGATCTTCGTCACCCGGTGCAAAGTAAACTGTTACATTGTCAATTGCCGGGGTTGAGAGGTAGATCACGCCGCCTGTCTGGAGGCTCCATATCGTGTCTTTTGCACCGGCATCAATACCGTAAAGTTTTCCGTCGGTGGCACCGATCACCACCGCCTGGCCGCGAATCGCCGGCGACGAATAGGTATACTGGGGCAGTGAAACCGACCACTGCGATGCCGTACGCTGCGGCTGGAACCCGTCAACCTGATACGCAGCCATCCCGCCTTTGGGCAGACCTACACCGGTGAGAACCGTACCGCCGGCCGTGACTAACGGAGATGAGAGCTGCGTCCCCGCAATCATCCGGCCAAGGGCAATACCGGTATTCTTATCGAGTACGTATACGGTGCTGTCCCGGCTGCCCACAATCAGTCGATCACCAAAAACTAAAGGCGTCGCATCGACCCAGCCACCGGTCTTGAACTTCCAGCGAACGATACCTGAACCACAGTCGATTGCATACACACAGCTGTCGCGGGCGCCTATGTACAAAACCCCCTCTTGTACCACCGGCGACGATACAATCTCGCATCCCAGCGAAATCTTCCATGCGGGCGCGCCGGACGGGCAACCCACAGGATCGGGATAATAGCCGGTGCGCCCCATGTTGCCCCGAAATGTCGGCCAGTCCGCGGCTTGGAGCGAAACAACGCCACCCAATACGGCAAGAAGTATGAAAAGAAAGCGAATCGAAGGTTTCATGATTTCTGTCATGTTTACCTTTTTACGGTTCCAGGCCAAACGCGTCCATGTTTCCGCCGGTAGTGGCGAAAATCACCCGCGAATTGGTGAGATCAATCCATTGCCCCGATGTTGAGTTGCCGCTTGCGGCCGAATAAGGCCAGTTGGTACGAATGGTTCCTGCTGCCGCTGTAACAGCATAATACTTACCGCTGTTTGCGCCAAAGTAAACCGTTCCGAGATACTTAATCGGCCCGGATTGTACCTGTTGCGGGACCGTGCAGCACCATTTTTCCACGCCTGTTCCGCCATTGTCTTTTATCAAGTAAACAGAGGTGCCGGCCGCGGCATAGATGGAGTCGTTGTCCGAAACGATGAACGGTGGACCGCTGTTGGCGGATCCTTGCGAGTAGGTGACAGTCCACTTGGCGGTAGTCATGGCGGAAGTGGCGACCGCGTGGAGCGTATTGTTGTTCGGCGCCACGTAGAGCGTCGTGCCCTGCAGCACCAGGGGCTGGTTGATGGCAACTCCCGCAAGTGACGCCGGCGCATAGCTCGAAAGCACGGTGAAATCACCCGCGTCGCTCTTGATGATGGTCCCGGGGTTTGATGTGGCGACATAGACGAAATCGCTTTGTACCACGATGTCGGCCGAAGTACTGATATTTGCCACTGCTTTGTCGGCCCATCCGCCAACGAGCGCACCGGTGGATACAACCCGCTTTGAAACATGACCGGTATAGGTGACGAAGAAGTTGGTGTTATCGGGACAGATATAGGGCGTTCCGGCGGTTGCGCCGAGATCGACCGGCGTAAAGAGCTCCGTGCCCGGGGCGTCATCCACTACTCCCACAACTTTGGTGCCCGACGCGGCAAGCACGTAGTTATTGCTGCCATAGTAGCTGTAGGTGGGGTTGCCGCACCCGCTCGACGTCGCGTAGCTCCACTTGCTTGTTCCGTTAGAAAGGTTGCGGCAGATGAGCGCATTGGGGGTCGTGGTTCCTTCGAAAACCGTGGTTGCGGCAATCGCGCCGCCGTTGATGGTGCCGAGCGCGGTTTGCGACCAGGCCGGACTGACAGCGGTGGCGACGACAAGTTTTACCGAGTGTAATGTGCTCACATCAACGGTCGCTGAGAAACCCGATGGGACAGTTCCCACGTTGAGCGTCTGGTTGGTTAAGGTGCGGTTATAGGTGATGATGGTGTAGGTTCCCGCACTCAAAACGCCGCCCGCAGTGATATTGATGGTACCGGCGAGCGTGAGGTCGCTGTTGGCGTCGGACAGAACGATCTGATCGCCTGCAGACCCGATGCGGAAGTTGAGCGTTGAACCCGACCCGAGGGTCAGGGCAGTACCGGTTTTGCTGATCGTGAGCGTGCCGGCCGTGGCAGCCGTGCCCGGGGCGACGATAGCGCCTGTTGCCGAGGCATCAACAGCCCCGTTAATGGTTCCGGATCCCGAGAGGGTCGCCCCGCTGCTCACGATCACGGCGCTGCCCGCATTTGTCGAGCCGGTGATGCAGAGTGTTCCCGCGCTCACGGTGGTTGTGCCGGTATAACTGTTGACGCCGGAGAGTGTCACCGTTTGTGCACCGGATTTGGTCAGTCCGCCGGCACCGCTTATGATACCGCCAAGAGTGATATTTCCTGTGCTTGCGGTATTGACGGTATGGGTTACAGTAAACGTCATGGGGATGTTTGAGATTTGAAGATTAGCGCTATTGCTGGTAATGTCGCCATTGAGCACGATGCTGTTACCACCAAGAGTGAAGGCGCTTGCCCCGGAGTTGAAGGCGATGGATGCAAAGCCGGTTCCAACCGTGAAGTTGTTGTTAGGATTCACTCGCACAGATCCGGCGAACTGCAGGGCGTCCTGGGCTACCGGGGCAATGCCGCCCCAGTTATCGGCCAGGGTCCAGTCGTTAAGCGTTGCGTTCCCTCCGTTCCACAGGCGCGTGGTTGAGATCGCCATGTCGGTAAGGGTCACCTGGGTTGCGGTGTAGGCGATCTGAAAGATCCTTCCCTGTGCCGGGAACTGGGTCCCATTCGGCAAGCTGGCGAACGTCCCGCTTATGGTGGTCGCGTTAACGATAACGTAGACCTTGCCGATGGCTGCATTGGTGTTGCTCGTAACTGTCAACGCTCCGGCGCAAGTCACGGTCCCCGATGAGTTGATCTTATCGTATGTTGGCGTGGCGCCGTCGAGGTCCACGCTGTAGGTCGATGTCGCGTTCATGGTGACGTTGGCGGTAGTGAGCGTGCCGATTGTCGTGCCGCCTGTTCCCGGGGCAAGCGTGCTGCCGGCATTAAGGGTGATGGCGCCGTTAACCGTACCCGTTCCCGCCAATGTGGCGCCGCTGCTTACGGCCATGGCGCTGCCCGCAGCTGTGGAGCCGGTCACCAGCAACGTGCCCGCGTTTATGGTCGTTGCACCAGTGCAGGTATTGGCACCCGAAAGCGTGAGCGTGCCGGAGCCATTCTTGGTGAGCGCTACTGTGCCGCTCCCATTCTGAATAGCACCCGAGAATACTGTGGATGTGCTGTCTGTGCCGGTTGTCAACGTTAGAGCACCGGCCATACTGCTGGTTACCGTTCCGGCGCCGGCCAGCGACCCGATTATCTGGGAGCAGCCGTCAAAATCAACCGTTGCGCCGCCGGCGACAGTAAGTGCCGTGGCGGATGGTATTATGTTGAAACTCCCCACGGCGTTCAGGCTGATGTTGTCCACTCCCACGCTCAGGTCAGGGCCGACTGTCTTTCCGACAAAATTGATTGTGTGGAAACCTTCAACGGTAATGGTAAGGGTGGTGCTCCTGAGGGCCCATGCATTGGAAGCCGCGGAAAACGGCGATCCAGGCTGGTTGACGCCGTCGAGCTGAACGTTGTATGGATTGACCTGGCCGGTACGCTGTGCATCGTACCAACTCAGGGTATAGGTACCGGCAAGAAAGTAAATTGATTCTGTCAAGGTCGCATCCTGCTGTATGCTGAATGCCTGATTGCCCGCCGGATAAGGAATTGTGTAGCCCCACGCGGTGCTGTTGTTTATCAGTGATCCGCCGATTGCGCCATTGCCCGTGCTGGTCCAGATCAAGGATGCCTTCTGAGCGCCGGACAAGCTTCCGTAGTAGGTATACGAGTTGGCGCTGAGCGCGGGAGTTTCCAGGCTTCCGTTCTGTATGGCTGCCGGTTTAAGTGTCTGCAAGGTTCCTGCGCTTACCGTTGTCGCACCCGCGTAGGTATTGGGATTGGCAAGGGCAAGCGTTCCGGCGCCGGCCTGTGTCAACGTACCGCTGCCCGAGATAGGTCCAAAGTCTATTCCCTGCGAAATGGTGTTGGAGCGATTGAAGACCAGTGCGGCATTATCTGAAATGGCGCTGCTCGCTGAGAGCGAACCAGTGGTTCCCCCGTTGCCGATTTGCAATGTGCCCGAATTGATCGCGGTGGTGCCGGTGTAGGTATTGGCGCCCGAGAGGGTCCAGGTATTTGCCCCGGCTTTGATGAGTGCGGTTGTGGCACTGCTGTTGACCACGGCGCCGGCGATTTCTCCGGCACTCGAACCCTGGAGCGTAAGGGTCTTTGCTCCGGGGCCCGAAGCGGCAAAATTGCTCGCGAATTTCAACAGTCCTGAGCCGGAATTGTCTATGGTGCCGCCGCCCGTGGTGCCGGCGAGATCAATAATTCTGTCCGTCGACCGTGCCCCGCCGGTGTAAAGGAGCACGCCGGTTGTGGTTGTGTAGCCCAGGGCAATGGTGCCGTTTGCCGGGCTCACGGGAGCGCCCACGGCGCTTGATCCGGCGTTTACATTTAAAATCGTATTGATGCTCATTGTGCCGTTCTGCACAGCGGTCGCACCGGTGTAGGTGTTCGCGCCCGACAGGGTCAGCATGCCCGAACCGGACTTGAAGAGATTGCCGGCGCCCGCGAATACCGAACTTATCGCAGTAGTGGCGTTGGTTATGACAGAAGCGCCATCCAGCGTAAGCGTGCCGCCGCTCAAGGTGTAGCCCGCAGTGTTGAACGTCAGGGAATTTGGATCGTTGGGTGACGACACCGTTACCGTGCCTGCCGTGCCCTCAAAAATGGCGTCTTTGCCGGTGCTGAATATAGAAGTCGTATAAGGGCCGCCCGAAACGGTCCCCCAATTGGAGGTAGCCGCATCCCACGTGCCTGTGCCCGACCAGTATCTGGCGGCTCCGGGCAATGCGATATCAACGGTAATGGAACTTGCGTTATAGTGAAGCGTGTAGGTATAGCCGGCCGTGCCGTTTACCGAAGCGAACGTGCCGGTAATGCCCGCACCATAGGCCGTGGCCACGATGGTCGCTCCGGTTACGGACCCGGAAAGCCCGGTGGCGTCTATGTATAAAGCGACGTTGGTGCACGCGAATGTGGCTGCCGCATTTGACAATGTTACCCGGTCAAGAACGCTCGAGGGCGCTCTGATCCTCAGCGTGGACGTGGCGTTGAAGACCGGGCTCACTGCACTCGACAGGGTAAGTGTTCCGCCATTGGTTCCGGACAGGGTCGGCTCAATGGCGGCGCCGCCGGCCACGGTCAGGGCGCCGGCCACGGTGCCGGCGACGATCAGTGTTCCCGCATTGACGATTGTGGGTCCCGAAAAGCTGTTCGCGCCCGAAAGCGTGAGCGTCCCGGCGCCCTGCTTGGTGAGCGCCATTGTGCCGCTGCCGTCCTGGATCACCCCCGAGAATGTCGTTGAGGTATTGTCACCTACTGTTAACGTCAAGGCACCGGGGATAGTGCTGGTTACCGTCCCGGCGCCGGCCAGCGAACCGATAGTATGAGAGTTGCCGTTAAAATCAATTGTTGCGCCGCCGGCCACCGTCAGGGCCGTGGTGGACGGCAATACATTGATGCTCCCGCCTCCGCTTACCGTGGCCAGACTGATGCTGTCAATAGCCACGCTCAGGTCAGGGCCGACCGTTGTTCCCACAAAGTTGATCGTGTGGAAACCCTCTGCGGCAATGGAAAGGGTGGTACTCCTGGCAGCCCAGGAAGTGGATGCGGCCGAAAACGGCGATCCTGCCAGGTTCGCGCCATCAAGCTGAACGTTGTAGGGGTTGACCTGCGTATTGCGACGAGTATCGAACCAACTCAAGGTATAGGTACCGACAAGAAAGTAAATCGTTTCGGTCAGGCTGGAATTCTGCTGCACGCTGAATACCTGATTGCCTGCAGGATACGGCGTTGTGTAGCCCCAGGCATTGGTACCGTTCACAAGGCACCCATTGTTTCCACCGTTGCCCGTGCTGATCCAGATCAGGGCCGCCTGCTGAACGCCGGTGAGGCTGCTAAAGTAGGTGTACGTGTTGGCGGTCAGTGCCGGACTCTCCAGGCTTCCATTCTGAATCACCCCCGGCTGGAGTGTCTGCAATGTTCCTGCGTTTACCGTTGTCGCTCCCGTATAGGTGTTGGCGCGGGAGAGCGTCAGGGTGCCTGCACCCGATTTGGTGATTCCATAGCCGCCCGAAATCACGCCGCCAACCGCCAGGATCTGCGCTCCCGTATTCCACGTCTGGTCTCCGCCGAGCGCAATGAGGCAGTTTACTGCCAGATTATTTCCGGCGGAAGACATGTCGATACCCGAAGTACCCAGTGTCAAGGTATTGCCCGTACCGATGGTGACTGTCCCGCCCGGGGTGAGAATGGACATTCCAAGCCAGCTCAGGTCACCACCCAGTACCGTGGTGTTTGCGGCGGAGAGTGGCGGATTTTGCCATTGCGCAATGTCGCCGGCGCCGGGCAGAGCATCCCAGCTTCCCGCCGCGTTGAGGTTGGTGGTATTGTTCGCTTTGATTCGGGTTGCTGCGGAGGCGATATGCAGAATAATACACAGTAGTAAGAATGGGCAATAAAATGCCCTCCGGCAAACAGCCGTGTAAAGGGGGTTTGTGAAAGGAAACATTTTAAACACGGTACACTACGGAGGGGGGCATACGCCCGAGATCAAATTACGATCAGTGTGCTTAACAAAAGGCAAAACAGATTCACACAGCCTTCTAAGGCAACTAAGCCCAAAAGAAATAGTAATCATAGCAACGCCAAGATGACGTTAAGTAAACCACAGTGGTATCACTTGATTTATTGTACCATTCTATTACGCAATTAGCCAGCAAGATTATTCAGATATAAAGAAAGGTAATACGTGTCCGTAAGGGCTGTGTTTTTCAAACCGCCCCATAGGATGAGAACGTTCATTCTTGAGGTGCGCTGCGCTCTTAAGGGGTGACCAAATTGCAAACAACGCCCGCGCTTACGATCTTTGCCGCCACCTTTCAAATCGGCTTAGCTCTTGACCCTGCACACTTTCGCTGATGCGATCGCGATATGACCAATGTCTATCGCGCGCGTTGCGTTCGGACCGGTGAAATATTTCGTCTTCACATCCTCAAGGGACGTATCGATTACATCACAGAAGCCGCGCTGCGCCAAGAACGGTCCAACCTGTCCCTTATCGATCCCGAACACGTACGGCTCGCCGCTCATCTTTCCTGCCCGCGCGAGCATCTTCCCATAGCCCTGGGTTGTGTCGTGCAGGATTTCGTTGTAGATATAGTCAAAGACTACCGCGCTGTCCTGTCCGGAATGCCCGGCGATAAACTCCAGCGTGCTGTCGATGCCTTCCGGATTCAGGAAGTAGGTCACGCCTTGCCAAATGAACAGAGTCTTGCCCTGCTCATCGTAGCCGCTGCCCTGCAAGACCTCGCCGAGTCGTTGGGTGTTGAGATCGGCCGGGACGAAGGTGACATGGGCGGGCAGAGGGTCGATGACTTTCTTCAACCGCTCCAACTTGACTGCCTGAGTCGCAGGTTGGTCGATCTCGAACACGCGTGTGCGGTCGATCCCCGGGATGCGATAGGCACGTGTGTCGAAACCCGCGCCCAGGATACAGACCTGAGCAATGCCTTCGCTGAGTTGCGCTTTGAGGTATTCGTCGATATATCGCTCTCGCCCGATGATGAACCCAACCGCTCCGGGCGCCATGCGTTCATACAAGCCGGATTCGATGAACCACGTGCTGATGGCGAACATGACGCCGCCGGGTATCAA
>Ga0182027_10010467_pt1 | contig 13187 bp, 8 predicted proteins | sample 712E1DmetaG_FD_121300 | JGI IMG/M metagenome (GOLD analysis project Ga0182027, IMG submission 121300) | Permafrost microbial communities from Stordalen Mire, Sweden - 712E1D metaG (Illumina Assembly) | ecosystem: Environmental > Terrestrial > Soil > Wetlands > Permafrost | place: Sweden...
GATTGACATCCATCCCACGGACGGCTTCGTCGGCGTGCACCCGCACAAAGAGAATCCTCCCCAGCCGTACGAAATCCCCTATCGTTGCCTGTTGCCGCTTGAGGTGGAGGGATTGCTGGTCGCCGGGAAGCCGATTTCGAGTACGCACCGCGCCCACGGCTCCACCCGCCAGCCGGGCACTTCCATGGCAACGGGCCATGCGGCGGGGGTGGCATCGGCGTTGGCGATCAAGACGGGCCGCACGCCCCGCGAGGTGGACGTGACTCTTCTGCGCGAGGAACTGCTGCGGCAAGGCGCCATCATCAACGTGCCGGACCCGGCTTACCAGATGCAGACCGGAGGCGAACCCGCATGAACGCGCAAAGCTCGTTGCAGGTGGCAATGGTCGGTTGCGGCGGAGTGGCGCGCCGCTACCGGAAGACCTACGCCAGCTTGCCGAATGTGAAGGTGACGGTAACCGTTGATATCGACGAAGTTGAAGCGAGCCATGCGGCCCGGGACGTCGGCGGAGCGCGCCCCTCGACGCGCTTCGAAGATGCGCTTGCCGCCGGGATCGACGCGGTGGTACTGACCACGCCCAATGACCTCCACGCCCAACAGGCCATTGCCGCCCTGGACGCCGGCAAACACGTGCTGCTGCAAAAGCCCATGGCGCCCACCATGGCCGAGTGTGACGCGATCCTCGCAGCCCGGCAGCGCTCCGGCAAAACGTTGGGCATTTACATGAACCTGCTGGACCACCCGCTCTTTCACGATTTTCACCGGATGGTGCGGGAGGGCTACCTGGGAAAGATCGCGTTGTACAGCGCGCGCCTGGCGCATCGCGGCGGATTGCAGTGGGCGGGAGCCGACAAGAATTGGCGCGCTTCCAGCAACCGCACCGGCGGCGGCAGCTTCATCCAGCTTGGCGTTCACTATCAGCACGTCATGCGGCTGCTGCTGGGCACCACGGTGACGCGAGTGCAAGCTTTCAGCCGCAACGTGGCCTGCCCACAACTCGAGGGCGACGACCTGACCCTTGCGCAATATGAACTCGCGAGCGGTGCGCTGGGGGAGATTCAGACGGCCTGGTGCGTCCAGGAAGAGCATGTCTCGGTGTTGGGAACCAAGGGCTCCATTCATTACCGTGATAACCGCCGCGTCGAATACGTGGGAGAGGGCGGACCATTTCAGGGCGAAGCGCTGACCTTGCGCGGCGACGGCAAGCCGGAAGTAGTGGAGGAGTGCCTGGCGCCGGAGTGGGACGATGCCCGCAACGCTCACAACCAGCACCGCCGGTTCTTCGAGGCGCTGCTCGCGGGGCGGCCGCCCGACGTCACCGGCGAAGAGGGCAGGGAGGACGTGCGCCTGGTGGAGGCTTGCTATCGGGCCGCGAAGGAAGGGAAGGCGCAAGCGTAGGGATGGGGTGCGTCAATGACGACCATGGACCGACGAGCATTCCTGCAAACCGCGGTGGCTGCGGCGATGGTGGCTGAGACTTCAGCGATTCAGGCGGCAGACCGTGCCGGCGCGGAGAAGTTGAAATGCGATGTCTTTGTCTACGGCTCGACACCCGGCGGTTTTGCCGCCGCCGTGGAGGCTGCGCGCCGCGGTGCGCAGGTGGTGTTGGCATGTCCCAAAAGCCATCCCGGGGGAATGGCGGCCAGCGGCCTCTGCACCACCGACGCAATCAGGCCGCAGTTATTCGGCGGCATCGTTACCGAATTCATCGGCAATGTGCGCGCGGAATATGTCAAGCTCCTGGACGGCAGACCGGAAGAATTCAAACTCATCAAGGACGGTTGGTTCTATGAGCCCTCGGTGGCCGAGCGTATCTTCCGCCGCATGCTCGAAGCGGAGGAGCAGCGGCTGCGGTGGCTTCCCGCACACTGGCTAAACCGAGCCACCGTCAGTGATCGCCGCGTGACCGCCGTGGAACTGGATCGCAAGGATGGCAGCCGACTTCGGGTCTCCGCCCGCACTTTCATCGACGGCACTTACGAAGGGGACCTCGCCGCCGCCGCGAAAGTGCCGTACCGCGTGGGTCGCGAGGGACGCGAGGAATACGGTGAGCCGTTCGCCGGCATTCTCTACATGAACTTGCACACGCTTAAGCAGGTCTTCACCCCTGACACCGGCGAGCCTTCCATTGCCATCCAGGCCTACTGCGAGCGCAACGTGTTTACGGACGATCCGGAGCAACGCTTGCCGGTGGAAAAGCCAGCCACCTACGAGCAGCACCTGCAAGACTACGTGCCTTTGCTAGATGACTTTGCCGGCGGGCGCGTGAAACAGTGGGATTGGGGCACGCCGCTTCCCAATCGCAAGTACCAAATGAACGGCGATATTGCCGCGCTGACGAGCATGAATTGTCCGGACGCGAGCTGGGCGTGGCCTGAGGCAGAACGGCGTTACCGCGAGCGGCTGGAGCAATTTCATCTGGACCACGCCAAGGGCCTGATTTACTTCCTGCAAAACGATCCCCGGGTGCCGGATCATATTCGCGATCACATGAAGCAGATCGGGCTGCACCGCCAGGAATTCCAGGATTCCGAACATTGGCCGTGGCAGGTCTATGTGCGGCAGGGACGGCGCATTGAAGGCAGGGCCATCGTGACCCAACACAACTTCACGCGGGATCCCAAGACTGGGCGCTCGCCGCGGGTTGACCAGCCGATCGCGATCGGTGAGTATCCCTTCGATGTGCATCCTTGCCAGGATAGGCGTTATGCCGTCGATGGCCTCATGGAGGGCGTCCTTTCCTACCATCGGAGCGGCGTCGACGCATTGCACACGCCCGCGGAGCCTGGACAAATACCATACGGGGCCATACTGCCAAAGAACCTTGATAACTTGCTGGTGCCCGTGGCGGTGTCCTCCACGCACGTTGCCATGTCGGTCATTCGCATGGAACCCGTGTGGATGACCACCGGGCAGGTTGCCGGCGCCGCGGCCGCGCTGGCCCTGGAACAGCGCGTGGACCCGGTGCATGTCGATGCCGTGCCGCTGCCCGGAATGCTGAAGATACCCGTCGATCCGTATGCGTAGGAGAGCCATCATGAGCGACAAAGTACATGAGTCAAAGGTAGCCGTAATAACGGGAGCCGCCCGTGGCATCGGCAAGGCAACAGCGCTGCGCCTGGCGGGCATGGGCTGCCGGGTGATTCTATCCGGACGCACTGCTGCAACGCTTGATGCCGTGGCGCAGGAAATCCGGCAGGCCGGTGGCGAAGCTTTCGGCGTGGCGGGAGATTTATGCGAGGCCGACGCGCCGCAGCGGCTCATCGAGCAGGCGCGATCGAGTTTCGGGAGCGTAGACATCCTCGTGAACTCCGCGGGCATGGCCAAGCACGCGCCCTTTCTGGACATTGACCTGAGGGACTGGCAGCGCATGCTCGATCTTCAGTTGACTGCGACGTTCCGCTGCGGCCAGGCGGCCGCGCGGGAGATGGTGGAGGCCAAGCGCGGCGGGAGCATTGTCAACGTGTCCTCCATTGCTGCTTCCATGGCGATGTACGGCACCGGGACGTACGCGGCGGCCAAGGGCGGCGTCTCTTCGCTGACTCGCGTGATGGCCGTGGACCTTGCGGGCTATGGAATCACGGTAAATGCGGTGGCGCCAGGGCCGGTGGCGACGGAGCAATTCCGTGCCGTCAATGACGAGAAGGCGTATCGGCAGCGCGGCCACGCCATTCCGCTGGACCGGTTGGCGGAGCCCGCGGAGGTCGCCGACGCTATTGCCTTCCTTTGCTCTCCCCAGGCACGTTACATCACCGGCCAGCTTTTGGTGGTGGACGGTGGGGCGTCCGCAGTGGGCTGCTACAGCTTTGTAACTTATAAACGACAGGAGGCGACGTAGGCGTTGGACGTCGCGCCGCGTTAGAGTCTCCCCGATCGGCTTCGGAGCCAAGACCCTATTCTCTGCCTATAAACCATGGACTCTCGGCGGACTCGCTGGTTCATCATCGCGCTCCTGTTTGCTGCAACCGCCATCAATTATATTGACCGCCAGACCCTCTCCGTGTTGAATGACACGCTGCGCAGCGAACTCCATTTTTCCGATGTCGGCTATGCCAATGTGGTCACCGTGTTCCTGGTGTCTTACACCATCATGTATTCGGTTGGTGGGCGGCTTATCGACTACCTGGGCGCCCGCATCGGACTGGCGCTGACCCTGGCTTGGTGGTCTGTGGCCACCATGCTGACGGGACTCTCGCGCGGCGTGTTTTCGCTGGGCGTGTTCCGGTTTCTGCTCGGCGCGGCGGAGCCTTGTGTGTATCCCGCGGGAATCAAAACTTGCGTCGATTGGTTTCCGCCGAAGGAGCGTGCGCTTCCATTCGGTATCTTCTCGTCGGGCAGCGCGTTGGGGGCCGTCATCGCGCCCCCTTTTGTCGCCTGGCTGACGCTGCGTTTCAGTTGGCGCTATGCCTTCTTGCTCCCGGGATTGCTGGGATTGTGTCTGGTCCCGCTGTGGCTGAAAGCGAACGGGGCACGCGCCGGCACGGCTTTGGCGGCAAGGCTCGGTTCCCATGCCGGTGGCGGCAGCCCGGCGCGAGTTTCCTGGCGAGAACTGTTGCGGCAGCGGACGGTTTGGGGTGTGGTGTTGCCGCGTTTTGCCACCGATGCCGTTTGGTATTTCTACCTGTTCTGGCTGCCCGATTATCTCCAGCGGGAGCGGCATTTCAACCTGCACGACCTGGCAGCCTACGGATGGATCCCGATGGTGTTCGCGAGCAGCGGGTCCGTAACCGGCGGTGCGCTCTCGGACTGGCTAATTCGGCGCGGGATTCCCCCGGTGCGCGCACGGATGGCCCTGTTGATCGCAGCGGCCTGCCTAATGCCGCTGGGCGCCCTGGTCGGCCAAGTCAAATCGGTCACCACGGCGATCGCGCTGATATGCGTGGCGATTTATTTCAGCCAGTACTGGCCGTCTAACACCGGGCCGCTTGCGGCAGACCTGCTCCCCGCGGCTTCGACAGGAACGGTGATCGGCATGATGGGAACGGTGGGCAGTTTGGGCGGTATAGTCTTTGCGCAAGTACTCGGCAGACTGGTTGGCCGCTTTGGCTATTCGGCGGCCTTCGTGTTGGCAGGCACCTTACACCCGATCGCAGCTTTAACACTGGTCCTCCTGTTGCGTGGACAGAAAGCGTGCCCTGACGGCGAAGAGGTTTCAAAGCTATGACTCCCCGCGAAAGATGGTTGGCTTTGTTCTCAAGGGGCTGCCCCGACCGCGTGCCCTGCGATTACTGGGGTACGCCAGAAGTAACGGAGCGGCTGCTGAGGGAGTTCGCATGCTCTTCCGAGCGTGGCCTCTGGGAACGTTTGGGGGTCGACCGCATGGCGCGGGTGGCGGCAATCCATCCCCAAGCCCGGGAGAAGACCTGGTACGTGCAGTCGCTCTACAGTGTTTGGAGCGTTGGCACTCGGGAAGTTTCGTATGGAGACGGCGCAGGTACCTACCTGGAGAGCGTGTCGCATCCATTAGCCAATGTTTTGGTTGCTGCCGATCTGGAGCACTTCGACTGGCCAGATCCGGGCGCTTGGGATACGAGCGGGCTGCGCGCAGAGTGCCAAGGCTGGCACGACTACCCCATCATGCTTGGTTCTTACGAGCCATTCCTGCTTTATTGTCGCCTGCGCGGCATCGAAGAGGCCTTCCATGACTTGTTTGAGAATCCCGGCATCGTCGATGCCGCCCTGGATCGTATCCACTGGATCCACGAAACCCTCCTCCGCCGGTGTCTGGAGGAGGCATCCGATCTGATCGACTTCCTGTACGTCGGTGAGGACCTCGGGACCCAGGAATCGCTGCTGATGAGCCCTGCCACTTTTCGACGGTTCATCAAGCCCCGCCTTCAATCCATGATGGAGTTGGCTCACTCCTTTGGTGTCAAGGTGTTCCATCACGATGACGGGGCGATTCGCCGTTTGATCCCGGAGCTGATCGAAATGGGAATCGACGTTCTCAACCCGATTCAGTGGCGTTGCCGCGGAATGGAACGTGAAGGGTTGGCAAAGGATTTCGGAGCCAAGGTGATCTTCCATGGCGGGATCGATAATCAACAAACCCTGCCGTTCGGGACACCTGAAGACGTGCGGCGGCAGGTCGCGGAGAATATGAAAATCTTTCGCGGAGGCAAAGGTTATGTCGTTGCACCGTGTCACAACATCCAACCGAATACGCCAACTGCCAACATTCTGGCTCTCTACGAAGCGGTACAGGAATTCGGAGGTCCGTGACCGGAGTTTTCATGGGGCTAGAACGGTAATCTGCTGCCCTCATGAGAGATACGCCCCCGCAGGGGGGGAGAAATGAACTCAGCTTACGATTTCAGGATCAGTGTACGTGCGGAGGTTTCTATGCGTTCTATCCAACGAATTGCTGTCCTAATCTTCCTGTCCGTGGGAACTCTGGCGCTGGCGCAGCCGCCCACGATCCGGATTCTCGAAGTCGAGCCCACAGTGCTTTTCCCTAACCACGAGCCTCTCCAGCAAATCGCGAATCTGCGCCTGCTGAACGAAAGCGGCTCAACGATCGGCTGCACGCTTTTCGTTCAATTGTCCGGCCAGACGGGATTGCCCGAAACGGCCGTGAGCGTTCCGCCGGGAGTCTCCCAACAGCAAGTGCTGATCCCGGATATCACCACCGCGACGGAGGTCAAAATAGAAGTGCGCAGAAAAGACGACGGCCAGATTCTGGCCACTCAGACGAAGACTTGGCAGCCACAGCGGCACTGGAAAGTGTTCGTGGTGCTGTCGTCGCATGAGGACCTTGGGTATGAAAAGCTCATTCAGGAGAAACAGCACGACATCGCGAACTATATCGACATGGCGAATGGTCTGAGTGGCAAAGCCAGTGCGAAGGCGGACGGGAGTTACCACTACACGATGGAGAAACTTCTGCTCGAGAGGAATTACATCGACGAACGCTCCGAGGCTGACTGGCGCCAAATTGTGGACAAGGCCATCAAGCCCGGCCGGATGTACTTGATGGGCGAACCGAGCGGGGACCACAGCCACTGGATGGACTATGAAGAACTTGCGCGTTACACCTATCCCGCGCGGCGGGAGGCAAAGGACCGGTGGGGGTTGGAACTCAAGACTCTTATGATCGTTGACAACCCTAGCCTCTCCTGGTCCGGGTGCCAGGCGGCGGCGGATGCCGGCTTCCGTTATGTGGCCCGGTGGGGACAAGGCTGGCGCACCGGAAATCACAACGACTATCAAACCACGGGGCTTCCGGCGCTATTCTGGTGGCAGGCGCCGGACGGGAAACATCGCCTGTTATACACATGGCGCAGTCATTACGGCATGGAGTTCTGGTACGGGCAGCCGGGAGACGGCTATCAAGGCGTACCCGACCTGGGCGCCGAAAACGTCAACCGCAAGTTGAAGGCGATTGAGAGCGGGTCGGTGCTGGGACCCTACCCTTACGACGCATTGGTAAACCCCTCCTACACTGACCACGACGTTCCGCACTTCGATGGCGCCAGCGTGTTGCCCGCGTGGTCGCACGCCTACCGCTACCCCGAGATCCGCATTGCCAGCCCAACGGAGTTTTTCGAATACATCGAAGGAAAGTATGGTTCCGAAGTCCCTGTCTTGTCGGGCGACCTCAACAACTTCTCCGCGGACTATGCCACCATCGACCCGGATTCTCAGGGTTGGAAGCGCGAGGCTGCCCGGCTGCTACCGCTGGCGGACGGATTGGCAGCCATTGCGGGTACGCTCGACGCAGCCTTCGAGACTCCTGCCCGGTTGATCGAGCGGACGTTCACCCGGCTGTTCGATTACGACGAGCACAGTTGGCCTACGCAGCCAGAAGCCAGCGACGTGCAGCTTTTCAACGCGCAATGGATCAAGCGCGCGGAAGCCGCGCGCGCCCTCGACGGTGCGCAACAGGCCGTAGAGATCGGCTTCCAGTCGCTGGAGCATCACGTCCCTACGGGTGATGCTCCGAGCGTTCTGGTCTTTAATCCGCTGGGGCATGAACGGACCGACGTGGTCTGGGTCAACGCCCAAATTCCCGAACTGGTCGACGGAGAGACGGGGCAGCAGGTGGCAACGCAGATCGAAGGTGGCCGGACCGTCTTTGTTGCGCACGGTGTGCCGGCGTTTGGCTACCGGACTTTCCGGGTGGTGAAAACTTCCGGAAGCGTGCCACCGCCGGGCGCGGGCCTGACGGTTACGAAAGACGCAATCGAGAACCACTACTACCGCATCCAGTTCGATCACGCCACGGGCGCCATCACGAGCATTTTGGACAAGGAACTCCAGCGCGAACTGGTGGACCCCCACGCCCCTCAACGCTTCAACCAGTTGGTGTATGTGCATACCAAATCCTCGGTATCGCCGGAGGGCGAAACCTATTCTCCCTCGTCCGGGGCGGAGTTATCGGGCGGCAAAGCCGGACCGGTAGAGGCTAGCTTCGCGGTAAAAGTGGACGACACCAGAACCGGCGCCGCCATCACCCAGACCGTCACGCTCTATCGCGACATAAAACGCATCGATATTGTGGATGACCTTCGGCATGTGCGAACGTTCTATTCGGACCGTTACGAAGACCGTTACCGGGATAACATCTACTACGCCTTTCCTGTAAAAGTGGAGAACTTTGAAGATCGGGCCGAGTACCCCGGTGGCGTCGTGCGTCCGTATGTGGACCAACTGCGCTGGGGTTCGCACGACTATCTTATGGCCAACCGTTGGGTGGATGTGAGCAACTCTTCATTCGGTGTGACCATGGCGCCGTGGAACGCCAGCACTGTGAGCTTCGGTGAGATCCGCTACAACCGCTTCTCGATCGATTACCGGCCCACCTCATCCTACCTGTACAGCTACGCCTACTCGAACCGCATGGCGGGTCTGTTGACGCTCAATGGAGACGACTGCAACGCGCGGCTGGGTTACTCCTTCACTTCACACGCCGGCGACTGGAGCGGCGGCCAGACTACCGCCTTCGGGTGGAGTGTGGCCAGTCCCCTGGAAGCGCGCCTCCTGCCTCGGTCGCAGCGCGGCAGCCTGCCCACAGAAAGAGCCAGCTTTCTGTCCGTGAGCGCGCCCAACGTGCAATTGGTCACTTTAAAGCAAAGCGAGCAGCCCGGCCGTGGCTGGATCGTTCGCCTGGTGGAGACCGAAGGGCGAGACACGGATGTGGTGGTGGCCCTGCCCCGGTTTCCTATCACCCGTGCAACGGAATGCGACTTGGTGGAGAACGACCGGGGGCCGCTGGTGGTAGCGGGTCGCAAAGTCAATCTTCGAATTGGGAAGTACGCCTTCGCCACCCTCCGCGTTTGGAGTGACGATGCACTGGGTGGTGTGGAGGGAGTGCGCGCCGAGGCTCTTTCCGATAAGAGCGTGCGGCTGAGATGGAACGGGTCGGCGGCCGCGTACAACATTTACCGCTCCGAGGATCCAGATGCGCCACCTACGCTCTATAGCCTGGTGGCCCGCACTACGCAGCCGGCGTTCACGGATGACTGGCTGAAGATCGCAACGACATACTACTATTACGTTGCGCCAGTAAGCCTTAGCAACAACCAGGGCGCCACAACGCCACGCGTGGCGGTCACCACGAAGACAGTGAACTCGTCGCCGCCTGCGCCGGTCGAGGGATTAGGTGTGGTACGGCGGGCCAAAGATCGCCTCATCGTTTATTGGCTCACCAGCCCGGAGCCTGACGTGGCGAGGTACTACATCTATCGCGGGCAGGAAAAGGATTTTAGCATCACCGGCAAGTCGCCGTCGGCCACGGTGGCGCCGGCGCGGTATTTCCTTCAGACCTTTGCCGACAGCGGGCTCGAACCGGGTCGGACGTACTACTATAAGGTGTTGGCGGAGGATTGGGCGGGAAACCGGCAGACTGATTCGCCTGTGGCGGGGGTGACCACGCCCGCATACTAACAACGGGAGATGAGATGAAGACCACCAAGCTGGATGGCAAGGCCTATGATGTGATTGTTTGTTGGGGGGCCGCGGGGATTGCCGCGCAATTTTATCAGGAACGCAGTCCAGGCCGATTCGCATAAATGAGGTGGATCAACTAATCCAACTCCCCCTCGAAGATGGACTTGGCTGCCGCGCACTCAAGGCGGGACAGCATCGACAGGGGCAGTGGGAGGTTTGTTGTGTCTGGAAGCCCATGAAGGGTGGGGTCCCCCAGGGCTAGATGGGAACTCTAATGATCTCAGGTTGGGTTCCCGAGGATGTGTTCTCAAGTCCGTGACCCGTGGCTACGCGCAGCGTCCGCCGCACACTGGCTTTGATCATCACCGCAATTCTGGAAACTAACCTGTGTTTGTCGAGCAGCCGGGCCCCGACGCTTGGCGATTGATCAGTCGAGCGGGCTAGAAGTACCGTTAGAGAAAGTTCGTGGCGGCTAACTCGCTTATCTCACCAAGGCTCTCGTAGGTTGATTCGGGGCCATGATTTTGGTGGCTGACGGGGATTTTAGGCTGTGCCGGGTCGTGACGTGACAAGGGGGCGGAAAAAGGTGGTGAGGGCCGTTGAGCGGCAAGGACTTACGGGCCGAAAACGGCGCACTTCTCCCTGTGGATATCTTTCCGAACAACGCCCCTGTTCACCCCCTTTTTTCAGGCCCGCAGCGGCACCGCCTGAAGCCGAGCATAGACTTGGCGAAACCGTTCCGCGTAAGGGTAGCCTTCGGCCATTGACACCCAAACCTTCCGCACCGTGATCCGAATCAGCGCCCCGATCTTCAGCAGTTTCAGCCGCAGCGTGGTGCCCTGCGCCTTGGCCATCTCGGTTCCCTGTAATCCCAGTCGCCGCAGCGCGTGCATCAGCAAGTAAGCCACGGAAGAAAAGTACAAGCGGATTTGATGGCTGCGCCGATAAGCCGTGCTCGTCCGATCCGCGAACAACATCAATTGTTCCTTGATGCGGTTTTCCATCTCGCCGCGCGCACAGTACAGCTCTTCATACAACGCCTGCGCCGTCCACTCTGAACTCGGCAACGAGGTCACCACAAAGCGGGGGTTCGCGCCCTTCTCCAGATGCTCGGCCTTGGCCACCACGCGCCGCGCCCGCGCCCAGCTCTTGTGCGTTTGATAGGTGAACTCTTTGAAAATCCGCGCCGCCTGGCCTGTCTGGTGATATGGCTCGGCCGCCTGCGCCAACTCCGCCACAATCTCTGCCCGCAAGCGGTCATTCTTGGCCAACCCTACGACGAAATCCACCTGGTTCGCCTCGCACCACGCCATCAGCTCTTCCCGGCAGAAGCAGGAATCGCCGCGCACGATAATCCGCACCTCGGGCCACGTCTGCCGCAACTGCTTTACCAGGCGGGCGAGTTCCTCCACGCTTCCTGCCGCCCCATCGCCATCCGCCGTGCGCAACCGCGCGCACAACAGATGCTCCCCGCTGAAGATGTACAACGGTAGATAACAGTAGCATCCATAATAGCCGTGAAAGAACCGACCTTCTTGATTCCCGTGCAGCGGATCGTCCGTGCTGTCCAGATCCAGAATGATCTGCTTCGGCGGCGCGTTGTGGGCCTGGAGAAAAAGCTCCCCCAGCAACTGCTCCACCGCCGCAAAATCCAGCCGGATCTTCTTGTAGCGCTCTCCTTCCTTTACTTCCGCTGCCGTCAACTCCAGCCGGTTCAGCGTGCTCTTGCCCGCCAGCGCCTTGCCCCGATCGCGTTGGCGCGCCCGGCTCTCGCCTGTCGGGTCCGCCTTCTCCGCCAGCACCCCCAACAGCGGATCGCGCCGCAACTCGTCGTGGTCATTCAAATCTTCATACCCCAAGGCCAGCCCGTACACGCGCTGCGCCACTAACTCCTCCACCCCGTGCTCGATGCGCTCCGCCTGCCGCTGGTCCCGGAAACAGGCCGCAAACTGCCGGATAATCCCCGTCCGCTTCTCCACTTCCCGCAGCAGCAGCCCGCCCGCATCGCTCGTGATCGCTCCGCCGTCAAATCCACCGCGCACTTCGCGCTTCTCGAGGGGATGAAATTTCAGAAATTCTTCGTTACACTGGGTAGGCAAATGGCTGTCCTCCTTCTTCGGCACAAGTTCTTCTCGCAACATTACTTATGCCAGAAATAGACAGCCTTTTTCAATTTGTTCGTGAAATATCCGGGCTAAGCACCCGCTGGGATGGATCGCGAGTGTTGCCGGAGGGGAGACCGTCGGCCCTCAACTCCTGCCGCCCACTCGGAAAGTATTCTAACGTGGTCGCAGAGGAAGATATTCGCTCTTCTCACTGCGAGTTATGGCTGCGCGGGTAGTTTCGGCGCTGTTGAGGATTGGGAATGATAAGTCGCCTTCCTGGATGCGATCATGAAACCGGAGTTTCATCGCACGTATCCTGTACACGACTTGGTTGCAACCGTTAAGTCATTATTGGACAGTTTGATAGCTGGTGCGAAAGAGGGGATCGCGATCAAAGGTTGGCACACTTTGCGCCATTCCTACACAACGCTACTTCGACAGAATAACGACGATCCGAAGGTAGTTCAGGCATTGCTGCGCCACAACTCTATCAAAGTAACGATGGATGTTTACGACGAGGCAATGTCGGATGAGAAGCAGGTCGCGCACCGGAAAGTGTTACGTCTGGTGACGCGCAAGCAAACCCGTACCGTAATGCGTACCGCGTCGGAATCAGGGGTTGCTGTAAGTGCTTGAAAAGGTTGGCGTCCCCGACGGGATTTGAACCCGTGTTACCGCCGTGAAAGGACAATCCCCTACCGTAACTTACTGAAACGATGCGATACGGATGGCTACCGAAGACACGTTCAGTAAGCTTAAGGAACGATGAGTCAGCCCTAACTGGACCATAAGTGGACCATAAAATTCCCGAAGGGTTTGCCTCCAACGTAGTTCATTTATTGTTTGTTCATCGTCCGCCACGACCGTCTCTGCAAAAGCTCAATTGTGGACATCGGTCCCTGCTTCATCACGGCAGATTTGCTTGACGAAGCGTGCGACGAATTGCGCGGAATACTTCCTCATATTCCGGCAGAGTCGGCATCTGATAGGCCAAGCGGCGTGACCACAGCGTTTTCAGCCGAGCCTCTTTTTGAAGGATGGCGGCTTCGAGGTCTTTACATGGCTTCCCCCGAAAGTCGAGTTTCTGGCTAATGGCATCCGTTAAGTGATCCAGTTGGATGCCCTGGTTGGATGTCAGGTACCAAAAATCATAGAGGTCACGCGGCTCATTCCTTGCCTTGTCGACTAGAGCGA
>Ga0182027_10010468_pt1 | contig 13186 bp, 9 predicted proteins | sample 712E1DmetaG_FD_121300 | JGI IMG/M metagenome (GOLD analysis project Ga0182027, IMG submission 121300) | Permafrost microbial communities from Stordalen Mire, Sweden - 712E1D metaG (Illumina Assembly) | ecosystem: Environmental > Terrestrial > Soil > Wetlands > Permafrost | place: Sweden...
CAACCTCATCTGCTTCTACGGTTGCAACCCATACTTCCAGCAACATGGGTACCAGCACTTTGACAAATAATACTTTGATTCAGCAAACCGGTTCCGGTACCGTAACCAATCTTTTGAATCTGACACAAGGAGCAGGAACTGTTACCAATGGTATCTATCTAAACGGAGCGTTTACCAACTTAATTAATACAAGTTCAAACAACTTCCTTGTTACCAATGCCGGCGCACTGACTGCAGTTGGAGCCACTACTTTGGGCAATGTCACCACTAATCCGACTCTTACCTTGCTTGGAACAGGTCTTACAACCTTGGGCGGAAATCTGACTGTCACGGGTGGCACCTGGACAACAGCTAATTCCTTAAGCATGAATCCTGTGTCGGGCAGTACATATACTTTGAATACCACCGCTACAACCCTGACTGCCTTCGGTACGCCGACAACGTTAACTTTGGGAGGAGGAGCCACGACGTTGAACTTGGGTGCCGCCACCGGTACCGCCTCAATCTCGGCTACTCTAAATCTTGGAGGAGCTCTCAGCTCTACCATACAGGCAGGAAACGGTGCTTTGAATTTTGGCTATAAATCAGGTACCAATACTTGGGCAACCGCTATGACAATTCAGAGCGGTACCGGCAATATCGGAATTGGAACCATGACTCCTAAGACCGATCTTGAAATTAACTCCGGTACAGCGAACGTTTCCGGCTTAAGACTCACTCAAATTACTACTGCCAACAACCCAACAGGCGCCTACACAAATCTTATAGGTGTTAACGCAAATGGAGACGTCGGTCTGGCTTCGCTTAACACCGCTATTACCAATGCTGCACTTGCCTTCTGGGATGGTAATAATGACCCAACGGGCACTGGACTCGGACCTGATGGAAACATAATTAAGTATTCCGACCCGGTGCCTTCTTTTGGTAGTAGTGCGGCAGTTTGGGATAGCAGCACCATTGGGGGACTAGCGGGGGCAGTCAGGCTTACAAGCGCCACCAACACCCAATATGGATCCATTAACTGGAACTTTAACCAACTACCTTATGAGCACGTCCAGTTTAATATGTTGTCCGGCGGTGGCAATGGAGCAGACTCAACCTGGTTCTATACGTATGCCGATAGCATACCGACAACCGAATATGGTTGCAATGCGAGTCCGAACTCTCTTTGCGATACTACTCCTACATATATGAATCAGGGTTATATCATCTACTTCAGCGAGTATTGCAACAATGACGCTTCACATAGCTGTATCGGTATTGCCTATGGGCACTATCATGATCACAATCAGGAGACATTAAGCGGTGGATCTTATAGCCCCTATCCGCTCGCTTTCACCCAGGTGCCAAAAGGTTCTATCGATGACGGTAAGTGGCACATGGTTGATATCGTAGTCCGTGAAAACGAAATAATTGTCCGCTGGGACGGTCAAGTGAAGCTAGATTACAGGGATATCTATAGCCGGCCAATGTATAACCCAAGCAATACTTACTTCGGTTTCGGTGCCCGTACCGGTGGATCAAACAATAACCATTATATTAAGGGCCTAGTCGTAGGTAAGACAGGCACTGTAATGTCTGACTTTGCAATCAACAATACATCGCCAATTGCTAATGGATTGTATTGGAATATTCTAAGTCCGCAACTTTCATCTACTCCGGGCACGTCAACCAGCGCCAGCTTGAATGATATTGGGCAACTTGGTATAAATCAATACGCTCCGGCTGCAGCTCTTGATGTTTTAGGTAGCTCCGGCACGGTCCCTGTAGTGAATGTTAGTGGTACAACCGCTAAAGCTTCTCTTATTGTTAATCAATCAGGCATAGGCGACCTCTTTACCGCTTCCGATTCAGGCACACCGGTCTTTACCGTTAGACAGAACGGCGCCGTCAACCAACTCGGAACGTCCAGCTTCACAACCGGAACGCTTAATACAATCAGCAATACTACTGCCAATTTAACAGGCGCCTTAACAGGATTAACCGTTGATACTAATGTCGGAACCACCGGTAATAGCGCCATTACAGGATTGAATATTGATAATTCAACCATCGGTACACCGGGGTCAAGCACCGTTACCTCAATTTCAGTTGCAGGCTTTAACGGAAGTACCGGCACTAACACGGGGCTAAATATCGGAGCAATCGATGGCGGCAATACCAGCACTAATTATGGAATTAATCTTGCCGCGTTAGCCGGAACCGGTACCAATAACTACGGCATGTATCTTGCCGGGGCTTCAGGAGCAACAAATAATTATGGATTATATATTAATACCATTGCCGCCGGCGCCAACGCTTATTCTATCTATTCTAATGCCGCTGCAAAAAGCTACTTTAACGGCAATATCGGAATCGGCAATACAACTCCGCTTGCCGCTCTTGACATAACCGGTTCAGCCTCTATATCTGCCAATCTTTCTATGGATGGATCATTAACGGCCCATACTTTCAATATTCTTGACAACGGGTCTCTTAATTTCCAAAGATCGCCAAAGGGAGATGCAGGTTTAGCATCAGTTTTGTATCTTGGAAATAATAGCGATGTTGGTATTGGTACTACAGCGCCGCTTTGGAAACTGCAGGTCACCGATTCTCAGGCCGGTACGGCTTCAGCCATGATCGAAAATACGTCGTCCAATACTACCGGCGCAGATGCCAAGTGTACTCCCGGTACCACTTGTCATTCAGGTCTCAATATCCGACTCGGATCTGCCAATAGTCCGACGGTTGCCGGATATAGCGATAGATTTATTAACTTTATGATAGGCAACTCAACTATTATCGGAAAAATAAGGGGCAACAACAGCGCAACATCTCCTTCAATTGCCTTTGATGCAGCCGGAGGAGATTATGCGGAATGGTTTAAGAAAGCGGATGCCAATGAAAGTCTACCGGTTGGCACTTTAGTCTGTCTCATTCATGACGGTACTGAAGGAATTACGAAATGTGATTCAGTCAATAATTCAATTGCCGGAATTATATCAGGGAGCTATGGTTTTATTGGAAATTCAGCGCTTGAAAATGCAAGTTCCGTTGAAGTTGGAATTCTTGGTCAGTTACCTGTCTTTGTCTCAACTGCCAATGGTGAAATAAAAGCAGGCGACGCTTTGACTTTCTCCGATAATCCGGGAGTGGCAGTTAAAGCAACGTCTGCGGGAACTGTTTTGGGTCACGCTCTTGAATCTTACAGCGGCGGCGGCACGGGCGTAATTAATGCTTATTCTCAGGTTGGCTGGTTCGACCCTGATGCACGTCTTACTTCTACCGGAGCGTATTCCCTAACTCCGAAAGATAATTTACTGGCTGATCCATCAGAGTTTGTTCTTAAAAATTCATTGGGTCAAACCGTCACGAATGTCGGAGCCTTCTCGGAGGCGGCCATTGCCAACTTGAAAGCCGGATTAATTAACGCACAAGAAATCTCAACTGACTCCATAACTATTGCCGGACAGAGTCTTAGGGATTATGTCTCATCCAATTCGGCACAAACAAATTATGACTTGAATAATGATCCGTTATTCAAAGATATGCAGAACAAGATATCTGATCTTCAGACAAAGATGGATCTCATGTCTCAGAGAGTTGACCAAGCCGCTTCCGTTTCTGCCTTCTTAACCGAAATCATGCAGAATCAAATCGGCGCATCCACCAGTGCCAATCTTAGCCTGAATCTTGGCAATGTTGATATTCAAAGCGCGACGGTTTCATCAACATTATTTGTGTTGGGTCGAACAATATTATCTGACCTTAGCGTTACGGGCAACATTTCAACCGGAGTTTTGACCATCAAGGGTCTTGACGATAATGGAACAGCAAGCATTAATACTTTATCAGGTAATCTTAAATTACAAGATGAAGGTATGGGTGGAGTAGACATCTTGTCCGGAAAAGTAGTAATTGACGAAAACGGAAACATTAATGTCCAAAATTCTATTACGGCAAAGGAGATTAACACTCAAAAACTTAATATCGTAACTGACACGTCTGCTACGGAATCCGCAGTCTTGTCGGCCTCTGCCGGAACAGCAACCGTTGCCGAAGGTACGGACAATGTAGTTATCGATAGTACTGCCGTAACAAATAATTCATTAATTAATATTACCTTTAATGGAGACTATAGTCCGGCTGTCAGATATTGGACTGAAAATAAAGTAGCAGGAGAATCATTTGCAATCAAATTGAATGCGCCGGTTGCCAAAGACGTAAAGCTTAATTGGTGGATTGTAAACTAATAAATAAAAACATTGTCTAATGAAAAAGATAATATTATTTCTTGTTCTAATTTTCGTTTTTGCTGCCTTAATTCCTAATTTGTTGCCGGAAGGAACTTCAAATTCTCTTTATGCATATTTTTTATATGTTATAAATTTCATTGCTCAGAATTATTTTATTTTCATCTTGGGATTTATAGTTTTAATAATTATATTTTTTCGTTTTATAAAATTTGATAAAAATTATTCACTTAAGAAAAACTATTTTCTTTCTATATTTCAAATAGTAAGCTTATTGCTTACGGCATTTTTTATCTCATATGTAGTTCTGCTGGTTATAGCAATTATTGAACTTAATGTATTTTCTATATTAATAAATATAAATCCCAAAATATTGGGAATAGTTACGGATAAAAACATTATAATTAAGGCTCTAAAAATAAATAATTATCCTCCAAAAATAACCGCAAACGAAGGTGAGGGGAATACTGAGCCATTAAGGGTTTCAGGGGTTATTACGGGGACCAATAGTTTTTATGGATGTTACGTTCTTCCATCTATTCCAAATTTTATTATTTGGCCCACCAGAAAGTCAGATTCTAGTACAATGTTAATTGACAATACATTAATTATTTCAAAATTAAATCCTGTCGATCTTCAAGAGATCAGTCCGACTATCGCATATTCTCTTATACAAAATTATTTTCCAAACAGGAGAATTAAGTCATATCCAAAAATTTCAATTATGAAATACGATGACTATCTAAAATATCGCGCGGTTGATTTTAAGAATGGCAAAATAAAGATTGACGGAGAAATAGAAAATTACAAAAAACAAATAGCGGCTGTTTCTCAATTGATAAATGATGAAGAAAATAAAATATCCAACAATAAAAATATCTTAGAGAAGTCTGGTTTAGAATATAAAAACTGTCTATCGAATGGAAATTATTCTTTGTTATATTGTAAAAATTTACTAAATAATTTCAACCTAGAGAGCCTAAACAGTCAAATAAATAACTTAAATACAAAACTAGTAACAGATCAGAATAAGCTTAAAGACGATAATGATTATTATGATTTTTACGTTGGATTAGGAGAGAGTTTGCAGTCAGCTCAAGGCGGCATACCTCGCGAGTTTGGCACATTTATACCGAAAGATGTAATTAGAATTGCCTTTAATACGGAAGATTCTTCGCATACAATTGCAGATTATCTTGAAACATTGTTGCATGAGTATTTGCATTATTCAAGTTATGTGTCCGATGACAGAAAGCTGGACGATGTCTTCTTCGAAGAAGGTCTAACTGAATATTTTGCCCGCCAGATAATCAAAGACGATCTTAATGTCAGTACAAATATTGGCTATCCTGTTTCCGCCAAAATATTCCAACAGATGACCAAAAGGATTTTGGAAAGTGAACTTGCCGATGTTTATTTTTCCAAGGATCAAGCCGGTCTTGAAACTCTATTGGATCGAGTATATGGACAAAACTTTTATAACGATACCCGTCTGGCCTTTCTTAATCTACAATATTCTTCAAATCCAAATCAGGTGTTAATGATTGCCAACGGAGTCATGAAAAAAATAGGGGGAGACCCATTGAGCGAAAAAGATCTACTAAGCACCAACTAGGTTCACACGATTAGACTACCGGTTTAGAAGACTACACTTACGGAAGCTTTACTTGAGGATTTTTCTTGACGGCAGATGGCGTAGTTACTTGCGGAGGATTATTTAAATTTGTAACACCGACACCTGAAAGGTCTTTGCTCTTAAGTCCTGTCTCGCTGGCGCTTTGTTGACTTACATTTTTAGCCTTCAAATCTGCTATCAGACTGGAGACTAACTTGTAGTCATTAGGATTAGTGTCTTTCTTAATCAAAGTTAATGATTGTTCAGCGATCAATTGAGCATCAGCAAAGTCACCCTTTTCTCTGTAAGCAAGAGCTAGGTCAAAATAGGCATTGGTGTAGTCGGGCTTTAAGTTGACAGCGTCTGTGAAGAATCTAATGGCCAAGTCATAGTTTTTAATAGAGTAGTATATTTGTCCTACGGTAAATCTGAGTGCAGGATTCATGGGGTCTCTTTGTATGGTCTTACCATAAGCGTCTAGAGCAAACGTCAACGCATTATTGGCAACACCGGTAATATTCTGATAAACCGAAGCTAAGGTTTCCCAATCTCGTGAAGATCTAGGGCTTAGAACGACACTGGCTCGTCCTTCATTAATAGCTTGAGAAAGAAGCGTTTGAATTGTTTGCTTGTCCTTGTCGGTTAGAGATCCCTTAGGATTGTCCTTGGTGGGTCCCTTCTGAATGGCGATGATGTTGGCTAAGGCAAAATTTGTTTGAGCCATGTCGACCCTATATAGGTCTACCTGAGGATTCAAAGTTTCGGCTTTTTGCAGGTATTGATATGTTAACGCTCCATTTCTGTTAGCTTGTGAAAGGGCTAATCTATGGTAGTAATCAGCAGAAGCAATTGTTGACAACCTGAACATCAACATCACAGACCCGACAAGAAACAATATAAATATAACAACGGGGAGAAGGTCAAGCTGCTGATTGTGAGAAGTTGAAGCCTTTAATCCCATTGAAAACTCAGTTGCATTATTGCGAACATTATCTTGGGACATCATTAAAGCGGCAAAGATAAACAAGGTGGCAACGATTGAAATCAAGGTGCTGGCATGAATTAAGAGCAATATAACGCTTAATATTGCACTAATTGCTAGCGCTAGCTGGGCTACATCTCGAGGGGCATCTTTAATGTTGCGAATCTGGGTTAAAGATAAAATTTTATTACTATTTTTTATTACGACCACGCACAATAATACTAGTGCGAAGAATCCAAGTAATCCCAACGTGCTTAAAACTTGCAGAAATTCATCATAAGCGTTGCTAAAAGAGAAGTTCCAGTAATTCTGAAGATTGAATTCCGTTGGCTTATATAGGGTAAAATTAAATAAGTAACTACCGGGTCCGGTGCCAAAGAAGGGAGCATCCCTGAAAGTTGAGGCTGAGATTTTCCAAGAAATGGAAAGAGGCAACTGAATTTCTTTCGGAAAGTTGGCTTCCAGTTGTTGTATTTTATTTCCATGGAAAGGTACATAACCAGAAACCAAAGTTAAGAGAACAATGACAGTTGAAGCCAAAAATAAGACTAGGCCAGTTTTAGATAGGTGATCTTTTGAGACGTAAAAACTGAGTCCAAAAACAACCAATAAGACTATATATGTAGTAATAGCGCCGGTCAATGCGATAGTGACTCCAAACAGTACCGCCAAAATTACAGCTAAATATCGAGGAAAATATTTGTTTCCATTAATAATGGAGACGAGGGGTAAAGGTAAAAGCAAAATTAAGAGTGCGATTGTAGAAAAAGTAGAGCCTGTTGGGGTAAAATTAACTCCCTTGGCGAAGTCAAACGGTAAAAAGATGCCAAAAAATGACGAGAGAGTTACTAGGGCTACCACTGCTGCGCCTGTATAAAGAGCATAAAGAAAATTTTTGATTCTAGTCGAATCTTTCAAGCCTGAAACGGTTACAAAATAGAGTAGAATATAGAGAACCCACGAGACAGCGGAGCCATGAATATTTGGGAAATCTCCGTAAATCGCCTGATATCTAGTTCCGCTAAAAAAAGTTGAAATAAGAATAATGGCAAGAAAGCCTAGGAGTGGAGCGTCAAGTGGTGTTCTATTGATTGCAACCTTACCCTTCAATATCCATGAAAAAATAGTCAATCCAGCCAAAAGAACAGTCATTACGAGCAAGAATATGAACTTAGGCATTTCATAAAATTCAGTGGTTTTATTCAGGAAGAGGAATGGTGTAACTCCGGCTACTAACAGCAGTAACGATTCAATCACCTTATCTACAAAGACCGTGAGATTATTTTTCATTTTTATAAATTCAATTTAATGGTACAAATAATTAATAACAAAAATAAAAGTATTAGTCAATAAGCAGTTTGTATTTTTATCCCTTGACAACACGTAGTTAGATTCATTATGCTTAAATTATGGAACAAGATTTTTATTTTGGTCAATTTGCATCGCGTTTTTCCAATAACAATGTTTGTCTTGAGGAAATTAAGAAATGGCGTTTTCCGGGAGGCGTATATTGTAATAAATGTAAAAAAACGACTCGGCATTATAAGCTTCTTGAAAGACCCGTTTATGTTTGTAAGTTTTGTCGCAGCCAGGTCTCACCATTGGTTGGTACAATCTTTGAGAAAACAACAACCCCACTTCGCTTATGGTTTTATGCATTATTCTTGATGACCCATACGAGAGCAACTATTTCTATAAAAACCTTACAACACGAACTTGGAGTTACTTATAAAACCGCTTGGAGAGTATACCATGGCCTATTAAATCTTATGAAACAAAATAATGCTGATTTATTATCGGAAAGACAGGTGCATAAGTGGACTTTCTTTAATAAAATTGAATTAAAAGTTGTTCAGAGAAAGTTGGAGCGTTCTGAAAAAATTTAGTCAGGATTAACGGCGCGTTTTAATAATTCAAAAAAATCATCTTTAGCATTATTTCTTTGGTGGTCCCTTAATAATGTTTTTATCTTTTTATTTTTAATTCTTAATCTTCTTTTCTTCATAATTCAAATATACAACATTTGAAAGTATTTTAGAAATTAATTACTATAGTAGTAGTGAACATTGTAAAAGTAATTATTAAGACATTTTTGGGACTACTTGTTCTGTTGCTAGGTTTTTATATGGCGTATTACTATATAAGTAGCTTGGATACAAGTAATCCATTAATCCTAATATTCTCTTTAGCTTTGATTGTTGTCGGAATAATAATTCTAGTTAAAGTGGGAAAATCAGGAGAAACAATAATGGCGAATTTTAAGAAGGAAAACTTACAAGAAGATAAATCTAGGGTAGAAGAAAGAGAAAATTTTTTAGAAAAGAATGCCAAGATATCAGCTGAATGGACAAAGACAGTTGAGAAAAAAGATAAGCTAAGAACATTGGAAATCGCCGCTGCCGCCGAAGAAGATCAGACCCCTTAGAACGCCGGCTGAAAAAGAAGCAACAAAGTGATATATTTATATTAATGCCGGAAAACAATTATTCTCTCGGACAAATCCACTTGCCGGAAAACAAAAGTCTGACCGGTGTTCTTCAGGGTTTATCTTTGCTATTAAGCATATTAGTTTTTATTTTTGGAATAGGAACATTGTTTTTCTCTTCAAGTATCGGCCTAGTTATTATTTTAATTTCACTAGCGCTTTTATTTGAGGGAATATTTGGAATTTTGTTTAGCTTAGTAGTAGTTTTTATGGGAGCTTTATTTACATCAGGATATATTTTACTTTATACAAAACAAATAAATTTTAATATCGGTTTTAGTTTCTTGATGATTGGCTTAGGTCTGCTTTTGCCAAGATTAAGATTCCTGGGACGTTTTCATCTGACTCAATTGTTTGCTTTCGTAATTTTGATTATAAATTCCATGGTAATTTTGGAATCTTTATATTTGCAGTCATTATCAATTAGGGTGGTTATTCCATATACGCCGTTATTTTTGGCAATAACTTTTGTTGCTTCATGTTTGGCAATAATTCTCAGGTGGCCGGCCAGGGGATTCATGAGCATGTTTACGACAGACTCTATCAGTAGTGCTTATGCGTTTGACTCATTGTTGGTTAATGTCATAACAATTTTTATTGTTGGCTATATTGTTTCAGTTTTGTTAAGAGCAGGAATGCTTGCCTCATATGAGTCGATTGCAGTTCTGGCTATTCTATTAATAGTTTTTGCTATTGTATTTGCTTGGATCAACATTAGGCTTTTGTATAGATTTGAATTAGAACGTTTTGTGATGAGGGAAGAACTGAAAGCACACAACATTAAATTGCAGCTAGGCAATGAAGATCTTGTCAGCAAGGCAAAAGGGCTGCAGGAGAAGAACAATGAATGCGTTGATAAGCTGGATAACAGAGAAAAATATATGGAAGCAATTGAAAAATATGAATAACTTCCTAACCGAATCCGGGGTTGACAAAACGAGCCTAAAAAAGTAAGCTTATCCCACTCATTTACCATGGTTAAAAAGAAGCCATACGTTCTCAAAAAAAATGCCCTGATTAGTGATATTTTGCGGGATTGTCCCAAGGCGGTGGAATATCTGGCCGAATATGGACTGCTTTGTATAGCCTGCCCTCTTAACAGTTTTGATACTTTGGAAACGGGGACAAGAATTCATCACATGAGCGATGAATCTTCGCAAAAAATGATAGATGAGATAAACAAAGAACTTAAAAAAGAAGTATGAAGAAAACATTGATAATAGAAAATTTGCATGTCAGGACTGTTGAGGGAAAAGAAATACTCAAAGGCGTCTCGTTGATCTTTAAACAGAACGAGACCCACGCTATTATGGGTCCGAATGGGGGAGGAAAATCAACTCTGGCTCAGGTTATCATGGGTCATCCCGGTTTTATCATTACCAAAGGTAAAATCTTGGTTGACGGAAAAAACATTACCAAACTTTCTCCTGACAAACGGGCGAAATTGGGAATATTCTTGGGCTTTCAATATCCCGTTGAAGTTCCGGGAGTGAATTTTGCTAATTTTCTTAGACTGGCGGTAAATGAAAATAAAACTAAGGATGAAAAATTTTCTCCGATTGCTTTCAGGAATTTAATAAAAGAAAAAGCCGAGAAGTTGGTCTTTTCGGAAGACGTTACAAAAAGATTTTTGAATGAAGGTTTTTCCGGCGGAGAAAAAAAGAAGGCAGAAATCCTACAGATGTCATTATTGAAGCCCTCATTTGCGATACTGGATGAGCCCGATTCTGGACTTGATGTTGATGCTTTGAAATATATTTCAAAAACAATTGCTAATCTTGATTTTCCTGTCGGACTGATTGTCATTACCCATTACCAAAGAATTCTTCATTATCTCAGGCCCGATTTTGTTCATGTTTTAATTAACGGAAAAATAATTAAATCGGGAGATGCTAACTTGGCTAAAATAATTGAGAAAAATGGTTATGAAAAAATCTTCAACAATTAATAATTCATATACTTACGGATTTCACAAGCCCGAGAAATCTTCTTTCAAAACCCCTTTGGGAATAAATGAGAAGATAGTTAAGGCAATTTCCGCTTACAAAAATGAACTATTATGGATGAGAGAATTCAGACTTAAAGCTTTAAAGATTTTTCGGAAGAAAAACATGCCCTCTTTCGGACCGGATCTCTCCAAATTAAATTTTGATAAATTATGTTTTTACAATAGTCCGTCAAGTGGCAAGTTCCGTAAGTGGTCTGATGTCCCGAAGGATATCCTGGATACTTACAATAAAATCGGTGTTCCTGAAGCGGAGAAAAAATTTCTGGCAGGAGTCGAAGCGCAATATGATTCGGAGGTAGTTTATTCGAATTTAAAAAATCATTGGGAGAAACTCGGGGTTATTTTTACCGATATGGATACTGCCGTCAAAAAATATCCGGAACTCGTTAAAGAATATTTGGGAACATTGGTGCCGTTAGATGACAATAAATTTTCAGCTTTAAATTCTGCGGTTTGGAGCGGCGGCAGTTTTATCTACGTGCCAAAAGGAGTCAATGTTCCGATTCCGCTTCAAGCCTATTTTCGGATTAATGCCAAAGCCGTCGGACAATTCGAAAGAACAATTATTATAGCTGAGGAGGGAAGCTTTGTTCATTATATCGAGGGTTGTTCGGCGCCGATTTATACCAATGATTCTTTGCATGCGGCAGTGGTTGAGGTTTTTGTCAAAAAGGGAGCCAGAGTCAGGTACACTTCAATCCAAAATTGGAGCGGCAGTGTCTATAATCTTGTCACCAAACGCATGCAAATTGAAGAGAACGGAGTTGGCGAATGGGTCGACGGCAATTTGGGATCAAAGGTCAATATGAAATATCCGGCTTTAATTTTGAAGGGAAAAGGGGCGCGTGGAGAATTATTGTCCCTGGCGTACGCGGGAAAAAATCAGTATCAAGACACAGGAGGAAAAGCCATTCATCTGGCGCCCAACACCACAAGTACTCTTATCTCAAAATCGGTCAGCCGCAATGGAGGCAGGGCAAGCTATCGGGGACTTGTTAAGATCGCCAAGGGAGCCAGGGGCAGTAAGTCACATGTCCGCTGCGATGCTTTGCTGTTGGATGATAAATCAAGATCGGATACCTATCCTGTCAACGACGTTCAGGAGCAGGATGTGACATTGGGACATGAAGCCTCGGTCTCCAAAGTCGGGGAGCAACAACTTTTTTATCTGATGTCGCGGGGATTAAATGAAATTCAGGCCACGTCATTAATCGTCAACGGATTTATAGAACCGATTGTTAAAGAATTGCCTTTGGAATACGCGGTTGAATTAAACCGCTTAATTAATCTTTCGATGGAAGGAGCGGTAGGTTGAGCAAGGGGATGAAAAACATTATTACCAAAAAAAATGAAAATTTGGTTTTGCCAATAATCTGGCGCGGCAAAGAAAAAGAAATTAATTATGACATTAAACTGGCGGGAGTAAATTCAAGTCTGATACTTCAAATGCTGCTTCTGGGAAAAAATGACGACAAAGTAAAAATTAAAATTAACGTTGATCATCAAGCGATTGAAACAAAAAGTAAAATACTGGTAAAAGGCATAGTTAATGACAACGCAAGTGTGGATTTTAACGGCTTGGTAAAAATTGAGAAGGGAGCTAAGGGTGCTGATGCTTGGCTTAGTGCAAATTTACTGCTATTATCGGATAGCGTCAAGGGCAGGGCCGTTCCGGCTTTGGAAATTTTGGAAAATGATGTTAAAGCCGGACACGCGACGACGATCGGGAAAATAAATGAGACCGAATTATTTTATTTAATGTCCCGCGGCCTGTCTGAAACAAAAGCGATTGATTTAATTGTTCAAGGATTTTTAAATGGATTTTTAAACTATGAAAAATAATTTAAAAAAAGATTTTCCG
>Ga0182027_10010469_pt1 | contig 13186 bp, 16 predicted proteins | sample 712E1DmetaG_FD_121300 | JGI IMG/M metagenome (GOLD analysis project Ga0182027, IMG submission 121300) | Permafrost microbial communities from Stordalen Mire, Sweden - 712E1D metaG (Illumina Assembly) | ecosystem: Environmental > Terrestrial > Soil > Wetlands > Permafrost | place: Sweden...
AAGGATTTAGGTAAAGAAGGCAAAGACCAAAACAGCATAATGTCAATATTTAGTTCCCAAAATCTTTATGACAATAAGTTCCAACAAATACAGACAAGTGTAGGTATTGGGAAGAAGTCCATGGGCGAAAGAATAGATAAAGAATCTACATTTCGTAGTCGTTCATTGTTATTTATAGGTATGGGAATTTATGCTGCTCACAAAATCGGAGAGAATGTACCATTAATTATTCCAGAAAATGGGACAATAGCATTGAACATTCCTTTAATGCCTTCACGAAGGAGTGCTTGTAGTACTAGAACAACACATCCTGCATTTATTCATCACTTACAGGATATTTTGGCAACTATTGGAATCTCTAATCCTATGTGCAATCCTCATGAGTTAGAGACAAAAGGAGAAATGGTTTTAAGATCAGAAAATCAACTAATTCTTCGGCAATTAATAGATTATTCCTGTTCTTGTGCAAAACGCGGACGTATGCAACATTGGTACAGAAGAGCCAGACATATTAAACATTGTGGAATGTGTTTACCTTGTATTTATCGTAGAGTATCTCTGCACATGAATGGATTAGACAATAATGTTGAATTACATTATGGGACAAATGTGTTCAGTGGAGAAGAATTTGATTTAAATAATATGAAGTTAAAAGCACCTCGTGATTTTAGAACATTATTGGAATTTATTAGAAGTCGACCTTCCATTGAACGTATCGAAAAGGAATTATTAATTAACGGAATGCGCGATGTTTCAAGAATACGAGAATATGCTCTTGTTGTAGACAGAACGATAGAACAGATCATCGTATGGATAACTACTTCAGGCAATGAAGAAATAAAACGAAAAGCGGGGATTATATGATCGTTGATACACATTGCCATATTGATATGTATCCCGATCCATTAGGTGAAGCAAAAAAAAGGGAGAAGGATAAATTATTGACGATCTCAATGACAAATTTGCCAAGTCACTTTGAATTGGGTCATAATCATTTACTCAATTTTAGATATGTCCGGATGGCTTTGGGGTTACATCCACTTAGAGCAGTAGATCACAAAAAAGAATTATCTCTTTTTTCAAAATTAGTGGATAAAACATCCTATATAGGTGAAGTCGGTTTAGATTTTTCGAATGAAGGAATGTCAACTAAAGATATTCAAATTAAGAGCTTTGATTTTGTTCTTGAAAGTATAAAAAGTAAACCTAAAATAATTAGTCTACATTCTAGAAGGGCAGAAAAAGAGACACTCGAAATGCTTATTGAAAAAAGAATTGACAATGCTATTTTTCATTGGTTCTCAGGTTCATTGTCCAATCTAAAAAAGATTGTTGATGCTGGGTTTTATTTCTCAGTAAATTCAGCAATGATTCAATCAGAAAATGGTAGAAAAATTATAGATAAATTACCCAAAGAGCTCGTATTAACTGAGACCGATGCACCTTATATTAATGACAGTAGTGTTTTAAAAACCATTGAATATTTGTCCTCCATTTGGAAAATATCTATTATAAATGTAGAAATGATTATTGAACAAAATTTTAAGAGATTGCTTCAAAAAATACGATAATGAAATAACATAACATTCTCCTTCATTTGTAATAATAAACCTAAATAATATTTTTCTTCTTTATTCTCCGGCAATTGTAGAGACAAGGTATGCCTTGTCTCTACACAGGTTTGCCTCTGAGCCGATCCCTAACCTTCAACCCGTTTACCCGTTGTTTGCCATTGATGTGTAATGTTAACGTCATCAGGTAGAGAGGATGTCTAAAAAACTCTGCGGCTCTCTGTGTAACTTATTGTATCACAGAGTTACGCTGAGGATTCAATAGCGTTACACAGAGACAAAAAACATCATTTTAAGTCTTTTTGGACAGTCTCTTACAATATTAACAATCCGGATGCATCGTTAGGGCATAATCCTTGTAATGTAAGGGCGTATGATTATACGCCCTTACAAAACCCAATAAACAGTATTCACCAAACGATTACACCATTTTGAGCATTATTGGCGCACTATACGCCAATGTACCCCAGGGCGTGACGGCTGCCACACGAAACCAATAGATGGTTAATGTGTCTAAGCCATCAATCAATGTCGATGCCTGCGTTGTGACTTTGGCATTTTTCCAACCATCCTCACCTATCGGCAAAACATCCTTACTCGATTGCCAAATATAGGACTTTGCACCCTGAACTGCCTGCTTTCTTAACTTGGCAGTACCAGGTTGTTCGCCTAACTTGGCACTAAACTCGGGCCGTACGTACGGAATTGGTTGTTTCGATACATTAAAACCGGCGCCACGGATCATTGCTTCGTTTCCCTTGGCAATCCGGTCTACATAACGCGCCTCATCCCGCATCATATCGTCCCATTCTTTAGCAGTCTGGTGCAATAGAGCGGTTTCAGGCGTTCCCCCGTGCGACGCGGCCACCATTTGCGCTTCAAGCAAATCTGTTTTCGCTTTTATGTCAGCCAACGGGACATCAGGTGTCGGGTAATTTACATTCCCCGTCATCATCGTATGAACATTCCTCCCAAATTTAATCTTTTCGGGGAATGCAAATCCTACAAAATCAAAAATAGCATGAACTTTTTTCATAGCATTAGTTTTTTGAAGTTATAATACACATATTTGTAGTGACTGTTTCGTTTAGTGATCCGGTTATTGGGTTTGTATTTTTTTAAATATGTCAATGAACGAACGGTTTTTAAACGATAACTCCCGCTTCTGGTACGACCGAAATACTTTCCGGTCTGGAAGTGGTTTCTATTATTCCAATCGAATTTCCAATTTATCAGGGTGAATCCTCATTTGCACCAATAGCGTATCCTGTTTTACTAAAAGAGCCATATTTCGGAATAATTGAAATTCCGATTTATTATATAGAGCGCTCTTTTATTCCAATTGAATGTCCGAATAGTCTGAAAGAGTGTTCTTTTAAATAAATTAAATCTTCGATTTATCAATAAGAGTACTCTATTTTACCAATTGAATATCCGATTTGTCGGATAGGTGATTCTTTTGTTCCGAAAGAGTATTCGAATTATCTGAAAAGACTCTCTTTTTATAAATTTGAATATCCTATTCTTCCGGAAGATGACTTTTTTATTCCGATTGAGAATCCTTTTTGATAGATCGAAGATTCAATTGATCGGGAAACAGTTTCTTTTAATCTGGTTCCATGAAATTTTGGAATAATCGCAATTAATACCGGTCAAAGAACGATTGCTGCTGATTGAGTTTTATGTCTGATTTATGAATTGTCGTTGATCATTTATTTAAATGAGCAGGCGACTTCAGATGTTCTTAACAGTTTCCAACTCTCTCAGGAAGTAAAGTTAAATCACAAAAAAATAAAAGAAAAGGGGCAAAAAGGGCAGATGTCATTATCCGGACGTTTTTCGCGGGTATCTGGCCAAAATAGGGGGGTAACTGGAAAAAATAAATTTAGATAATTTCGATAAGCGCTTTCAGTTTTTCGAATTTTGATTTCGAGATGATGAGTTTGTTTTTTTCTGAATGGTATTTCAATATACATTCGCGCGTCTTACTGATGATCTTTTGCAGGCAGGCAAGATTAATAATTGTGTGTTGGTTGATCTGAAAAAAGCGATCCTTGTCAAGGTGGCTTAGTATCTTTTCGCACGAAGTATGTTTGCAGAGCTTTACTTGTGATTTATCGGTTAACACGGCTTCCCAATATGGATTTTCCGTTAAATTCTCACCAATATGCCGAAAAAGCACAATTTCATTTCTCTCCCGAAATTGTACTCCTGAATAATTAGTAAGGCCAATAAGCTTGGGCTTTAGGCTCAAATCTGGAGGCTGAACAAAGGAAATAAAAGAGGTTAACAGGTCAGGACGCTCTTTCAGCAATAAATCGAAGATCAGTTTATACAGGATTGGGGTACCATTCATCTCGATTAACTGAAAACTTTCTTGATTTTGGGCAGGTGAACCAACAGGTTCTTCACCGCTATCTTCAATGAAATGCTTGATTTTATTTACATTACTCATGGTGGCTTAGATTATTAGGTGATTATTGAATAACGATTATAAATATACACATTTTTAAAATAAAAAACAATTCGGCAATTGATTTCATCGAACTTCGTTTCGACAATGAGATGATTTGAGAATTTGAAGATTTGATAATGGTATCCCCCTTTTATAAAAATCTCATGTGTTAAAAATCTTATTCCCTTTATCCTAACCTTAGTAACCAGGCAAATCCCCCAATAAAGAAACCTTATTAACCTTGATTTTTAATGATGGATATAACTTAATTTTTTATGTATACTTTTGTTGAAAGACAATACTTAAAAACACGAAATATGAAAAGAATTGCAATTTTATTTTTATTAGTGATTATTGCTTTCAACACTTTCTCGCAGGAAGAGAATTTGCAATTCAAACTTGACTCAATAGTAAAAGAAGCTGATTTATTATATCGCTATGAAAAAGTTGCCTGGAATTCATCCGATTTATTTATGCTGGATAGTAAATTGAAAATAAATTATGGGGGTTACCTTATCTTTCAATCAAATGACACAATATTTGCAACATTCAATGACAAGAGTCAGAAAGAAAAAATAGCAAAATATTATTTTACAAATGCAGATGTAAATTTTCCCTTTAAAACGGAGGTTGAAGTTTCAGCTTTAACTAAAACTGAACAAGAATTATTGAATATTAAAACAAAGATTATTAATCAAATATATGACAAAAAATATGAAGTCACTATTCCGCAAGGATTTAATCCAAATATTGAATTAATCAAAGAAAAGGATGGATATAAGCTTTATATGATTATGGGAACACCTGAACCTGGCATAATACCTTTTGGCAATGACTATCTTTTCAGAGCTGATCTGGAAGGAAATATTATTGGTTCGAAAAAATTTCATTCCCGAATGATTCCTGCTCTGTCAAAAGGTCCAAATGGCGAAGTGGTAGTTTCTGCAATCCATTCTCATTTGAAAACAACCCCCTATATTACAGCAACTGATATTTGTACATTTAGATTATATGGCGGACTATGTAAAATGGACGAATTTAAGGTTTTGTGTACTGCAACTGGAAAATATTACAAATATTCAATAAAAACGAATAAAATTGAAGTCACAAAGCCATAATGTTCGCTAATAAAAGGGCTTTAAAGAACATACTGTAATGATTAAAACTGACAATTGGATGAAGCGGCAAATAAACTGTTTTGAAAAAATAAAAAATGGTTAAAGCTTTACATTGGCATCCTGTTGGGGAGATATTGTAAGGAAAATCCGTTTATATAAACTAGTTAGCTGCAAGCGAACAAGCGAAAGTGCGATGGACAATGAAATAGAAAATTGAATTAAAACATAAAAATAAAAGAAGGAAATTCCATGCAGAAAAAGTCTTTAGTGGTAATTGACATTCAAAATGACATTACCAAAAACTATAAAGAAATCATTGACAATGTTAATCGGTCAATAGATTGGGCAGTGGAAAATGAAATTCATGTCGTTTACATAAGGCATTATAACTTATCTGACGGCACAAGGACTTTCAAACCTAATACTCGTGGGTCTGAATTAGTTTCGGACATGAAATTGGTTTCCAATAACATTTTTGAAAAATCCAAAGGTAACGCATTGACCAGCGAAGATTTTGCTGACTTTATCAAGAAAAATGAAATAAGCGAATTTTACATTACAGGAGCAGACGCCATTGCCTGCGTGAAATCAACCGTATTTAATATGTGCAAGGAAAACTACAAAGTTACAGTCTTATCAGATTGTATTACAAGTTATGATAAAAGGAAAATTGACGAAATGCTGAATTATTACGAAAAAAATGGCAGTAAAATAATTAATTTGAATGACTTGTTAGATTCTAAATAAAAATGCCAGCGGCTAACAAGCGGTATAAAAAATATCTCCATGACAGAAAGAATATATTATACTGATTAACTTAATTTTTTGTGCATACCTTTGTTAAACAAGAACAATCTGTAATGATTAAAACTGACAATTGGATAAAGCGGCAAAGAATCTGTTTTGAAACTGTTATTTCGAAGAATGGCAAATGTTGTTCGCTGAGTACAAGTCAGAAATATATGCCATTGTGGGGTTTACAAGGTGGTTGGATTAAATTATTAACTTGCAAAAAATAAAAAATGGTTAAAACCAGACATAACCAACTTATTTGGGAGATGTCGTATGGATAATCCATTTATATAAACTAGTTATCGGCAACCACTTGGCGACAGTAATAGAATCAAGTAACAATTAATAAAACTCTTTTATGAAACAAAGTTCAACAATATTTCTTCAGGGAGTCATTGTGCTTATTGGCATTGTGGCACTAGCCATCATGATTCGGTTTCCTTTGACCGAGGGGAGAGCCGCAAACTTAGATCTGTTCAGCATTTACGCTGATCCTTTCATCTTGTATGGCTATGCTGCATCTATCCCATTTTTTATTGCGCTGTTTAAGGCGTTCAAATTACTCGGATATATCGGACAAAATAAAGCATTCTCACTAAACTCGGTGAGGACTTTAAGGAGTATAAAATATTGCGCAATCGCACTGAGCATCTTAATTGTGATGGCAGGACTATACATAAGGATATTTCATAATAAAGATGACGACCCTGCGGGTTTTCTTGCCATGTGTATTGTAACTACTTTTGTTTCACTCGTAATTGCTACTGCCGTGGTAGTGTTTGAAAAAATCTTGCAAAATGGGGTGGACATAAAATCAGAGAACGTACAACTATATGAGCAGTCAAAGAAATAATTTAACTTTATAGCATCACAATGAGAATAATTAATCGCTTAGGAAAAAGTTTTGTGTGGACTTCTGACTTCACAACTTCGTGGACAAAATGCGGTGATGCCAAACGTTAATGGCAGATATGATTAACTTGATTTTTTTATGAATACCTTTGTTTGACAAGAACAAAATGTAATAGATAAAACCAAACAATTGGATGAAGCGGCAAATAATCTGTTTTGAAACTGTTATTTCGAAGATTGGCAATATGTTGTTTGCTGATTACAAGTCAGAAATGTGTTCCACTGTGGGGTTTACACAGTGGTTAGAATAAATTATTAACTTGTAAAAATAAAAAATGGTTAAAGCTTTACATCGACATCCTGTTGGGGAGATATTGTATGGAAAATCCGTTTATATTAGCGATTTGTGTGAAATTTAAAAAATGACCAGATATGAGATTTATAATGATTTCCTTATTATTGTTAACTTTTATTAGTTGCTCAGTACTAAAAAAGAATACAATAACCAATACTGACAAATTAATATTTCACGAAATAGGTTGTGGAATATATCAGGATAAGGTCATTTATAATGAAAAGCAAAAGAATTCCCCAAGTAGAAATCATGTTATGTCTGATAATTTTATGCTTATAAAAAAGACAGATACAATACCGTGTATTCTTGGACAGAGCTTTGGAATTCAATATATGCTTGAATCAAATAAAACAATTCATATACCATTAAGACAAGTTTGGATTTTCCCTACTGAGATTAAAAATGAAAAGGGTGAAACTTTCAAAGAACTAAATTATATTATTAATCGATGGACCAACGATAGTATAAATGCCAACTATATATTCGAAAAAGATTGGGAGCTAGTTAAAGGAAAATGGATTTTTCGGATGTTTTATAAGAATAAACTATTAAACGAAAAGACATTCATAATAAAATAAACACGGAATATTTATAGCGTTAACTGCAGCCATGATTAACTTAATTTTTTATGCATACCTTTGTTAAACAAGAACAAACTGAATGATTAAAACTGACAATTGGATGAAAAGGCAAATGAACTGTTTTGAAACTGTTATTTCGAAGATCGGCAACTGTTATTCGCTGAGTACCGGTCAGAAATATACGCCATTGTGGGGTTTACACATTGGTTGGGATAAATTATTAACTTGCAAAAAATAAAAAATGATTAAAACCACACATAGCCACCCTATTTGGGAGATATTGTTCGGAAAATCCGTTTATATAAACTAGTTAGCAACCATTTAAGAAAATGACAGACAAGAATTAGATTTTAATATATTTTTTAATGAACTTACTAAACACAATGAATATGGAGGAACTTAAACTTGATATTAAGGAACAGATTTCAAAAACAAATCAGGCTTTTACCAATTATTGGGGGAGATTATTTTTGGATGGATTATTGAGTGAAGACTTGGAAAAGCTTGATAGACTTCTAAAAAAGACAACGAGACTTTTTAAATTTAACATTATCGTCTCAATTCCACTTTCAGCTTTTCTGACCATTTTTTCTATGTTAAAATTTTATGATTTTATTGACTTCGGAAATATGAATAAAGCTGGATTAGCAATACTGTTTACGGTCGTTTTTTTAACGAATACATATAGATCATATAAGGTAAAAGTTAATCTTGAGAATAAAATTTATTTGCTTGGACTTTTGGACAAAATTAGAAGAAATTAAAACGGTTGCTAACAGCAGCTACCCGCAAGCCGGGTTTCTTGCTTCGTGGACAGGAAAGTAATAAATTGAAATGCAGCGTTTCATAGGCAGTTTGGGAGTAAAACTCCCGGCCTGCGTGTAGCTGCGGAACGTTAACTGCAGATAAGATTAACTTAATTTTTTATGCATACCTTTGTTAAACAAGAACAAACTGTAATTAATAAAACTGACAATTGGATGAAGCGGCAAAAATTCTGTTTTGAAACTGTTATTTCGAAGACTGGCAAATGTTGTTTGCTGAGTACAAGTCAGAAATATATGCCATTGTGGGGTTTACACAGTGGTTGGAATAAATTATTAACTTGCAAAAAATAAAAAATGATTAAAACCACACATAGCCACCCTATTTGGGAGATATAGTTCGGAAAATCCGTTTATATAAACTAGTTAGCGGTCATTGTAAATCGACGCCCTGAGTTCACAAACCTATCGCAACAAAATACATATTGGATTTGTTGTATGACAACAAAGAAAATAGAAATATGGCAAAAAACATTGTAAAACTGCACCGAGTTTTTGCAGCCCCAGTAGAAAAAGTCTTTAAAGCATTCACTGATGCCGATGCAATGGCTTCATGGTTGCCACCATATGGATTTGTATGTAAAGTTCATAGTATGGACATTAAAATTGGTGGTAAATATAAAATGACGTTTACTAATTTTACCACAGGTAATGGACACTCGTTTGGTGGCGAATATTTAGAAATTATCCCAAATGAGCTATTAAAATATACCGACCAATTTGACGACCCTAATTTACCAGGTCAAATGATTACAACAATTGAACTAAAAAGGGTTATATGTGGTACAGAACTATTCGCAACACAAGAAGGAATTCCTGATGCAATACCGACTGAAATGTGTTATTTAGGCTGGCAAGAATCGTTGGATAAATTAAAACGTTTGGTTGAACCTAATATTCCAGACGCTTAAAAATAAAATTATGGCACAAATCAATCCTTACATTAACTTCAATGGAAATGCCGAAGAAGCATTTACATTTTACAAATCTGTTTTTGGCGGAGAATTCGCAAAAATTATACGTTTCAAAGACATAACAAGTCCTGAATTCTCAGTATCAGAAAATGATGCCAATAAAATAATGCACATTGCTTTACCTATTGGAAAAAATATTTTAATGGCAAATGATGTTCCAGAAAGTATGGGACAGACAAATGAAAACGAAAACAGAAGTAAAATTTCAATAAGTGCTGAAAGCAAAGAAGAAGCAGACAAATTATTTAATGGGCTTTTGGTAGGTGGACAAATTGAAGCGCCCATTGGAGAAAGTCCTTGGGGTTCATATTTTGGCATGTTTAGAGACAAATACGGTATTGAATGGATGGTAGATTTTGACCCAAAATATAACGCGAAAATTTAAGCAAAGCAAAACAACGAACCGCTAACTGCGGCTCATAAGCAATGGCGGGGCTTATACGGTTATTTAGCGTTCAATCTCGCATCAAGTTTTGGTGTAGTTTGATAGTTCACCGCTCCGAAACCCGCCACATGCTCATAGCGCAAACCGTTAACTGCAGATATGATTAACTTAATTTTTTATGAATACCTTTGTCAAACAAGGACAAACTGTAATGATTAAAACTGACAATTGGATGAAGCTGCAAATATTCTGTTTTGAAAAAAATAAAAAATGGTTAAAGCTTTACATCAACAATTTATTGGGGAGATATTGTACAGAGAATCCGTTCGCATAAATGTATAATGCGACAAGTTAAAGATGACACAATAGTAAAAAACAAAATGACAAAATGAATAGACTAATACTAACAATTTCAATTGTAACAATTTTTACAAGTTGCAACCCGACAAATAAAAAAACAATTAAAATGAAAGAACATAAAAAAGAAACGACAAACGCCGTTTCAACTAACGACAAAACTCCTAAGGTAACCGGAATTGGTGGAATTTTCTTTTATTCAGACAATCTGAAAGAAACGAAAGAATGGTACACCAAAAATCTAGGGATTGAAATAAATGATTGGGGGTCTTCGGGTTTTGAATCCAGAAACATTAACAGACCTGACGAGATAAACTCTCTTCAATGGAAACCTTTCAAAAAAGGGGATAAATATTTTTCCCCTTCAAAAAAAGATTTTATGATTAACTACCAGGTTCAGAATATTGAAGGACTTGTAACCAAACTCAAAGAAAACGGAGTATCCATACTTGACAGCATTGCGACTTATGACTATGGAAAATTTGTTCATATAATGGACTCAGAAGGAAACAAAATAGAACTATGGGAACCCAATTGACAGCATGTTTAAATCGATAGGCGGATTTACCACTTAATAATAAAGAACGACACAATTAATGAAAGAAAGCCGACCGCAAAACATTAACTGCCAAAATGATTAACTTAATTTTTTATGCATATTTTTGTTAAACAAGAACAAACTGAAATGAATAAAACTAACAATTGGATGAAGTGGCAAATAATCTGTTTTGCAAAAAATAAAAAATGATTAAAGCTTTACGTCGACAAATCTTTGGGGAGATGTTGTATGGAAAATCCATTTGTTTAAAATAGTTGTACGCCATTTTTCACCAACATTATTCTGACAATGAAAATAGGACACCTTGCAATTTGGGTTGACGACTTGGAAACTATGAGAACCTTTTATTTAAAGTATTTTGAAACCACTTCGGGAGAAAAATACACTAATGAAAAGAACCAATACACAGCTTATTTTATTTATTTCGGCGAGGGCAAAACTCGATAAGAACTCATGAACAAACCAAACATCGCACCAAGTATTGGACAAAGAGGATTTGCAAAAGGGATTGCTCATTTCACCATTTCAGTTTGTGGCAAAGAAAAAGTAAATGAACTTACTGAAACATTAAGAAGTGACGGATATACAATTTTTAGTGAACCAAGAACCACAGGCGACGGCTACTATGAAAGTGTTGTTTTAGACCCTGAAGGGAATTATTTAGAAGTTTCAGCTTAAAGATTTACAATGAAAATAGAAAATATAGTTTTTGACTTTGGTGGTGTTCTAGTAGATTGGAATCCAAGGTATCTATACAAAGATTATTTTGAGAATGAAAATGAAATGGAATATTTTCTTAAAAATATTTGCACAGATGAATGGAATTTGGAACAAGATAAAGGGCGTTCACTTTTAGAAGGCACTATTGAGTTGCAAAATAAATTTCCAGCTTATCATTCCTTAATTCAGATTTACTATGACAAGTGGGAAGTAATGCTGAAAGGCGAAGTTTCTGAAACAGTTTCAATGCTCTATGACTTGAAAAAAAAGTACAAAATTTTTGGTTTGACAAATTGGTCTTCAGAGACAATTACAATTGCCTATGACAGATTTGCATTTTTTAAAGAATTTGATGGTATCGTAGTTTCAGGACAAGAGAAAATAATAAAGCCGGATAAAAGAATTTATCAATTACTACTTGACAGAAATAATATAAAAGCTGAAAATACAATTTTTATAGACGATAATATTAATAACGTAAAAGTTGCTGGGGAAATTGGTTTTTATGCAATACATTTTGAAAATGCAGTACAATTGGAGACAAAACTTGCGACAATCATAGCGACATAAAACGGCGTGCAACAGCGGTTCACAAGTCATGCGGGATATATTGGGATTTTTGGGTCATCAAGATTTTACTATATTTGTGCAGTTGGATAAGTCCTTCGGTTAAATCCCACACGCATGTGTAGCCGCAAACCGTTAACTGTAGATATGATTAACTTAATTTTTTATGCATAACTTTGTTAAACAAGAATAAACTGTAATGATTAAAACTGACAATGAGATGATTCGACAATTTGAAGATTTGAAAATGTGTTAATGTGCTAATTTGCAAATGTGCTTTTGAAATGGGGTCAATATTTGAAGATTACCCTGAAAGGGTAAAATGTTAATAACCCGGGGTAAGGAACGAAACTCCGGGTATATGATAAAAAAAAGAACTTCGCGCATCTATAAAGGATATTGAAATAGAACCCTTCTATGCGCCAAAAGAATCGAAACTCCGATTGATTTGAAAATGTAATTCCCCCTTTGATAAAAATCTCAAACATTAAAAACCTTATTTCCTTTAACCTAACCTTAGTAACCAGGTAAATCACTCTAATAAAAAAACCTTATAACCTTGATTTTTAAGGGTGAAAATGATCAACTAATAATGTAAAAATTCTTCTTTTTTGGTAATCCTCAATACATCATCTGACTTTACAGGCACAAATGCTAATTTGTCAGTATCTCTTTTCACTCTTTATTCTCCCATTTTTACGAACCATCTGTAATTTTCGACAGTTCGGCAGATTAAATTATGATTTAGGTTTGATATAAAGAACCTTTGTCAGGCAATTTTTAATCATCAAAAAAGAAATGAGAAACACTGTATTAATTTTTATGATTTCCATCCTGACAATAACAGGATGCAACGCTCAGCAAAACGTTAAGCTGACTAAAAGTATACAATTCAATGGTTCTGTTTTGGATTTCTATAAACAGTATAGTTCATTTACCGATCCGGGAGAATATGTATATCTGTATAAAAATCTTCCTGATTCTTTACCGGAACTTTGCAGTTTAATCAAATCTCAGTTTATTCATCCCTTTGCTGAATTGCCACAATACAGTGATAAAATCCCAAAAGAGAGATG
>Ga0182027_10010471_pt1 | contig 13185 bp, 13 predicted proteins | sample 712E1DmetaG_FD_121300 | JGI IMG/M metagenome (GOLD analysis project Ga0182027, IMG submission 121300) | Permafrost microbial communities from Stordalen Mire, Sweden - 712E1D metaG (Illumina Assembly) | ecosystem: Environmental > Terrestrial > Soil > Wetlands > Permafrost | place: Sweden...
GGCATTATTCTAGATAAGGCATTATTTAATCCTGATTTTATTCGGAGGGATTATTTTGACTTTGCCCTTTTCCCACACTGCGATTTCTACTCCTGCTTTTTTATGGTCCTGCAAAGCCTTCTTGACACCGGCACGAATGCCTTTATCAATATTATCCATTAATTGTCGGTCGGATTTTAAGCTCATTTTGATTCCTCTCCGATGAAACGTTAAAATCGGTGATAAAATTCATTGTTTAAATATACATGGAGAACAACCAGATAGGCTTATGCTTTTTTCGTCCAATCCGCGCCCTTTCCGGTAATGTGCAGGTAATCATGCGATTGCACGTATTCACCGCATGCCAAAGCGCGTTTCTACCAAAGGATTGTTACACCTTCGCCGATTTCCAGACCTATCAAGGTTTCCGATTTCGGATAGCGGTAAAGGGGCATGGTTCCATAATAGTAATCGGGGCCTTGAAGAACGCCCGATTGGGATGTAAATCGGGCGGTTTGAACCGGCACCGTGAAATCAATGTTGACGATAAGGTTACTGACGGTGATATTAATCCCCGCAAGAAGATTGATTCCAAAAACGGACCCGCTCAAGGTTACATCGCCAAGGTCGCCCGAAGCGTAAAGGTTGGCGCTGCCGTACGACAACCCCGCTCCAGCTTTAAAGGAAACCCGTTTGTAGGGGGCAAATATTCTAACCGCGTTTACTCCCCCCGTATAGCATAGAAAATTGATGTTTTCGGACAAATAACTGGCGGATAAAAACTTCGGCGACCAGAGAACGTCCCCGTATGGAGTAATGTCTAAATAAGGAACAGGCGAAAAGAAAAAATGCACCCTTAACGCATATGCCATGTACACGTCCGTGGATCCTACTTCCGCCGTCGTGCCATAACCGCCCGTCATTTCGCTCCAGATGTCTTTGCTGAAATCATTGATTTCTGGCGGATAATATACGCGCTCGCCGAAGGATATCCCAAATCCAAATCGTGTAACCGGCGTTACGAAAGGAGTTTTGAGAGCCTGCGCCTCCGATAGCGCGGTGGATACCGGAGCCGGTTTCAGGCTGTCGGCGTCCCTGGCCGGGGAAGGCCGGTTCATGGCATTCGAAGAGTCCACGATTTCTTCAATGGCTTCTTGAGCATTGACTGAAGTGAAAATGGCAAACGCCAGAAAAAACGATAAGGGAAGAATTGCGCGAATCAAGCAAACCTCCCGCGGATGAGGATATTTTGGAACCGCCGCCGTAATGAATATATAAAAGGAGTCGTTGAAAGACAATATTTGCAAAAGCGAACAGCAGACGCAAGCCTTGTAAAAAAGCATGTTTTAAGTTTTTGCTTCATTCGTGTATATATGGTCATTTCTACCGCACGATAAGAAATTTCTTCCCATTCAATTGTTTGCCAATTAATACCAACGCCTTGATATCCAGGCTCTTACGCTTTGGCACCACAATTGCTTCACCCATTGTAAAAGGATTCTATTCTATGGTCACCACACCCTTGAAACCCCCTGCTACCGGCAGCTCCGCGCAAAATGCCGCGCAAACCCTTCAGGATGCCAAGGCAAAGAAGGCCGCGCAGGAATTTGAATCCATTTTCACCACCATGATGCTCAAAAGCATGCGCAGCGCGACGATCTCGCAGGAAGACGAAAACCAGTTCCTGCCCACGAGCCTCGGCGAGAAAATCTATACCGAAATGCTTGACGAAGAATACGGAAAGATGGCCTCAAAACAGGGCACGCTGGGGCTCGCGCAGCTCATATTAAAACAGATAGAAAAGAACGGCGGCGCTTCAATGCAGTCGCTGCAGATGTTGAAAGGGTTGAAAAACCAGCCCTGGATGCTTGACAAACAGTTTATCCCCTCAAGCGGCCAGACCGTTTCAAACAACGCCGCCGCCCAGGCCCTCGGCAAAGTTTCCCAATGGGCATCGTATATTACGGCAGCAGGCAAAAAATACAATGTTGATCCGGGCCTTATTTCGGCGGTCATCGCTCAGGAATCCGGCGGGGACCCGAATGCCGTCTCGTCAAAGGGCGCAAAGGGGCTCATGCAGCTCATGGACTCGACCGCTTCCGAAATGGGCGTCACCCGGCCGTTCCAACCGCAAAGCAATATCATGGGCGGGACAAAATACCTGAAACAACTGCTCGATAAATTCAGCGGCAACGAACCCCTGGCCCTGGCTTCCTACAATGCCGGACCGGCGGCCGTCGAACAATATAAAGGGGTGCCGCCATTTGATGAAACCGTACGCTATGTGACCGGCGTATTGAACCTTAAGCAACAACTTTCCCAAACAACGGCCGCTCCCCGATCCGTAACAAAGGAACTTTCAAATGGAACCGCTCATTAAAGACCTCGAAACGATCCTCGAAAATGAACTGGTCCTTCATGAGCAGCTTCTGGATGCCGCAAAGAAAATGAACCGGGCCATCAAAGCGGAAGAACTGGCAAAGGTCAAGGAGAGCCGAAGACTATATGACGAGCTTACGTGCCAGATAGAAACCCTGGAAGAAAAACGCCTCGTCATTAACGATGCCCTGGCCAAATCCCTGAAAATCGAAAACCACCCGAACCTTCTGCGCATAATCAATAAGCTTCCCGACAACCGTAAAGAGAAGCTTTCCAAATTAAGGACCGATCTGAAAAGCACTATTGAAGAACTAAAAAGAACAAATTCTTCAAATCAAATTCTGCTGACCGAATCCCTGCGCACCATTGCAAAGATTTTCCAGTTCATCGACAGTTCGAGGGCAAAACCCTCGGGATACAAATACCAGGGAAAGAAAGCATCCGTGTTGATCAACAGGACGATCATCAATACAATAGCCTAGGAGGGGCATTATGAGTTTATTCTCAGTACTCAACGTGGCCACGACGGGACTGACGGCTTCGCAACTCGGCATGGACGTGGCCGGACAGAACATCACCAACGCCGACGTCGATGGGTATTCGCGCAAGCGGCTCAATACCACCGCCAGCTACCGGAGCGATGGGACCTACGGTCAGATGGGCATGGGCGTCGACGTCATCAACATCCAGCGCATGCGCAGCGGTTTTATCGATGATGAGATCCGCGATCAAACCCAGCAGGTAGGATATTACACCCAGATCGACCAGACCTATCAAAACCTCCAGGGCATTTTCAACGAACCGTCCACCACGGGCTTGCAGGAATATATGGACCAGTTCTTCGCCAGTTGGCAAAACCTCGCCAACAATCCCGCCGACACATCGGCGCGCACCATGGTCAAGACCGACGGCGAAATCCTTTGCACGACGTTCAATAACCTGTCCACGCAACTGAGCAATGCCCGTCAGGCGATGAACGACCAGATTACCCAGGACGCCAATAAGGTAAACCAGCTTACCAAGGACATCTATAACCTCAACTCCGAAATAGCAAGCGTCCAGTCAACGGGCCAGAACGCCAACGACAGCCTTGATAAACGCGACCAGGACATGACGCAACTCGCCAATCTAATCGACTTCACCTCGCAGGAAAATAGCCTGGGACAGGTCACTATCAGCACCGGCGGCAGCCTTATCGTGTCCCCCGCCTATCAGCAGAACATCGAAACCACGACATCCACCTACAAAGCCGCCGACGGCAGTACCATCACCAATATCGGACTGCGTTTCGCCGACTCTAAAATCAATTACATGCCTTCAAGCGGTGAGATCCGCGGCTATATTGACTCTCGCGATCAGGCCATTCCCGAATACCAGGCTCAACTTGACACATTGGCAAATACCCTGGTGTCCAAGGTCAACGCGATCCATGAATCGGGCTATGACCTGAACGGGGTCTCCGGAAACGATTTTTTCGACCCTACCTCAACGGGCGCCTCGGACATCAAGCTATCGCCATCCATCGAAAGCAGCGTCCAGAACATCGCGGCCGCAGCGGGCGGCCAGACAATCGTTGCGCCGCCCCAGAACCTTGTTTTGACCTATGGCCAGCAGCCTGAAGCGAACCTGGGACATGCGAATGTCAACCAAAATTCAGTCATTGTAACGACGGCGGGCGGCACGACGCTTACCGAAGGCACGGACTATCAGGTCGATTATCAAACCGGCGACATCCAGTTGCTTGACGCCGGATATAATGGAACGCCGCTTACGGTGACCTATTCCTACACGGCCGGGTCTTCCCAAGGGACCGGAGACAACACAAACGCCCTAGCTATCGCGCAACTGCAGGAACAAATGACCATGAACAACGACTCCCTGGGCAACCCGACATCAACCTTCGACGAAAACTACGCGTCCATGATCGGCCAGATGGGCGAAGAAGCCAACGAGGCGAAGTCGAACCTTGATTCACGCACAAGCCTGGTGACCCAGTACCAGAACCAGCAGGACGCCATTTCGGGAGTGTCGCTCGACGAGGAAATGGCAAACCTCGTCCAGCTCCAGCATACCTACGAGGCATCCGCGCGCGTTGTGACCACCGCGGGCACCATGCTTGACTCGCTGATTGCAATGGTAATTACATAGTTTAGGAGGAACACGATGCGAATAACCATGTATGAATTGACCCAGCAAATGGAAACGCAGCTCGACAGCAGCTATTCCGACCTTTCTAATGTCCAGGAACAACTTTCGACCGGCAAACGCCTGCTCAAGCCGTCGGACGGTCCCGTGGACACGGCAAACGACATAAAACTCAAGGGCCAACTTGCTGAAGAAACCCAATATCATACCAATATCCAGGACGGGTTGAATTTCATGAACGTCACCGATACGGCGATGCAAAGCATGGAAACCATCGTACAGCGGCTCCGTGAACTTGCGGTCCAGGGGTCGTCAGATACGCTTTCGTCAAGCGACCGCGCCAACATGCAGCCGGAGGTGGACCAGCTTTTCCGCCAGCTCATCACATTGACAAACACGGATTACAACGGCGACTACGTTTTCGGCGGTACGCAAAGCAAAATCGAGCCTTTTCCCGTCCAGTCCTCGACGGCCTCGACGGCCGCCGACTATGCGGGACTGAAAATGGCTTACTACGACGGTTCGGGCGGGGTTGGCGTTGCCGCGCAGATCCGCAACGGGTTCGACAATACTCCCATTACCAACATTCTGCCCGGCTCCTTTAAGCTGAGCATCGGCAACACTAATTACGTCGAAGGCGCCGATTTCACCGTGGATTATGTAAACGGGACCATAACGCCGCTTAACGCCGCGCTTGCGGCCAACATGTCGCCCGGCACGCCGAATTACGCGGCAGGGGCGTTAAAGATGACCTTCGATTATGTTTCGCGCGGGAAGGACGTGTTCGGCAACACGGTCGGAAATACCGGAAGCGTGATGCGGGAAATAGCAAACGGCGTCACCGCGCAAATAAATATCGGCGGCGACGAGCTCACCGTCAACAGTCAGGACGGCGTCGACATGATGGGCGCCATGATCCGGTTCGAGCAAAACCTGATGAACAATAACACCCAGGGAATCAACGCCGCGATTGGCGAGATCGACGATACAAACCAGTCCGTTTTAAGCGCGCAGACCCAAAACGGCGCGCGGATCAACAGGTTCCAGACCACGCTTACCCAAAATGAAAACCAAAACACCCAAACCACGGGCCTGATAAGCGACCTTGAAGACGTGGACATGGCCGATGCCGCGACGAAGTTTTCAACCATGAACACCGTTTACCAGGCGGCCCTGAAATCCGCCGCCATGACCATGCAGCATACGTTGGCGGATTATCTATGACGGACTGGGAATTTTTTTCCCTTTCCATGAAAGAATTGTCAATTGACCCATGAAAATTTAAAAAAAAATACGTTTTTTTATTGGCACAGAGTTTGCGCATTAACAGCGGCAAACCGCATGGAAGCAGGTCAAGGTCAGGACGACCGGTTGGAGGCAGTCTGGAAAGTGTACCGGCTGCATGGAGGCAAAAATTTAATTTTAAAAGGAGGGTACTATGCCTCGCATCAATCATAACATACCGGCGATGATAACCAGCACGTCACTGGCTGACGTCGACCGAGACATGGCGAAATCGCTGCAAAAATTGTCAACCGGCCTGCGCATCAACACCGCGGCCGACGACGCCGCGGGACTGAGTATATCGGAGCAATTACAGACGCAGGTGACCGGCCTCGATCAAGGGCAGCGCAACGCCCAGGACGGATCTTCCCTGGTAACCATCGCGGACGGCGCGCTTAACGAAGTTCAATCCATGCTGCAACGCATGCGTGAGCTGTCGATACAGTCGGCGAATGATACGCTCACCTCCGTTGAACGCGGTTACACTGAGACTGAATTCGACCAGCTCCGCTCCGAAATCGACCGCATTGTCGGGGCCACCCAGTTTAACAGCATGAACCTTCTGGACGGGTCATCGCCCTGGGGCTCGGCCGCGGGCGGCGTTATCCACGTGGGACCCAACGACTCGGCAAATGACGTGATCAACATCACCATCGCGGGGGTCAGCACCGGCGCGCTGCACATTACCTTGGGAGCCGACAACGTCTTTATAACCGACCAGATCGGCGCGACCGCGGCGATTTCATCGCTTGACGGTGCGCTGCAAAGCGTCAATACGCTGCGCGCCAACCTGGGCGCGATATCCAACCGCCTCGCGGACGCCATTACAAACCAGGAAAACCAGCAGACCAACATGGCGGCCGCCGAATCGGTCATTCGCGACGTTGATTTCGCGACGGAAACCACGCAATTCACCAAAGAACAGATACTTTCGCAGTCGTCAACCGCGATGCTTGCCCAGGCCAATTCGCTCCCGCAAAGCGTGTTGACCCTGCTCAAGTAATGCTCAACCGCATTCATACTAACGCCGCAGGGGCGGGTTTAAACCCGCCCCTGCAATTTTTAAATAAATTTTTCTTATTCCTTGTTATCGGAGAAGACAAAATACGATTTTATAGAAGTCTTTTTTTAAGACGGGAGTTTCATCGGCATGGGTGATTTTTTCAGGGACTTGGTTTACTCCAAAAGCGACATAATTTCTTTCCCGACGGGCATACCCGGATTCGAAAAAAACAGGGAATTCATACTTGCCCAGGTTCCCGAATACGTGCCATTCGAGTGGCTCGTATGTGTCGACGGAAGCCGCCTCCGTTTCGCGATTATCAATCCTCTCCTGTTTCGGCCCGATTATGAACCGGCAATGACAAAAACGCATCTTGAAGACCTGGCCATCGAAAAGCCCGAAGATATTCTCCTGTATGCCATTGTCACCATAGGCAAAAATCCCATGAATTCCACCGCTAATCTCGTGGGGCCCGTGGTCATCAACAAAACGAAACGGATCGGGAAGCAGATCATTATCGAAGACGACCGCTACAGTACCCAGGAAACCATTTTAAGGAACCAATAGACCATGCTTGTCCTCACCCGGAAATTAGGCGAATCGATTCGGATCGGCGATACCATCACCGTCAAGATCGTCGATCTCGACAGCCGTCACGTCAAGCTTGGGATCGAGGCGCCGAAAAACATTTCGGTAAACCGTGAAGAAATTTACGAGCGCATCCAGAAAGAAAATAAGGCCGCATCCGAATTAAAAGACCAGGGCCTTAAAAATATCGCCGACGCCTTCCGGAAAAACCAAAACGGGTAGTTTTTTCCTCCCTGTCCAACATTTTTTCCTCTTTACTGACTTCTGAAAAGTGTCCAACGCGCCATAGAGCGTTTTTCCGGCACTTTCCGATTGGTCTGGTTTTTGCATTAACTTAAGGCGGGAATTAAAGAATTACTTAAGGTTTTATCTAAAAGGGGCAAATATATGGAATGCGGACCAGACCGGGGAATTGACAAGGGACTCGGGATCGGCGATGTATCGAAAATGTGCAAGGTGCCCGCGTATACCATCCGTTTCTGGGAAAAAGAATTCCAGGATTATCTGGCGCCCCCGCGCACGCAGGGAAAGCAGCGAAGATATTCCGAAGCCCAGCTCCGGCAGATTTTACACATAAAAAAGCTGCTCTGGGAGGACAGGTTCAGTATTCAGGGGGCGAAACGGCTTCTTAAGGGGGCGGGAATAGTCCCGTTGTCGCTTGACACCTTAAACGGTTCCATTACCGACACGCACGATCTGGCGTTGCACCTTGCGCGATTTATCGGAAATTATTTGACGAATACGAAGATGACAGTTTCTTTGTAAGGGCACAGCACGCTGTGCCCCTGCAACTGGTTTACAAACAATTACGGGATGCCACTTATGCAAAACTACTCCATCGCCGAATGCATCAGAAAATACGGGGCGTCCGGGTATTTGAACGTCGTCCGTAAACGCTTTTGCGCCGGCGGCTATTCAAGGGAACGGTTCATCTATCTCGCCGCCCGGACCTATTTACTGATTGATAAACCCGGCCGGGCGCTTGCGCTGCTCGAATCGCTTGACTCCGCTATAATAAGCAGCGATTACAACACCGACCTGCTTGATCTGACAGGTAAAATGAAATCGCTTCCCATCGTGTCCTCCCCTACCTGTTCCCTTAATATGATTGCAAAAAACGAAAGCCTGAATATTGCTTCAGCGCTCGATTCCGTCGACGACATCATGGACGAAATCGTGGTATGCGATACGGGATCGGTTGATTCGACAAAGGAAATTGCCGCCTTATACGGGGCGACCGTGATTTGCGAGCCCTGGCGCGACGATTTCAGCGCCGCGCGCAACAGCGCCATCAATGCCAGCACGTGCTCCTGGATTTTCTGGATGGACGCAGATGACGTACTCGATCCAAGGTCGAAAGGCGAACTCATCAACTTGTGGCGGACGGCTGGCGCCGTTGCTGCGGCGTTCAGAATTGCATGCCAACAGGATGCTTGCGGGGCGGGAGAATTCATGCAGGTAAGGCTTTTCCCCCGTAAAAAAGGCGTTAAATTTGAACGCCGCGTCCACGAGCAAATCATGTTCAGCGCGCTTCGCAACAATATTCCATTCATCCAGTGCCCCTTAGTCTGCGTGGTCCATACAGGCTATAATGGGCCGGAGACGCGCAAAGCCAAAGCGCTGCGAAACAGGCCGCTAATCCTGGCGGAATTGAGCGAATTCCCGGATGATCCAGCATTGCTTCTCAATTACGGCGATTGCCTCATGGTGCTTGAACAATGGGACGATGCTTTTAAAACCTATATGTGCATTGCACGGAACAGAACGATTCATGATAAATATCCGGAGGTTTTCGTCCAGGCTGTTTTCAACATTGCCGGTCTGCATCATTCTAAAAAGGACTATGATTCCGCCAAACTCTGGCTTATGGCATGCCTTAATCTCGATCCGACAAGGATTGAGGCGCTGTTTTTGCTTGGCTTGATTCATGAGGCCCTGCGCAATTTCCCGCGGGCCCTCGAGTGCTTTCTGGCAGCGGCGCGCGGCAACGGCGCCCTTCGCCAGACCGCGACGAACACGTATAAAATAAAAATCCAATCAATTTACCATTGCGCCAGGATCCTTCTTTCGGCCCAATATTTCAGCCAGGCCGAAGAGCTTTTGACGCATGCGATAAAGGCATTCCCAAACGTCGTGGAATATTATACGCTCTTGGGACAAGCGTCGATCAAACAAAACAAACTTAAGGAAGCCGCGGCGGCCTTTTTGCAATCGCTTTCAATGTCGCCTGACAAAAACGTTGACGCATATATCGGCATGGCCCTGGTATACGAACAAATGCACGACTACGGCAAGGTAAAGGAATATTTAAAAATGGGAAACGTGGAAATGCCGGCCTGATTCACAGTTGCTTCTCGGTCTTCAGAAGCACTTCCACGAGGCGCTCAAGCGTCTCGTTCTGGGAAACCCCCGGAAAATTGAGCAGCACGATTTCCTTGGCATATAATTTTCCCACGTACCGGCGGTGCGTGGCGAACGAGACTTTTGACGCGGAAAAATCCCGGTGTGTGGAATTGATTTCAATGATGTTTTTCGACGGAACGTATCGAGACCGCCACGCCCCTGAAATATCCGCGACCAACCGGTAATTGGGAAGTCCTTGACCCACGGAAACGCCCTGCTCAGACTGTTCCGGCGGAAGCACTTTAATCTTGCTTTGGGCCCGCGCTTGCCAACGGCCGCAAACAACGTCGGCGGCGATTGCCGCGTTCGCCGGTTCGGCGGGCGCGCGATAGAGCGCCTGCGTCTCAAAAAGGTGTTTCGCTACCGTGCCGCCGCCGTGAAGGACTGACCAAAGAACGGATATGCCTTCCTTGACCTCGATATTTTTATCATCGAATACATGAATTTGTAACCGATGGCTCTGCCCTTGAATCATTGAAAAAAACTTCGGCGATATTGTCGCTCTGGCCGGCTCACCCGGCAGAACTTCCAGAAATGATGGTATCGCCGATGGCTGCGTCTTTCGACGGTTCGGCAGACCGTCCGGCGTTTCCCCGGCCGCGCCGCCAGGTTTTCCGCTGGGAACGTCGACGTCGAACCAGAGATAATCCGTCTGCGGCAGCTCGGCCAGGGCGCTGGCAAAGGCCTTGCGCACGTCACGCGATATCTGCACGCTCGCCTTTTCCGTTTCTGCCCGCTCAAGTGAATCCAGTATGGCCTGCATCGCGTCCTGGAGCGGCTGCATCGCGAGGCAAAAACGTTCGAACCGGTCGTTATGGATTATGGAATCGCGGGTACCCGGCGTCAGGTCGATGAACGGGCAATCGATATTGCCGGTAAAAAACCCCGATTTCCAGACTGCGTGGTCGAAATTCTCGAACTGGCCTATGTCCCTTTTGACGATGGTCCCGTCTTTCGAAAGCGATACCTGCGGGACCTGGTCGGCCTTCGGCGACGTCAGATACAACTCCACCCGCACCGTTCCGAGCTCGGTGGCCATGTCCTTGAGTTCGGAAAGCCGCTCGCCTTCGAATTCACGGGGCACGACCCTGCGGTTCTTATGGGTGATGCGGTCAAAAATTTCGATGATCACACCGGACTGCTTTATCCTGTCGCGCAATTCCGACGCGAGATATTTGTCGATCCGGTCGCCGGTAAGGATGTTCCGCGTCGTGGAATGTAAAGGGCCGACAACGACTTTAACGCCGCGGTGGCCGATGCTCCCCGGAATGGCCGCGATGGAATAGGTCTGGGCCCCGCTTTTCATGGTCATTTGAAAGGTCCGTCCGTCGGCGCTTTGCGTTATCATGGTCAATTGCCTGCCCAGACTCCAGAAGCCCAGGAGCCCGATGCCGAATTCGCCATGCACGCCCTCCCGTTCGCGGCTCTTAAGATACCGCTTGAGCGAATCGCAGATATGCGTGGCCACGTATTGAAAATCGGGCAGGCCCTCGTCGGTGGTTTTCAGCCCATTCCCATCGTCGCAAATTTCCAGCGCCGTTTCGCCGCCGGATTTCCGCCTGATTATTTCAATGTGTTTCGCGCCCGCGTCGATGCTGTTCTCCACGAACTCGCAAACGGCCTTGAGCACATGGGTCTGCGAGCGGGCGATGATGGTTATGGCGTTCCACTGGTCGCCGATGCGCAGCTTGCCCTTTTTGAGCGTTAGAAGGGAACTTTTGGCCATAGGGTAATCTTGCGGGAAGAAGTGAAAGAAAAGAAAATATAATGCTTTTACCGCAAAGTCAAGGAGTCATGAATAAAAGCGTTCAACGCTTCGAAAGGCTTCGGTTTTCCCAAAAATCCGTATGAGCACGGTCGTTAACCCAAATTACTTGACTTTTATAAAAGCGCAAATTGATTTATAATCATGCCGGAAACAAAGATTTCATTCATGGAAACGGCCTGGCCAAGCACGGCCGAAGAATGGGCCAATTTTTGGGTACGGTATGTTGGAGATTCAGCTTGCCGTATCGGGATTGAAAAAACGAAGGCAGACCGTTTATCCGAAGCGCTCCGCCCACTCATTACGGAAACAAGACTTCACCCTCGCCTTTTTCAGATTTGTTCAATCAGAACATTTCTCGATCATGCTTTCGAAACGGGAAATCCCGACTTCTCAGATACATTTGAGGGACTTCTGGTGCTTTACAATAGACTTTTTTCCAAATATCCTAAGGAATCTGAAGAACGCAGGACCGCTATTTACGACATTTGGAAGGTAAAAAGGAATGCCTTGATAAAGAGACTCATTGAACAGCTGCGATTACGGAATTATTCACGTTCGACCATTGAAAACTACACAGAACCCGTTCGACGTTTTCTGGAGACTTTGAAGCGAAAGCCGACTAACAATGACCAATCATTAATCGAAAAATTTCTTCTTGATTTAAAGGAAAACAACAAGCTTGCGGCACGCACGATCAATCTATCGGCCGCCGCGATTACTTTTTTCTATCTGAACGTGGTAGAATGCCCTGGAGCGGTAAACCGTCTTCCTCGAATGAAGCCGGGGAGAACTCTGCCAAAAGTTTATTCGGAAGACGAGGTGGCGCGCATCATTTCCGCCCTTCCAAATCTCAAGCATCGCTGCATACTCATGCTCGCCTATGGATGCGGTCTGCGCCTTTCGGAAATTGCTTTTTTAAAACCTTCAAATATTGAGTGGGGCCGTCGGTTAATAAGAATTCACGGAAAAGGCAGCAAAGAACGTATCGTTCCGCTTGACGAGACTCTTGAATCAGTCCTCAGACAACACCTTTCGGCACAGAAAAAGCCCGTTTTTGTCTTCGAAAGCGAACAGACCGGTAAAGCACTTTCGAAAAGGACCATAGAAAAAATTTATGAAAATGCGCTGAGCAGCGCCGGTGTGAATAAACAGGGCGGCATCCATAGCCTTAGACATACATATGCTACGCATCTTCTTGAACAAGGAACGGATATCCGCCAGATTCAGGCTGTACTGGGACATTCAAGCATCAAAACAACCGAAATTTACACACACGTGAGCACAAGTCAGATAAGTCGAATGGTAAGTCCATTATCAAGATTGAAAGGTATAGGTACGAAAAGCAACAAACCATAAAGGGTGAAACCGAAAGCTAATTTGGTTACGCCCTTTATTCCAACTGCGAGCACAAAAAGCGAAGTAAATCTTAATTTCGGTTTCGTTTTATATTGTGACCAATCTTTCACTAGTTGTAAGCAATAAAAGTAACCGAATGAAATTGATAGAGTTTGCGCCGAAGACAAAGAAAATTAAAGACAAGGAAAGTTAAAAGCTATTTTAAATACAGAAAGATGCCGCGCCTAAGAGAATCCGCATAAATGCGGCGAAAGGAAAATAAATGAAAAACAAGTCATCA
>Ga0182027_10010473_pt1 | contig 13182 bp, 14 predicted proteins | sample 712E1DmetaG_FD_121300 | JGI IMG/M metagenome (GOLD analysis project Ga0182027, IMG submission 121300) | Permafrost microbial communities from Stordalen Mire, Sweden - 712E1D metaG (Illumina Assembly) | ecosystem: Environmental > Terrestrial > Soil > Wetlands > Permafrost | place: Sweden...
CTCCTCCCGAAAGCTTCAAGCTTTCTTTCGGAGGATACTGTCAACGATGTCGTGGCGGTTAAGTCTTTCATCTGTCAGCAATCTCCTGGCGGTTACGTGTCAGCACTCACGTGGCGGTTCGCAGTTAGGGGTTAGGGGTTAGGGGTCGAGTTCTCCCCCCTTATCCGTGAAATCTGTGTCCGAAAAGTCGGTTGTCCGAACTCACATCTGAAGCACGCCACCAAATATGGTTTTCTCAAGAAAGGTCAAGGCCTTCTCAAAGTCAAAACTCATCCGCGAATTCCCGCTAATCTTCACGAATTTAAAAAAGAATTCGCGCCAATTCGCGGAGATTAGCGGACAAAAATGGACTTTGAGAAAACCATACACCACCAAACCTTGCACGCTGTAAGGATTGGTTGTATGCTTGTCTCAATGGCGGAATAACTCATGCCCAATGAAGCCGACACCTGCCGAACTTACATCGTTCCAAAATTACATACTTCTGGCTGGGAAGACGATTCCATCGTTGAACAGTTGCCGTTAACGCCGGGGCGCATCGTCCCCATCGGCGACAGGCATACACGGAAAGAGGGATTGCGGCCTCTTTTTGTATGGAAGCTGATGCCATATGTGTTCTACAGGACGTTCAAGGGAGAGTTGTGAAATGATTGATTTGCATAATCTTGCCAACAAGGAAAACAGTCATGGAATCTAAGGTTATTCAGCGAGCGAAAAAACTTCTTGTGAATTCAGGATGGACGAAAGAAGATATCCTTGATGAACAATCAATATCGCTTGCCAATCGCGTCTATCGACCTGATATTATCTTGATTTATAATTTCAATCCGCTTGCAGTTATAGAAACAAAAAGTGGAGAATTTAGTGTAGAGGATAGTGTTCAACAAACTTTTGAATATCTTGAGTCTTTAAAGATACCAATTGGATTTGTAGTGAACGACTCCGAGATATACCAATTTTCAAGGTCAAATTTAGAGTATCGAAAAATTCAAGTATTTCCTTCTCCTAAAGAGCTTTGGCAGAGTGTTTACCATGATACCGACAATACCGATCCAACAAACATTGCACCGATAAACCTACAACGCGCCCCGCGTTTTTTTCAAGTAGAGGCAGTAAATCGAATAGTTTCAGCAATAAAATCGGGGCAAAAAAGATTGCTAATCCAAATGGCAACGGGAACAGGAAAAACTTACGTAATCCTTCAATCGCTTTGGAAATTAGTAAAATCTGGTCGAGTGTCACGAGTTCTGTATTTGGACGATTCACTCGCTGCACTTGAAGAAGTTAAACATATTCTCAAGCCATTAGGGCTTGAACTTGTTAGCTTGAATTCTAAAACACAAGCTAATGAGCTTTTGCATTCGTCTGTTCAGTTTGGCACTTTTCATTATTTCCTTGAACCCCAAAACAGCCCAAGAATTAAGAATTATCCAAGGGATTATTTCGATCTGGTAATTATTAATGAGGTCATACGATATCCCAAACTAGATCAGATTATTGACCACTTTGAAACCGCCACGATTCTAGGCTTTTCATCCTTGGAAGTTTTCAACACAAAGTCATACCAACAATTAGGGAGTCCTGTTTTCTCTTATACGCTCGAAGATACATTAGTAACAGAAAAAATAGAAACACCGTCTGATTATTTATCCTTCGAGTTGGATAGCATAGCTGAAATTATTGTTGGAGTTAGTCCTAAACTGGCATCTATTAGCGAAGAGAAAAATTCTGTATCAATAATATCTGCCAAAAGTCTTTTACCTGACGGAAACATTGATTTTTCAATAGCTCAGCCTACGCAATTACAATTAACAGGTAAGTTTGAAAAGTACGTTCTAAAACCCAAAGACATATTATTGCAAACCTTTGCTAGCGGGGCTAAGATCAGAATCTCTATTCTTCCTGATAAAGTGGACGGCACATTTGTATTTGCGCAATCGATTATAAGGATTAGAGTTAATTCCACAAAAACCTCTCCGGAAGAAGTTTTTAGTTTTTTACGCTCAAGTACTGGTCAACTATTAATTCGTCGTTACACTGTCTCAGGTTCTACAATTCCACATATATCAGTTCAAAGCTTGAGGAATTTACCAATATACCTTCCAAAGCCTGGTAAATCCGCCCCTGAAACTGAACTTAGCTCCGCCGCAAGAGCTAAATCTCAAATTGAAGATGTAATTCTTCCAAAATTAAAAAAACTTCAGGCATCAAATTCAAAAAATGAGACTGAACAAGAAGAGATTGCTCGCAGGCTTCAACAAATAGCTTCAGAACTTGCGCCGCCGAAGTTACATGAACGAGTAGTGGCATTTTATCCAACACCAATTGCCATGCCATATCGCCGATTTATTGATGCAAAGTTTAACGTTTACGAACAAGTGCTTAGATTACGAGATGTTTATGAATCGATAGTTCATTTTCTTTACAACGTAATGTTGGCTGATGCATTCCATCGTCTAGATGCCAAAAAATATTTTGTTCAAGACGCTGGCGCACGTCGGGCTTATAACGGATTTTCAATGAGTTCGCGTTTAGATTTCATAAAAACCATATTGGAATTAGCAAAGGATAATTCTGGAAATGATCTGTTCATTTCAGAATTGATCAACACCTCCATACTTGACAGCGCGTACCAATTACAGGATGACTTCCGAAATAAGATTTCACATACTGCTACGGCAACAGAAAGCCAACAGATCAATCTAATCAAAACGTATCAACCAGTTGTCGATGCAATTCTTTCTGATCTGGATTTTTTGGCTAATTACAGAATGGTCAGGATTCCATCGTTACACAACAAGCACGGCAATCTATATTACCGAATGGAAGTGTATATTGGCGTGGTTCCAGATATGCTTGAGGAGCCATTAACAGATGAGAAGATAACCAAAATCGACTCCGAACATCTTGCTATTCTAGATGCAGACAACAATGCGTTGGATTTGTATCCAATGTATCAAAGGTTGGCTTCAGATGAAACCCACCATGAGACACATGTGTGCTTTTTTAAACAACGAAAAGCAAAATCGCTATTACTAGAAGGTGAAAGTGTTCAAGGTGCGTTTCCCGTGAACTTGAATGGCTATGATGAATTTGAGCTGTTTCAGAAGAAGATTTTGGATAAAATGCCTGATGAGCCATAAATATCGTGCCTATTGTTCTTATGCTCCAAGTCTCGCGCTCGACGAACATAGGCGCATTGTCGCCCATCTGGATGGCTTGCAGGCGAAGGTCAACGCCCTGCGAGAGTTACAGTCCGCGAGCGTGCCGAGAAGCTGCGCCAGAAGAAGGCCAATTTCTTCAATACGTTCACGCCTGTGGCACGCGAGATTTTGAACGAGTTGCTGGATAAATACGCCGATTATGGCATCGGCGAGTTCGACCAGTTGCCGCGTGTGTTGCAGGTTTCGCCGTTTGACCAGTATGGCTCAACCTATGAGATTTACCAATTGTTCGGCGGCGCGGAGAAGTTGCTGCAAGCAGTGGATGAGTTGCAAAAGTATTTATATGAGTAATTTTCATGTCGCTGCGAGCCGTGAAGTGGCAAGCAATCTTCTGTTTGAGGGAGCAGCTCCAAGAAAGAGGAGATTGCTTGCCAGAGGCACGCTTCGCGGTCGTCGGGACACTGAAGAACTCAGTGCAGGCGAACACCCTCCTCGCCTTCTGCGCCTCGTGGCGCAGAAGCAGACGAAGGTGGCACGAAGCCACCCCGTCTAGAATGACATGAGGCGGTGGATGAGTTGCAGAAGTTTTTGTATGAATAATGACTGGAATGGAATACCTCATGAACATATCGCCAGGAAATGGTAAACGTCTCAGTAAAGCCTATATTGACCGTGAGCCAGCTCTTAATAACACCAAGCCCAATGGACCGTTCAGACCATCGGGCGAGGGGCACGAAGGCGACCTGCTCATTTTTGTGCCGCGCAATACAATAAGCAGGGTGATCGACCGAATGACCGGAGGCTACGGTTATTCTCATCTGGCTATTGATTGTGGGGAAATAGACCAGCCAACCAGCCGGCATGTGATGATCGAAGCAACCATGAGCGATGTTGTGCATTATGCGTATCAGGATGAATACGGCGAGCGACCTTTTGTGCGCATTCCTCTCAAAAAAACCGGGGTGAATGTGGGACAGTTCTGCGAGTGCGTCCATTCCAGGCTCGGCGAAAAATATGGCGATATGGAAGTTTTAACTTTGGGTATTCTTGACAACCCCGCCAGGCAGATTTGCAGCGACCTTGCTACGAACTGTCTTCCAGAAGAAATGCGCAAGGAGTTTGTGAGCTGCCACCGGGCAACGGTCATCCATCCACTATCTGTGGTACTGCATGAAAAATCAGCCACGGCTCTTCGCCTCTTTATCAGCCCGAATGGATTCGTCGAATATTTTGGAGCACCCAGAGGAAAGGATCTCGAAGGACCTGATCAACTGGTTGAACCTCATCCTCAGGACAGCCGCAGCGCCGTCGGAATCTCACCGAAAATTTGGAAGCATGGAGTTGCTCTTCTCATGCATGGATGGCGCCGTCTAACAAGTTGGTAAATCCTAAAGGTCTTGAAGACCCTTAGGGTTTGGAATGGAAGACAAACCATGACCAGTCCTTCACCCCTGCTCTACAACACCTATTATCACATCTACAACCGCGGCGTGAACGGTGAGAATATTTTTATCGAAGAACGGAATTACGAACATTTCCTGAACTTGTTCGCCAAACACATCGAGCCGATCTGTGACCTGTTTGGCTATTGCATGTTGAGGAATCATTTTCACATAGCGGTGAGGGTTAAAGAGGAAGAGGAGATTATAGAGTACCTGAAGACCCTAAGGGTTCCCTTAGTGGGCAAACCCTTAGGGTCTGGTAATCGAGGGTCTGGTAGTTTGGGGTCTGGCTTCGTCAGTAACCAATTCTCTAATTTCTTCAACGCCTACGCCAAGGCCATCAACAAATCATACGGCAGGACGGGAAGCCTGTTCCAGCATCCGTTCGGACGCGTCCCCATCACCAGTGACCGCCAATTTTGGAATGTGATCGCATACATTCACCAGAATCCCCAGAAACATAAATTCGTGGAAGATTTTCGGGATTGGAAATACTCCTCCTATGGGATAATCCTGACTGATAAGAAAACGAGCGTGAATCGAACTGAAGTCTTGAAGTGGTTCGGGAGTCCGGAACAATATCTTGAACTTCACAAGGATTGGGTCGATGACGCCAGAAGTAAGTGGTTTGCGGAAGAGGATTACGATTAACAATCAAATCCAGACCCTAAGGGTTCCCTTAGCGGGCAAACCCTTAGGGTCCAAGAAGGGTTTTAGAAACCCTTAGAGTCTATAACCAACAAGGATTACATGCCAAAGAAGAATTCAACACCCGACCCCCTCCCAGCCTCCCCCAAATCAAAAACCGATTTGGGGGAGGAAGAGCGGAAGCAAAATACCAAAGCTTCCCTCTCCTCCCTCATCAAATCGTCTCGGGACATTATGAGGAAGGATGCGGGGTTGAACGGTGATTTGGATCGCCTGCCGCAGTTGTCGTGGATTCTATTCTTGAAATGTTACGATGATCTTGAAATGCGCCGCGAGCAGGATGCCAAGGCTTCGCGCGAGAAGTACAAGCCGGTGATTCCGTCGCCCTATCGCTGGCGGGATTGGGCCTCGGATGAGGACAACGGCACAACTGGCGCAGATCTGATCAAGTTCGTCAACGATGACCTGCTGCCCAAATTACGCAACCTCACCGGTTCGGATGAACGGCTGAAGGTGGCCGAGGTCTTCAAGGAAACCTATAACCGTATGCTCTCGGGCTATCTCCTGCGGGACGTGGTCAACCTGGTGGACAACATCCACTTCCAGTCGAAGGATGAGATTTTCACGCTGGCGCATTTGTATGAGTCGATGCTCAAGGAAATGCGTGATGCCGCCGGCGACTCGGGTGAGTTTTACACACCTCGTCCCGTAGTAAAACTGATCGTAGACAGGGTCAGGCCGCGCCTCGGTCAGACCGTTCTCGATCCCGCCTGCGGCACGGGCGGATTTTTAGTCGAGTCGTATGAGTATCTCAAGCCGCTGGTCAAAAATTCCAAAGAGCAGAAGGCTCTCCAAACCGCCACCTTGTTCGGCGTGGAGAAGAAGCCCCTGCCGTATCTGCTCAGCACCATGAACCTGTTGCTACATGGCATCGAAACGCCCAATATCCGCCGCGATAACGCCTTGAAGAATCCGCTCAACGAGATCGGCGAGAAAGACCACTTCGATGTGATCGTGACCAACCCGCCCTTCGGCGGCGAGGAGGAGGCGGGCATTCAGTTGAACTTCCCTGAGAACACGCGGGCCAGCGAGACCGCCCTGCTCTTCATGCAGTTCATCATGCGCTCGCTCAAGCGTGATGGGAGAAGCGGCGTGGTCGTTCCGAATGGATTTCTATTCGGCGACGGCGTAGCCGCCCGCATCAAGGCCCAGTTACTGCGGGACTTCAACCTGCATACCATCATCCGCCTGCCCAATGGGGTGTTCGCACCCTATACCTCCATCCCAACGAATTTGCTTTTCTTCGATCGTCCTTCGGCTTCGTCGGGTCTCGATACGCCCCGAAGTGCACGGGGCTACTCGACCAGCGACGCAACAGACGAAATCTGGTTCTATGAGCATATCCTCCCCGATGGAGTGAAGAACTACACCAAGACGCGCCCCTTGCAGTTCGAGGAGTTCCAGCCGATCCTGGATTGGTGGGATAAGCGTGTCGAGAACGAGCGCGCCTGGAAAGTGCGCGCCGCAGACTTGATCCAGACGGATGGCGGCGGTGATGTGGTCAGCGTCAACCTCGATATCAAGAACCCCAGCCGCAAGGATGATTTGGAACACTTGCCGCCCGCCGAGTTGGCGGAGAGTATTCTCGTCAAGGAGAAACAGATTGCGGCGATTATGGATGAAATCAAGGGTCTTTTATCGTGAGTTATAATCATTGTGTATGCAAGAAAGGATGAAAACATGTCCATCGAGGCTCTGGAAAATTTAGTTGAAAAAGCAAGCAGCCTTTCACCCGCTGAAAGACTCTTGCTTGCGTCACGTTTAATCGAAAGCGTACGCCAGCGTGATTTATCGGATTCCTTCCAAAAAAACCAGCGCAAAGCCTTGAAACAGTCGCTTGAGAAATTAGCGAAGATGAAAGTATTCGCAGATATCAAAGACCCTGTAGAATGGCAAAGACAGACCCGTAGAGATAGACCACTTCCTGGATGCGGGGCATGATTCTTTTAGTTGGAAGAATAAACATGTAACGTAAACTTCCGAATTCTTGGAGAATTAGGAAGTCTTGCATATAAGGTAATGATGACTAACGGCTGGCAAGTTGCAAGAATTGGCGAAGTTACAAAACCGATTGAACGTGCCGAAGAACCACAAGCAGGCACGACTTATCGGCAAGTTGGAGTTCGCCTTTGGGGTCAAGGTGCGTATGAACGCGAATCGATTGATGGAAGCCAAACAAAATATAAAACATTGTCGCGAGTTGAAAGCGGCGACATTATCGTAAATAAAATATGGGCACGTAATGGTAGCATCGCTGTTGTTACTGATGAACTTGCTGGATGTTTTGGTTCAGGTGAATTCCCTACATTTGCGCCTGACCGCAACAAACTTGAGCCAAAATGGTTTCATTGGATGACCAAAACAAGATGGTTTTGGGATGCTTGCGATGTGAAATCACAGGGCACAAGCGGGAAAAATCGTATTCGCCCTGAAAAGTTTCTTGATATTGAAATTCCTCTTCCGCCACTGACAGAGCAACGCCGAATTGTAGCGCATATCGAGTCGCTGTCAGCGCGAGTCAATGAGGCCCAGCGTCTGCATGAAGAAGTTGAGCACGAAAGTGAAACGCTTTTGCGCTCAATACTTATCGATAAGTCAGATGGAGAACCAGTTCCGACGCCCATGCGTGAATTGGTGTCCTTGCGTGAACCAGATGTAGCAGTTTCCCCTGACGAGTTTTATCATTTTGCGGGAACTTATAGTTTTGGGCGAGGGTTGTTTAGGGGTATAAAGAAGAAAGGAAATCAGTTTGCATACAAAAAGCTTACTCGTCTTCGCACTAATGACTTTACCTATCCTAAACTTATGGCATGGGAAGGCGCTTATGCGGTAGTTCCGCCTGAGTGTGATGGACTTGTAGTATCAACTGAATTTCCTGTATTTGAACTAAATCAAGAAAAAATATTGCCAGAAACAATGGCGGTTTACTTTCGTAATCCAGCAATTTGGGAAACCCTTTCGGGGCAAAGCACCGGCACAAACGTCAGAAGACGAAGGCTCAACCCGCAAACATTTTTGAATCACAAATTTCCGCTCCCGCCAATGAAACGACAATTGTTGCTTCGAGATGTGCAGGCTAAGGTCAATGCCCTGCGGGAATTACAATTCACGAGCGGTGAGGAACTGTCCGCGCTGATGCCGTCCGTGTTGGATAAGGCGTTCAAGGGAGAGCTATGATGGATCATAAACCACATGGACAGATAACAGTTAAAGTCGCTGAGACGCTCTCTGGCTATTATGAGTCAAAAGGCTATGACGTACTTTACGATCACGATTCTACAAAAGAAAATGTCGGGAAAATCGTATCTTGGTTTGGGGATAAGTACGGTCGGGAATCCGAATTGAGTCAATTAGATATTGCCATTGTTGAAAAAGGTTCCGATAAAGCGCTTGCACTTATAGAAATTGAAGAAACAAACGATACCCCAAAAACCTTTATGGGAGATTTATTTGGCGTTTTGCTGGGAGATCATATAAGTTTTCGAGAAGAACGTATATTCTCAATGGGAGAATACACGACACTGATCGTTCTTGGAAAAAGCAAAGTCACGCACAAGAAACGCAATGAGTATCTTCGCGAAAAAGGTTTGAACATAAAATTAAGTTTGTCTACTGGCAATTCTGTAATTGGGAATATGGTAATTGACACCTTCGCTGACGAGAAAGGCTTGTATGCGTTGCTATCATCCGTGCTGGATAGGGCGTTCAAGGGAAAGTTGTGAAGAGACCCTCACCCCGACCCTCTCCCAGAACGGGAGAGGGGGGCATGTGTCGCGAGGGTAGGCGCGCGGTTGGTTTTATTGAGGCAGTTGTGAAAATAGAAAAACATCGAGAGGAATTAGTTCATGTCCGATAACACAAAGATACTTGTTAGAAAGGCTAGAGATCAGGATATTTCCGCAGTTGTGGAAATCGATGCTGAAGCTTTCTCTCCTTACGGAACTGCGGAAAAGCCGGAAACTTTTCAACTCCGACTGACAGCCTTCCCACACGGTTTTATTATTTTAGTGGCAGATAATGAAATTGCAGCCTATGGTTGTTCGGAAAAATGGCTGACTGAGCGCGAGCCAGGCTTGGACGAGAATCCCTTAACGACCCACCAACCTGACGGTAGAATATTTTGTATCACAGCCATGGCTGTCAAAATGAAATTTCGGGGGCGGGGTTATAGTTTACTTATGCTTGATAAGCTTATTGAGATTGCCCACAGCGAAGGTTGTAGAAAAATTGTTTTGGAGACAACCCATGCTCAAGATTTATATCTAAAACGAGGCTTCAAGACGGTTCAAAATCGCACCGAACGTGGAATTTCATTGGATATCATGTCTCTCGATATAGAATCCTATGGCAGCAAGGCGTGAACAACGAAGAAACCCTCACCCCGACCCTCTCCCAGAACGGGAGAGGGGGCATGTGTTGCGAAGGTCAACGCACAGCGGGAGGTACAATCCTCCACGAGTGAGGAACTCTCCGCACTGATACCGAGTATTCTTGATAAAGCATTCAAAGGTAAGTTATGAATAAACCCTCACCCCAACCCTCTCCCAGAACGGGAGAGGGAGTACGAGCCGCGAAGGTAAACGCACAGCGGGAGGTACAATCCTCCACGAGTGAGGAACTCTCCGCACTGATGCCGAGTATTCTTGATAAAGCATTTAAAGGTGAGTTATGAATAAACCCTCACCCCAACCCTCTCCCAGAATGGGAGAGGGGGTACGAGCCGCGAAGGTGAACGCGTTGCGGGAGGTAGAAGCCGCGAGCGGGAAGGAGTTGCGCGCGCTTTTTGGGCGGGCGATGATGCCGAGTATTTTGGATAAGGCGTTCAAAGGAGATCTATGAAAACAAACTCACTGAAAGTTCCGGAATCCATGCAGGCCTTGTATGATGAAATTACCGCAATGAGCGACGCCTTTTGCAAAGAACATCTCAATGCTGAATATTTGGAATTGGCGCGCAAAATGGCGGCGACGCTGGCGCGTAAGCGTCCCTCGCCGCTGGTGAACGGGCAGGCAAAATCGTGGGCGGCTGGCATTATTTACGCGGTGGGACAAATCAACTTCCTGTTTGACAAATCCAACTCCCCATATATGCGCGCCGATGAACTGTGCAAGCGCATGGGCGTTTCCCAACAAACCGCCAGCGGTCGAGCGCAAAAAATCCGCGACATGCTCGATATTTTTCCACTGCATCCTGATTGGACATTGCCCAGCCATGCGGATGACAATCCCATGATTTGGATATTGAAGGTCGATGGTTACATGGTGGATATTCGCAGTATGCCGCGTGAAGTGCAGGTAATTGCATTTGAGAAGGGATTGATTCCCTACATTCCCGCAGATCGTGATGATAAACCCGGCTAGAGGAGCAATAAGATGCCGATAGCGAAGGTGAACGCGCTGCGAGAATTACAATCCTCTACGGGTGAGGAATTGTGAAGACCCTAAGGGTTTGTCCCGCGAACCTTCATCATGTCGGGCAGGAGAGTCTCGCTTGTGGCGGCGTGAGTCAGTCAAGGAAACCCTTAGGGTCTCAAATGTTGATAGTCAATCCCCTACGGAATCTACAATCCTCTACGGATGAGGAACTGCGCCCGTACTTTGGGCGGACGCTGACATCGTCCCCGAGCGCAGCGAGTGGGATGCCGTCCGTGCTGCGACCGCAGGGAGGGGCGTTCAAAAGTGAGTTATGATAGCAAAGATCAACGCGCGGGAGTTGCAGAAACCGACCCGCATCATATCCAACCCCAGGAGGTTTTCGCATGGAAACATATAGTCAGAGCAAAAGCAAAGAGAATGGAGAGAGCCAGGTAGCCTTGTTTATGGACTTCGAAAACCTGGCGATCTCGGCCGAAGAATCTTTCGGCCGGCTTAAGACGGGGGTCTTCATCCAAACCTCCGAACAGTTCGGCCGCTGCATCACCAAACGGGCATACGGGGATTGGACGCGTTTTAGCAAATACGGCCAGGATCTGTTGGAATACGCCATTGAAGCCATACAACTCTTCCATTACGGGGGTTTCAACGATAAGAATGCAGCGGATATCCAAATGGTCGCCGACATCCTGGAAATGTTGTTTACCCATCCAGAAATCGAGGTCTATATCCTGGCAACCGGCGATAGCGACTTCAGCGCCGTTGCACGAAAACTGCGATCCTACGGCAAACACGTGATAGGTATCGGCTTGCGGCAGGCAACGAGCGAGGTGCTTGTCAACGCGTGCGATCAATTTTTGATTTACGATGTGATCGTGGAACCTGCCACCCGCACACAATCATACAGCGTGGAGCAGGCCCGGCAATTGCTCCTGAATACGATGCTTGAAATGACGCGCCAAACAGGAAACAAGCAAATTCTTGCCGCCACCTTGAAAAGCCTAATGCTGCAAAAAGACCATACGTTTAGCGAGGTAAAGCTGGGCTTTTCGCAATTTAAGGATTTTTTGTTAGAGCAAAAAGACATGCTTGAAATGGGGAGTCGGGAAAACCAGGTCGTTGTATCACTAAATCCCAATATTACAGAAAAAGTGGCCCGTGATCCTTCTTCGGAATATCGTAAAGCCCTGGACCGGGATGGATTAATACTTTTGGATCCTTACACGCGCACCGATGTCCTGCGGGATTTATTCACGGTTTTAAAAGAAAATCCACAGCATTATACTTTGTTGGATGCCGAAGCATATTTAAAGGCGCACTACGACTCAACCAACATCCTGCGTTCCAGGGACGAAGTGCATGAGGCCATCAAATTAATAAAATATGTGGATGTGGTTGCGCCAAGACCACAATCCTGGGAACTCGACACTTTATCGCTCATCCCAGAGCTGGATCAGCAGTCTTTTATCGATCGTTGTGAAAGCGTATATGTGGCCGCGCTTGTGACAAGGAACCTCCCCATCAATCCCGAACTGATCTCAAAATTGCTCTTTGGCACAGCGGACAAGCAACCGCGCGTCACTCAATTAAGCAATTTGGCACGGTCAAAGAAAACGGAACGCGCTCCGGCGAAAAAGTCCCAGGTTTTGCAATTGCCGGCGCGAATTACAAACAAACCTTCATTGATGCTTGTCTGGCATGATCTGGAGGACTTTGAGCTGGATGGGGAACCTACACTGGAAAGAGCATTACAAGCCAGCGAAGATGGAATGAGGGTCAGAACCAGCGATTTTGAACAGGCAAAACGTTACCATCTGGAAGCAGCGAAAATCATATATCTCCTGCTCCAAAAGGAAGCCCCAGGCGCCAGCCTGGTGGATTTGGAATGGCAATTGAGCAGTTATTGTGCAACAGCAGCCGGAGCAGCCTTCTTCCGCCATAATTTTCCGGCAGCAATTGAATATTATCTGGCCTTTTTTTCAATAGCCGTCGAAACAGAACCTGTTTGGGAAAAGGTGGATCGTTTAGTGCTGCCCATGTTATCGTTTTACTTCACCATCGCGGCGAATCAGGAACAAGTGATGCTTGACGTTTCACCCGGCCATAAACATCCAGCATATATAGAAGTGTCAATCCTCAATTCCGTCAATCCCAGGGTACAAGAGCATGGCAAAGAGCTTGCGAGAAAATTGGTGGAGATTAATCCAGCCCTATTGAGGAAAGTGATCGAGCGGCTGGATGCAATCATATCCCAGGCAAACGGACAAAAATTGGAAGAGAAGAGAGCACAGCAGATCTTATTGGAGATTCTTCAATCATCCGACGCGGCTGCCGTCCGTGTTGGTTAGGGTCTCGGATAAAGTGTATTCTTGATTTTGCTACCGTACAAAACCATTTTGGGACGCGGATGAACGCTGAAAACGCGGATTTTTAATTGGTTTTTCCGCGTGAATCCGCGCTCGTCCGCGTCCAATTTCCGAAATGTACGGTAGAGAA
>Ga0182027_10010474_pt1 | contig 13180 bp, 14 predicted proteins | sample 712E1DmetaG_FD_121300 | JGI IMG/M metagenome (GOLD analysis project Ga0182027, IMG submission 121300) | Permafrost microbial communities from Stordalen Mire, Sweden - 712E1D metaG (Illumina Assembly) | ecosystem: Environmental > Terrestrial > Soil > Wetlands > Permafrost | place: Sweden...
GGATCATGGAGTCATCCATTAACCATTCTCCATTAACTGAGAATGATCTTTTGCGGTTAGCAGCAAGTGTCGAGCGCGGCTCTGAGCATCCGTTAGGTGAAGCGATTTGGGCGGAAGCGACCAACCGCGGCTTAACGTTGAGCGAATTATCAGCGTTCAAAGCTGAAGCCGGTTATGGCGTCGAGGCTGAGGTCGAGGGAAGGCGCGTTGTGGTAGGCAATGTCCGCATGATGGAGTCGCGCGGGTATTCATTGAACGGATTCGAATCCGCAGTGACGCGTTTGCAGTCCGAAGCGAAGACGGCGATGCTGGTCGCGATTGACGGCAAAGTCGAGGGCGTGATCGCGGTGGCAGATACGCTCAAGGAAAATTCAAAAGACGCGATTGATGAACTGCATCGAATGGGTTTGAAGGTCGCGATGATCACCGGCGATAATCGCAAGACTGCCGAAGCAATTGCAAAGCAGGTTGGCGTAGATGATGTCTTGGCGGAAGTTTTGCCGGAAGAAAAATCCAGTGAAGTTAAGAAGTTACAAGGTTTACCTGTAGGGGTGGATGGTCATCCGCCCTTTGTAATTGCGATGGTCGGTGACGGCATCAATGATGCGCCCGCGCTGGCTCAAGCGGACGTCGGCATTGCGATTGGAACAGGAACAGACGTGGCCATGGCCGCCGCGCCGATTACGTTAATTAGCGGTGACCTACGCGGCGTGACGCGTGCAATATTGCTTTCGCGTAAAACGCTCGGCACGATCAAACAAAATTTGTTCTGGGCGTTTTTCTACAACGTGATTCTGATTCCCGCCGCGGCCATGGGATTTTTGAATCCAATGCTCGCCGCAGGCGCGATGGCTTTCAGCAGTGTATTTGTGGTCAGCAATAGTTTGAGATTACGAAGCGCAAAGATTTAATATGAGACCTGACAGGTTTTTCAAAACTTGTCAGGTCTTTTTCTTTAAGGAGAATCCAAAGATATAGTATCATTAATCCATGTCCCGATATTTTACTCTTGAAGAAGCCAATAAAACTTTGGACATCATTCGTCCGCTGATGGACGAAATTCAATCCATCCGCAATAACATCATCGCGCAACAGCCGGAAGCTTGGCCCGCTATTGAAAAGTCGGCAGGGAATGGCGGCAATCCAACACTCAGCAAACTGGTTCAGGATTTTGATCGGTTGGATAAGTTATTGCATCGCATCCTGGATACCGGCGCGCAAGTCAAGGATATCAATACCGGTCTGCTTGATTTTCCTGCCCTTCGAAATGGACACGAAGTTTATCTATGCTGGAAATACGGCGAAGACCAGATCGCATTTTGGCATGAGATTGACGCTGGTTTTGCAGGCCGTCAACCCATAGAATCGTTTTGATATCAATATATGCGATGGGGGATTGAAAAACGAAGGGTGGGGTATACTTGACCAAATCTCAGGAGACACATGGACAGAAAAGGCGTTCTCTACGCCATCGTCGCATATTTGATGTGGGGATTTTTCCCAATTTATTGGAAGCAACTCGAAACGATTGACGCATTGCAATTGATTGGTCATCGCTTTGGCTGGTCTTTTATTCTACTCCTTCTCTTTGTGATATTGACTCGTCAATGGAAAAATTTTCGTTCTCTCGCCTTCAATAAAAAGACAATCCGCATTTATTTGATTGCGGCGGTATTGATCAGCGTCAATTGGTTCACTTATGTTTGGGCGGTCAATCACAACTTTGTCGTTGAGACCAGCCTCGGCTATTACATCAACCCGTTATTCAGTGTCCTGCTCGGCGTTATTTTCTTTCGCGAACGGCTTCGCTTTGTTCAATGGATTCCCATCGGTCTGGCGGCTATCGGCGTGATCTATCTAACTTTGACTTATGGTTCGCTTCCCTGGATCGCACTGACGCTGGCTTTTTCTTTTGGTCTTTATGGCCTGATCAAGAAAACGGCGCCGCTCAATTCGCTTTATGGATTGACTCTTGAAACAGGTCTGATGTTCCTGCCTGCTGTTGCTTATTTGATTTTTTGCGAAACAACCGGGCAAGGTGCATTTCTACATAGCGGTTCATTCAAAGATGGGATGATGGTTGGCGCGGGTTTGGTCACGATTGTGCCGCTGCTTCTGTTCTCATCCGCTCTGCCGCGCGTTCCGCTGTCAACGATCGGCATTCTGCAATACATCAACCCGACCATGCAGTTTCTGCTCGGCGTATTGGTTTATAAAGAGCCGTTTACCCATAACGACCTGATCGGCTTTGGGTTGGTTTGGGCCGGCTTGATTCTATTCTGGGCGGAGGGGTTATATGCGCGTCGCAACATCGCGCCTGAGCCAACACCGGAGTTAGGAGAAGGTTAAATGAAAATATTGTAGTTTCAAACGATTGAGAACGAAATCAATGCGGTTTGGAACAAAATCATCGCGGCCTGCGAAACGGTATTTCCTTAATCTTTTACCGGCGCAATTTGATATAATATTCCGAATTTCTGGAATAGGGAAACTTATAACAAATGATTGGGTTATAAGTTCAGAGTTCAAAACTGGAGGAAGAAACGATGGCTCAAGAATCATACAAGGACCGTGTCGTCTTGATTACCGGCGGGTCAACCGGAATCGGTTTCTCTTTGGCGAAATTGTTCGTCCAGGAAGGCGCGCGGGTATGGTTGGTTTCGCGCCGGAAAGAGGTGCTGGCTGAAGCGCAAAAGAACCTGCTTGCCATTTCGCCGAATAGCAATGTTGGAATCTTTTCCGCAGATGTCGCCGACGTGGGCCAGGTGCAGGCCGCGGTGGATCATGTAATCCGTGAGGCGGGCGTGCCCGATCTGTTGATCAATGCCGCGGGCGAGAGCTATTCTGATTATGTGCAAAACATCCCCATAGAGACGTACCACAAAATAATGGACATTAATTATTTTGGCACCGTCCATATGACGATCGCATTACTGCCTCATATGCTGAAGCGCGGCAGCGGTCACATCGTCAATGTTTCATCCGCGGCGGGTTTCCTCGCGCCGTTCGGCTATATGGATTACGTCCCCACGAAATATGCAGTTCGCGGATTCTCGGACGCTCTGCGCCTCGAACTGAAGCCGTTGGGATTGCGCGTCTCGGTGGTGTTTCCGCCCGACACGGATACGCCAGGGCTTACCAGGGAAAATAGGACCAAGCCCTATGAGACGCTGGCCGCTTTCAGCAGCAAGGTGATTTCCCCGGATGTAGTTGCAAAGGCTACACTAAAAGGATTGCGCCACGGTCAATATATCATCCTCCCTAATTTTGAAACCAGCCTGTACTATAAATTGGTGTTTCTTATGGGTAATGCAATTTATCCGATCATGGATTTCATGCTCGCGGATGCGCGTAAAAAGAAACCATCGGCGTAGACTCGTTTCTTGGGCGTATGCGGACTCTGGGGTTTCTTATCAATCATGAAGGTATACTAACATTGGCGCTCAGGCGCCGATGAAATTCATATCAATGGGAGAGGCATATGGACTTGTTTGAAAAATGCTATGGTTATACCGAGGCGAAAGATGCCATACGAAGCGGGGTCTATCCGTATTTCATCCCGATGACGGAGAACGAGGGCACGGAATGCGTCGTTCAAGGACATCGTCTTATCATGTGTGGTTCCAATAATTATCTCGGCTTGACTACCGATCCGCGCGTGCAACAGGCGGCGATTGAGGCGGTTCATCGCTTTGGAACATCCTGCACCGGTTCCCGCTTCCTCAACGGGACCCTTGAACTGCACGAGCGATTGGAGCATGAACTCGCCGAATGGCTTGGCAAGGAAGCCGCCCTGGTTTTTTCCACCGGGATGCAGACCAATCTAGGAACAATCAGCGCCTTACTTGCGCGCGATGACATTGTTATTCTTGATAAGGATGACCACGCCAGTATTGTAGATGGCGCCCGCCTAGGCTGGGGTAAGACACGTCGTTTTCGACATAATGACATGGATGACCTCGAGCGCGTCCTTTCAAGCATCTCAGACGATAAAGGAAAGTTCGTTGTGGTGGATGGCTTGTTCAGCATGGGCGGCGATTTGGCTCCATTGCCGGAAATCGTTGCTTTGTGCAAAAAATATGGAGCGCGCTTCATGGTGGATGATGCTCATTCCATGGGCGTCATGGGCGGCGGACGCGGCACAGCGGCTCATTTTGGATTAACTGAAAAAGTGGATTTGATCATGTCCACTTTCAGCAAATCATTTGCATCGCTCGGCGGTTTTATCGCTGGCGATGAACCGGTCATTCATTACATCAAGCATCATGCCCGCTCGTTGATCTTCAGCGCCAGCATCCCGGCCTCGAACGCCGCGGCGGCATTGGCTGCGCTCAAGATCATGCGGGAGGAACCCGAACACAGTAAACGGGTCAATGCCATTGGAGACCGCGTCCGCAAGGAACTGAGCGCGATGGGTTTCAATATCGGTCATTCTGTCTCGCCGATCATTCCGATTTTCATCGGTGATACGCCGCGAACCATTCTGACCTGGAAGACATTGTTCGATGCGGGTGTATTTGTTAACCCTGTTTTATCACCGGCGGTTCCGGCCGGCCAGGAACTTTTGCGGACGAGTTACATGGCGAGTCATACCGATGAACAGATCGACCGCGCCTTGGAAGCCTATCGAAAAGTCGGCAAACAGTTGGGATTGATTTCATAAATGGAAACCATTTTGCCATGGTTGCCTTTCCTTGACTGACGCTTGAGGCAATACAGGCGTATAATTTCTATCAAACAAATTCTTGAAATCGGAGGATAGTATGGTAACGAAAAAAGGCGTAATTGCCATTCTAACTGGCGGGGGCGATGTGCCCGGCCTCAATCCGGCCATTCGCGCAGTTACGATACGCGCGCTGCGTGAAGGATATCGCGTGATTGGTCTTCGCCGCGGGTGGGGGGGGTTGGTGGACATCGCCCGCGAAAAAGATGCGGATAATTCAAACAATTTTCTGGAACTGACCGAGGAGATTGTCAACCGCGCGGGACGCACGGGCGGCACTTTTCTGCATACATCGCGTACGAACCCCAGTAAAGTAAAGAAGGCATTTGTTCCTGAATATTTGCGGGATAAGTACAATAATGAAATTAATGATCTGACCCCGGAAGTCCTAAAGAATCTCGATTTCCTCGGCGTTGATTATTTGGTCCCCATCGGTGGAGATGACACCTTGAGTTATGGCGTGCGTCTTTACCGGGAAGGCGTGAAGGTTGTTGCCATCCCGAAGACGATGGATAACGATGTGCCCGGCACGGATTACTGCATTGGCTTTAGTACCTGCGTCACGCGCACCATTGAGTTGACCAATAACCTGCGGACGATTGCCGGTTCGCACGAACGTTTCCTCGTTCTGGAGGTTTTTGGACGTTATGCGGGTTTCACGGCTATGCTTCCGACGATGGCTGGCGCGGCCAATCGTTGTTTGATTCCTGAATTCCGTTTCAACATTGAACATTTGACCGAATTGCTAAGCAGAGATCGCATGAGTAATCCCAGCCGTTATTCCATTGTATTAATCTCTGAAGGGGCGATGTTTGAAGATGGTCAGATGGTTTTCGAAGGCTCTGTCACAGATGCTTATGGTCATGCCAAGCTGGGAGGAATTGGGGATGTGGTAGCAGCCAAGATTAAAGAAGCCTCACCCAAATTCAATAGCAACAAAACCGTAGATGTGGTGGATCAGAAACTCGGTTACATGGTGCGTGGCGGAGATCCCGATGCCATTGACTCCATCGTGCCCATGGCGTTTGGGAATCTGGCGCTCGATTTGGTTCTAAAAGGCGTACACGGGCGATTGGTTGTTTTGAAAAACGGGCGGTACGACAACATGCCCCTGGATGTGGTTACTGCAACCAAGAAGGTTGTCAATGTTAAAGAATTTTATGACACGGATCGTTATCGCCCCATCTATGAAAACTTCGAAATGAAGCCTTTGTTCCTAATGACGAGCGAAGGATAAGCATACAAAGAAAATGCGAGAGCCGGAACCAACGGTTCCGGCTCTCTTGAGGAGGATGCACTATGGCTAAAGTGTCAATCCTCTAACAATTTTAGCACTTCTTTAGCGGCTAGAGGAACCGCTTTTTCGATCTCGGGGGAAAGGTTATCCGGGAAGCCATACGCATTTTTGGTCTCGATGGTCACCACATCCACCCGGGCAGGGACCTCCGCACCGATCGATTCAGCGGCCTGTAAAGCCGTCATCAACGACGCATCATCCGCAGATGCGGAATGTCCCGCATATGGATTTTCCAAAGCGATAAGCGGAAATACTTTAACGCATCCTTCCGGGCTTCGGCCTGTTTCCATCGAATCGATCACGATCACACGCTGATAGCCCAGCATCCGCTCCATCAAGCTGAGGCCGCCGCATGAAGCGCAATCAATATCGACGGAAGAGTCCGGGTCGATGATATTGTTTAACTGTTTGGCTACCTTCCAGCCAACGCCATCCTCGCCGAGGATTGGGTTACCGAGGCCAATAATCAAAGTTTTCATGGCAAGCTTGCCTTGTGATTCGATCCCTACGGGTTTTGATTTGACATCATTCTTTGTAGCTTGTTCGTGACCTTGCCGCTTGCGCTGTAGCGGGACTTGGGTGGAGACATGTCTTTGCGTTGATGAAGCCAACCGGAGCGTCTCCCTGAGTATCCGGCTTTTTTCGCTCTCTCACCAGATATAAATATCCTCGTTCTCTGGTGATGTTTATCCTTGAACTTGTGCCATAATTTTGTGGGATTATGCTTTAAGCTCACGAGTTATGTCGTAATCTGGCAAAATTATGCATCACACTAGCCTGTGCATTGAATAGCCATTATCTACTGGAGTCGATGTTAGCCGCCACATTCGCTATTCTCTGTTTTTGGGTTTTTCTCGCAAATCTTTGGTTTCTACCCATCCATTATTGGCTTCTGCCCGGTAATCGAACCTGGGGATATATGGTTTTATGTCAATAAGAGGTGTGTTATCGAGGACATCCACCTCGCTCACCTCCAGAATATTCTTCGTCCTTCTCTCAAGTTTTACGATGGAAATCCCAATCCCATTTGGTCTGCAAGGGTGACGAGAGGCAAAGACACCATGAGATGAGTCATCCAGAAAAGTCGGTCTGGATAATTTTATTTCTCCAGCTCTATCGAAGATATATAAAAGGATGATATGTGAAAAGGTTTCGATTGTTTCCAGCGCTTCTTCATATTCGGGGAATATCTCAACCCGACCTTTCCCTTTAGGAACTACAATCCCTTGAATAGGACACTCTTCTTTAGTTTTGTAAGGTGAAACTATCATTCCAATTGTGTTTATTTCGAATTTCATAATTTCTTCCTGGCATGTCACTGGTGATTGGATAGCCGGTCTGATTCCTAAATTAATTTCGGTGATTAGACGGCCTTGGATCGATCAGTTCTTATTTTATTTTCATAACACACGCTGTTTTTAACCCCGGCATATTGTCCATAGTTTGGAATGAGTTTGTAACCGTTCTTTTGGTAAAGTCTAATCGCCTCCGTTTGTTTCTTTCCGGTTTCCAATATGCACTTTTCATAAGATAACTCAGTCGCCCAGTCTTCCAGTTCGTTTAAGACCAGGGTGGCAATCCCATGTCCTCTGCTTTCCGGCGAAGTGTACATTCGTTTGACTTCCATGACGTTGGGTTCATATTCCCTGATCGCGCCGCATCCAACCGGCCGCTCGTCTTCGTACGCGACCACCGCATATTTGATTTTATCTATTTTGTTGTATTGAGCATAAAAGGCATGCTCGCTTCCATCTCTTTCAGCGAGGTCGAGATCAAGCTTTTTGACGAGTTCAATAAAATCGGGATTTTCTGAGCTGGTGCGTATTATTCTGATCATCTTGTTTTTCTTCCCATTAGAGAGTGTTTTATAAATTGCTGAAGCCTTCTTTTTGCACGCGGATGCTTCGACCCGCTCAGCACAAGTCTCACAGAAAATGCGGAAAAGAAAAGTCTTTCAACGAGTTTCTCTGTGAAACTCAGTGTAATCCGTGACTTCCGGGTCTGAAAAAGTCTTTAAGAAACGATCTTTTAGCATACTCTGCGAATATGACGTGCCGCTGGTTGTGATTTGATTAATAAATAATCCCCGATATCGAAGGAAGTCGGGGATGTTATGCTTTACTTGGTCGAGATTGTCACGCTTGCCATCGCGTCGCCTGGGGAGGTGGGATTGGTTTGCGGGTCGCGGCGGGTGATGCCATTGACCACATCCATGCCGCTGATTACTTGTCCGAAGATGGTGTAATCGCTTTCCAATAGGCCATATGACCCAAACATGATAAAGAACTGGCTTCCATTCGTATTGGGTCCCGAATTCGCCATTGCCACCACGCCGGGCTTGTCAAAAGCGAGATCGTTCTTTTCATTGACGAATTGATAACCGGGTCCGCCAGTGCCGGTGCCGGTCGGGTCACCGCCTTGCGCCATGAAGCCGTCAATGACGCGGTGGAACGTCGTGCCATTATAGAATCCCTGTTGGGCCAGGAAGACGAAACTATTGACCGTAATCGGCGCTTTATCGGGATATAGCTGGATGACGAACTCGCCGCCCTTCGCCATTTTGACGGTGGCGAAATATTGCTTGGTCGTGTCAATCGTCATCGGAGGCGGAGAGGACCATTGCAGGTTGTTGGCGGTCGGCGCCGCCACCGCGGCGGACGTTTGCGCACTGGATGTTTGCGCTGGCTGTTGGCTGGTCACGAAGTACCAAGCCGCAACTGCAATGATGACCACGATCACAGTGATGCCTGCCCATTGAATACTGCTCAACCCGCTTGGGCTTTGGACTTTTGCATTGCGTCTATTCTTTCTTGCCATAATTTATTTCTCCTTGTTTATGGTGTCGGTGTTTCGCCGCCAAGATCAATCTTTACTGTCAGCGCATCGCCGAAGAACCAGCCGGTTATGTCGGACATACGCCATGTGCTGATCACGATACCGGTTCCGCTTGGCGTGGTCATTGAGATGGATAAATTAATTTGATCGCCGGGATTGACAGGCTGCTCCAGCGTGTAATTCGACCCTCCCATCGGGTCGCCGCCATAGAAAGCGAATCGAAACCCCGGCTTCCACACGCAAGTGCCGCTGTTCGACACCAGCCACGTTTTTGTGAATGTTTCGCCGGGCGTCATGAGCGTAAAGTCTTTAACCGTCACATCTTTGATCCAGCGCAAATGATAACACGCGGGAGTCGGTGTTGCGCTAGCCTCCGTAGCATTAATATCAATCAATGTCAATGTGGGCGTGGTAGTGGGCGTCAGGGTTGGAGTGGATGTCGGGTGCGCCGCCACGGTTTGGGTCAGGTTGGATGCGAAGGTTGCCACTGCCGCTGTTTGAACATCACTGAAATTTGGAATCAGATTCTGAAACGTTTGAGTGGAGCCGCGCAAAAGAACCGCCATGATCACTGCAAGCGCGATCAGGATGATGGTGATTAGAACATTTCTTTTGTTCATACCGCGCCTCCGTCATTGAGCGCTTCAAATTTTAAGGTGTGGGAGTAGATGTAACGCTTGCGGTGCCGCTGGCTGATCCCACAACGATCAATACCCAGGGGGATTCCCCAAAGGCTGTTCCATTTGCATCAGACATGCGCCATGTTCCTTTTACCGCGCCGGAAGTGGTTGGAGCAATCATAGGCACAGAGATTTGATATTGAGCGCTGGGATTCACTGTCTCGGAGAGCGTTACTGTGGAACCTCCCATTGGGTCGCCGCCAACCACCGTCCACTTGAATCCTGATTGCCAGGCACAACTGCCATTATTCTCCACCAGCCATGTTTTAGTAAATTTTTCTCCCGGCTTCATTTGTGTATTGTCCGGTACGGTTACATCGCTGATAAAATGCAAGCTATAACATGAAGCGGTTGGATTGCCTAATACAGCCGCTGGTGTCTCTGCTGTGCCGCTGGCGTTGAGCGGCGAAAGTGAGTTGAAGACAACAGCGGTATTGGCGGGCGTTGGTGTATTAATCGGCGCAACGGTTGGCATAGCTTGAGCGGTTTGAGTCAGGCCGAAAGCAAACGTAGACACTGCCATGGTTTGAACATCGGCAACGCTGACGGTTGGAGTCAGCGCGGCCTGATTTCCTCCGCAGGCGGCCAGCGCCAGGGCGGTCATCATAAGAATTAATATGGATTTTATCTTTTGCATTTTCATCCTTTCTTGAATACGCAAGCCGCTATTGTACTCCGAATTTAAAAGTTTGGCCGAAGGTATCGGCGTTTCATGGATTCTTTTCTGCTATACTTGAAACATGGCGAAGCATCTGGTGCTGGTGGCCGGGAATATTGGGGCGGGGAAGACCTCGCTGACGGAGCGGATTGGCGCGCGCTTGGGTTGGCACACCGGCTATGAGTCGGTGGCGGATAATCCGTATCTTTCCGACTTTTATGCGGATATGCACTCCTGGGCTTTTCACCTGCAAGTCTTCTTTCTCGGCCATCGCGCCGAACAATATCTCGAAGCCGCGCAGGATGCGCGTTCCGCCATCCTCGACCGGAGCATTTACGAGGATTTTTACATCTTCTCACGTGCGTTGCATCATATGGGGAATCTCGCTGAGCGTGATTATCTTTCTTATCAGCGTCTTTTTGATTTGGTCATTAATAGTTTGCCGCGCCCTGATTTGTTGATCTATCTGAAAGCGCCGGTATCGGTGCTGATGAATCGGATTCGTAAACGCGCTCGCAATATGGAAACCGGCATCACCGCCGATTACATGACGTTGCTTGATTCGTTCTATAACGAATGGCTGGCCGCTTTCGACCTTTGCCCGGTGTTGACCATCCAAACGGACGATTTGGATTTCGTCCACCAGCCCAAACATTTGGAAGTGGTGGTGCAACGGATTCAAGATAAACTGGCCGGTAAGGAAGTTGTGGATTTGAGAGGTAATTGATTTTATGGATGAATCCATCTTTCTAAAAATCCCGCTTTTCCAAGGTGTGCCATCTTCTGAACTATTTGAGATGGTGAATGAATTGCCCATCAAGGCTTATGAAGCGGGCGCGTATATTTTTCGCGAAGGCGATGCGGGCGACGAGCTTTATGTTGTGATGGACGGCTCGCTGGAAGTTGTCTTGGGCGCGGACACGTCGGATGAGTTGTTGTTGCGAACCTGCGGTTCTGGTGAATACATCGGCGAGATGAGTTTGATCCTGCCCGAGGGCAAGCGCACCGCGAGCGTCCGGGCAAAGACGCGCACACGAACCTGGGTCATGAGCCATGACAAGTTTCGGGAGATCATCAAACGCTGGCCCATGATGGCGTATTCGATGGTGCGGATTTTGAGCGAACGTCTCGGTACGACAAACGAAGCTTCCTTTCGTGATCTGAGCGAAAAGAACCGCCAGTTGCAAAAAGCATATGATGAACTCAAAGCCGCGCAGGAGCAACTGATCGAGAAGGAACGCCTCGAACGCGAGCTTCAAGTGGCCGCGGAAATTCAATTGAGCATTCTGCCCAATCAACTTCCATCGGTTGAAGGCTTTGATTTTGGCGCGCGTATCCTGCCGGCGCGTCATGTGGGCGGCGACTTCTATGATGTGTTTGAAAACGGCGCGGATCGGATTGGTGTTGTGATTGGTGATGTGGCCGATAAAGGCATCCCATCTGCGATCTTCATGGCGCGCGCTCATGCGCTCATCATGGCCGAAGCGGACGCCGGCCTGCCGCCCGGCGCGGTGCTGGATTTGGTCAATCGCCACATCACTCATTTGGAAAAGTCGGCGCAATTTGTCACGGCTTTATATGGCATTTTGAATTCAGCGACCGGCGAATTTGCTTACGCACGCGCCGGACATGAACCGCCATTGATTTTGTCACCAGACGGAAAAGTCGAGCGCGTCTCACACGCGCCTGGAATGGCTCTCGGACTTTGGGATTCGATCACACTCGATGAGCACACCGTTACCCTCGAACCTGGAAGCACGCTCGTTCTTTTCACTGACGGCATGACCGATTGCCGCGACCCGAAGGGTGTAGCATTCGGTCTCGAACGCATCAAATCCACCTTGAGCGGACTTGTTGGACTTTCGGCTCAACAAGTCTGCGATAAATTATTCGATACGTTGATGAGTTATCAAAAGGGCGCAAAACAAGATGACGATGTGACGCTGGTCGCCATTCATGTCGCAAAAAAAATAGATTATATTGAATTGGAAAAGGTTGCCATGATCGTGACAACCTTTATTGATTAAGCCCTCTTCAGCGCCGATCTTCTCCAATAATTGTCTTTGTGTGGGTGGTAAGGGTTTCAAATTTCATCTCGTCTGCTTTAGCGTTATACTTATCAAACCATAAACGAGGCGATATGACTAAAACAATTCTTTCTGTTCTTGCGCATCCCGACGACGAATCTTTTGGAATGGGCGGCACGTTAGCCCTTTATGCGCGCAACGGGTGTGATGTATATTATGTTTGCGCGACGCGCGGCGAAGTGGGTACAGTAGATCCCGAGCACATGCGAAACTATAAAAGCATTGGCGAACTGCGCGAGGCGGAACTTCGATGCGCGGCGGAGCATTTGGGATTGAAGGATGTTTTCTTTTTGGATTATCGCGATTCGGGGATGCCGGGCATGGAAGATAATAAACATCCCGACGCGCAGATCAATCATTCGATTGATGAAGTCGCGGGAAAAGTAGTCAAATATATTCGCGAACTCAAGCCGGATATTGTTTTAACGTTCGACCCGATTGGCGGATATCGTCATCCTGACCATATTCACATTCAACAAGCGACAGCGCTTGCCTTTGAAAAATCAGATGACGCTTCCTTCCATCCCGAAAGCGGATCGCCGTTTAAAGCGCGGGCGTTATACTTTCACGTTTTCCCGCACCGCTTCCTGCGCTTCGTGACGCGTCTTATGCCCATCGTCGGAGTCGATCCGCGCAAGTTCGGGCGCAATAAAGATATTGATCTCAAAGCGTTGGTAGAGTTTGATTTTCCAACCCATGTAAAAGTCAACATCAGTTCTGTGTCACAAGTCAAAGCCGAAGCCGGAGCTTGTCACGCCTCTCAAGGCGGAGTCCAGATGCGCCGAGGTCTGATGGGCGTGGCCACGCGTCTGATGGGCGAATACGAAAATTTCATGCGGGCTTATCCGCCGGTCGATGGAAATTTCCGCGTGACAAAAGATTTGTTTGATGGGATTTAAA
>Ga0182027_10010475_pt1 | contig 13180 bp, 8 predicted proteins | sample 712E1DmetaG_FD_121300 | JGI IMG/M metagenome (GOLD analysis project Ga0182027, IMG submission 121300) | Permafrost microbial communities from Stordalen Mire, Sweden - 712E1D metaG (Illumina Assembly) | ecosystem: Environmental > Terrestrial > Soil > Wetlands > Permafrost | place: Sweden...
TCCTCCATTTTCCTTGACAACTAATTATTTATTTGCTATTAACTCTAAATAGGTAATTAGTTATTTCCTGCTTAAGGGACAAATTACCTTTTTTCCAAGAGAATTCCTTATCGTACAAAAGAGCTTATTATCCGAGTAACGAAAGCGATGCTCTTTTTTATTGCAAACCATTATCCAATTTACAATAAAACCACAGGTATATTAATCCCTTTTTCCAACAGCTTTTTAAACTGTTCTCGCCCAGCTTTTACAAGAATTTCTTGTTTGTAATCTGTGAATGTCTTCACTGTTTTTTTATCTTTGAGTCCTAAAAAGTTAAATTTCATATCTAGGGGAATTGTAGCACACCTTGTCAAGACTGTCAAACCTATAGCGCAAATATGGGTAAAAATATGCTAATCTCATAGTAAAACATAAGTAGTTTAGCTTGATTTGGCGCCCTTTTTTATTTAACATCAAAAAATGTGGATAAGTAGGGGAAAGGTCTTGACAAGATTTGAAAAATGGGAAATTTTGCTCGGGGTCCCGCTGTCAGTCAACGCCACGCGTAGCAGAAGATTTCTTGAATAAGTGTATTAAGAATTACGAATTATGAATTATGCAGCAATTATTTTCCTTACTTCTTAATTCATGCTTCTTGATTCTCTTCTAGGTTAGTTTGATTATCGGGGAGAAAAAGGAGCGCAGAGGCGGAGTGTAATCGTATAAAGCCTTAGACTTAATCCAAAGTTTAATTAGTGAAATAATGTTGCGCTTTACATCGGAAAGGTAGATTTTGGGATCGTTGCGGTGGAAGTGGAGGAAGTCGGATAGGTTAGTAAGTTCTCCGTAGGTCATTAGCTTCATAAACATGTCGCTGTAGATAAACGGATTTGAGCCCGTATGGAATCTTAGAATATCTTTCGGAAGTAAAGTTTTATTAATCAAGACTGTTTCAAATTGCATCGAAATTCCGTGTAGCGGATTTTCGTAAATGAGGCTATGCTCGGTCGGGAAGTCACTTCTGCCAATTTTTTTATTTTTCTCATCAATAAAAGTACATTGTGAGCCTACCGCGACAACACTGGGGTTATTTAAAAGAAATTTAAGCTGTTTTTTAAGTCTGTTTGGGCTTGAAATATCATCGGTATCCATAAAGGCGATGAAACTGCCTTTGGCTTTTTTGACGAGCCTGTTTAGAGTCACTGCGAGGCCGTAGCGCTTTACATTTTTGTACACACGCAGACGTCTATCGTTTTTCCTTAAGGCGTTCAAAATGGAAGAAGATTTATCCGAAGATTTGTCATTAATAGCGATAATTTCGATATTTTTGTAGGACTGGTTCAAGAGACTCAAAACGCATTCGCTCAAAGTAACTGCTGAGTTATGAACAGGCAACAGTATTGATATTAATGGTTTCTGATTATTCATAAAGATTAATCTAGGGGTAGGTTATAAATGACTAGCGTAGGGCAGTTATCATTTTTAGATTGTTAAATTCTATCACAGAAAGCGTTATAAGTCAACTCTAGGCGGCTTTCTTCTAAGGGTTTTTGAGGCTAAAAACCTTAGAAATACGATCAATACGGGTATAATTAAAGTGACAAATCCTAGATATTCCAGATATTGAGGAAGATAGATAATGATAATATTTCTGTTGTCATTTTTCGGCTCCAAAATCCATCCGTTTTCCCAATTATTAACCAAAATATGCTGCTTAATTTCTTTGCCAAAGGCAAACGGAAAAATCTCGCTCACGAAATTTAATTTATTTACCCCATAAGCTTTCCAGCCGGAATTGAAGGATTGTGAGAGCACGATTGAAGCTTTTTGACTATTAGTTACGTCCTTGATTAAGTATTCGGATTCATTCGGATGGGAAATTGATTGATATTTTAATTTTGCAAAATTTTCACGTTGCGAGGTAGAAGAAAGAGCAATTGAGGTTAGAAAATTGTAGGGAATAGGATAGGCGGAGATATCTCCAAGATAATTAACAGTAGGGTCATTGGTAATAGAAATATTATCGAAATTTAGCGAATATGCTCTGCCGAATTCTTCCTGGGGCGCAAGTATAAAGCTGTCTGTTTTAAGTTTTGCTCCGCTTTCTAAATAGGTGTCGATAGGGGAATAGTGTTCGTTATCGTTTGAAAGCCAGAAATGCAAAGCTTGTCCGCTTTGGTTAGAATTTTTGACAAAAAAAGCATAGCCCTGGTCATGGATTAAATTTGGTAAATAAAGCTGGAGGCAGGCGGTAGCAAAACTTGACGTAATTCTCAGAACATTTTTATCGTCAATCTGAGTAAACTTGGCTGAATATTCTTTGCGGTTAAAATTATCGCAGTTTTTAACAGTACTTTCCAGGCTCTTACTCATTGTCTGCTCAAAACTTTCATAATTGTCGTTTATTTTAGGGATTTTTACTTCAAGAATGGAGTTTTTCTTTATTGAAGATAGGGCAATGTTTACTGAATCCAGAAGAGGCGAGAAATCAGAGGCTTTGATGGTTACAATTTTTGAATTAAACGACGGGCCGTTGAAAACAAGCAAATTATCTTGGGCTATAAGCAAGAAAGTCGTTCCCAGTTTGTTTGGAGAATTTACGTTAAATTGATAGGTTTTTATGCCGTTTATGTTTAGATCAACAGTGCCTTTGTAACTTAAGGGGATTGAAATGAGTGGAAGCTTAAAGCTTTTTGAATAGACAGTTGTTCTGGTTGCATTGTTTAGAATAGAGACTACCGGAGTTCTTAAAATTATTTGTAATGCAATACTATTATTGTTTTTTTCGGTTACAAGGTCGGCAGCGATTATCTTTTCCCCTTTTAGGAATGAGTCAAGATTCAAATCTACGCTTGAGTTGTATTTCGGTAGCGGATTAGTAAGCAAAAGATCATCTTTTTCATTTGTAATTTTGTATTCAAGGTTTTCCTGATTTTTATTTGAAAAAAGAGAGCGTAAAGGATAAAAAACATCTTCGTTTTCAGAAGATAGATAATTCCCCAGAGCTAAGTAAGCTTTATCATTGTCTCCCCAAGAATATGAATTTGCAGACTTAAGACTAGGGGAGAAAATAAAATTCTTTGGGTTATCCTTAAGACTCACTTTGTAAATTTCAATATTTCCAAACCGCGCCGCTTTTTGAATCGATGAGTTTTGTTTTATTAAAGAATTAATGTCTGGGGTAGCAAGCGCTGTTGGGGAAGAAGGATAAATCAGATTATTATCCATTAAAAGCCAATTTACCTGGTATTTATTCAAAACATTTGCAAAAGCGCCGGCATTTTTTGAGTAAATTGCCTGTGAAAGTTCCCAGTAATAATTTTCATCGGTTTTTGACCAAACGTCAAAAGTCCTATCAAGCATCGGTTGTTTTATTCCGTACCATAAAAAGCCTGATCCGCCGTAGCCCCAGTTATAAAATTCCCATCCCCAAAATGTAGGTTGGGGAAAATCGGCAATTCTGGTATTCGGATCCTGTTTTTTAAAGAAATCAAAAACCTGGAAATATTCTTTAGGTGGGGTAATTTTTTCTTTTTCATAAAAGAGTTTTCCGCTCAAAACAGGAAAGCTAAAAATCAATATAAGAAAAGCAAAGCCAAGCATTATGAGTTGAAAATTTACTCTTTTTATTATGGGAAAAGTAGCTATTTTTGCCGCGCCTAAACATAGAAAAATGGAATATGTTAATGACGTCAAAACAGAAAATTTAGTAAAAGGAAAGCGGAAAGCCTCGTTAAATAAAGGTATTTGTCGGAAAAGAGTATCGGCCCAGGAAAATGGCGGAGTATTGGTTGTTAACATCGTAAAAGAAAAGACAAAAAGCACAAAAAAAGCGATTAAAATATCTTTTCCTTTTCTGACGGTTTTAGCGATTCCGACTAAAATTATTCCGAAAATAAGATATCCAAGCAGGGTAATAGGTAGATTGCTCAAATAATTTCTCCAGGGGGTTAACATGTAGGTAAAAACAGCTTTTAAGTTCGGGTCAACATTACTAAACCAAAATCCTTTTAAAAGCATGACGTTAAAAATATCGCCATACGCTTTATTTTGCAAAAAAACGGTTTCGGTAGACATTTGATTAATTTTGGCGCTTAGGGCAACTTGGGAATTGGTTAAGGTAAAATAAAGGAAAGGAAGAAGCCAAAAAGCGTTTACGATCAAAATAAGCGCCAGCATTTTCAGGAAAGATTTCAGAACAAAAAAGCTTGGCTTTAGGATTGTCAGAGTGATAATTAGTAGCATCAGGCTAATCATGTAAACCAAGAAAAGGGTTGGTATATAGGCTTGCGGAGTTGCCAGTATTAAAACGATTACAAAGAAGAAACCATTTTTGCGATTAGGCTTTATAAAAAAAAGCAGCGATGCTAAAAGAAGCCATGGCAAAGCGGCAAAATGAGCTATAAAGGCTTCAAACGGTGCGTAGAAAGACTGGATCGTAGATAGATTTAATAAATAGAAAAGTCCTCCCAAAAGAGCAACCGATTGCCTTTTCAAATAAGAAAATTCGCTGTCTTTTAAAATAAGCTTTTTAATTAAAAAATAAGCGCCAACGCTTCCCGCAAAAAGCATCAAAAATGTCCAGGTGTATCTCAAAAGTTGCGTTGGAATAACGAATGACATTATTAAAAGACTAAGTTGGTGAATCAAATCCGAAGCGTGCCCCATTCCGCCTAAAAGTCCCAAGCCCTGATATTCCTGCCAAACCGCAAAAATTGAACGTTGGATATTCATTCCCAAATTGAATTCAGGCATTAAATTGTCCCAGCCCATAAGCCAGGTATTAGCGCTGCAATTTCTTACAAAAAGTAATAGAGTAATGCCAAAAATTGTTATGACGGGCCAAATCTTAATTAAGGTATTTTTAAAAAATAGTTTCATAATAAGCCTTACTTATTTCCTCCCAATTTCTCTTTTGGGCTAATATCTTAGATAGTTCTTCGAGTTTATTCTTAAATCGTTTATCCTCTTTTATCCTTTTTATTTTGCTCTGAATGTCTTTTTCTTCAAAAATTAAGTCATTTTTGTCAATTCCAAGTTTGCTCAAAGCCTCTTTGATGTCTTCTGTTTCAAACATGCCGGCAAGCGCTTTAGACACGAGAAACGGTTTATTAAAAGAGAAAGCGATTGATAAAGGCCCCGAAGCGGACATTAGCGTTCTGTAAGGCAGAACAACTACGTCAGAAGCTGAAAAATATAAAGGGATATCCTCTTCTTTAACAAAACCGGTCAAAATAATATTTTTCTTGCGGCATTCATTTTCTATTTTCTGAACATAGTCTTGGTAGAAAGCTTTGCCTACGTGATTGGGATTTGGTCCGCCGGCTAAAATCAGCTTGATTTGAGGATCGCCGAATTTTTTATATGCTTCCACTAGTAAGTCAGCGCCTTTATACCAGGCAAGATAGCCAAAATATAAAAGAGCAAAGTCACTTTCGGTCAAGTTAAGCTTCTTCTTAGCCTCTTTTTTATTAATATTGGTTTTAAATGCTTCAACTCCGTGAGGAATGATTTTTATCTTATTTGCATCTCCGAAGTTGGATAATTTGTCTTTTAAAACTTTATCGAAAACAATAATTTGGCTGGAGAGTAAAAATAATATCCTATAAAAGATATGAATGCAGAAATTCAGTAAGTAAATTTTCAATTTACTGTTTAAATTCAAATGTCCACTTAAATCAGCAATGTCGGGAATTATTTGATGGGAAACAATGGTTATTTTTTTGCCCGTTAGTTTTAAAAATAATAAAAAAAGCGGGAAGGGAAGAAGATGGGTAAAATTTCCAAACATGGCAGCTTCAAATTCGATTAAAATATTCTTAGTGTCTTTTAAGCTTAAGATTTCTTTTAAAAGATGGGGAAATAGCGAAAAAGATCCTCTTTTCCAAGTTCTTTCAACGCGTATTCCTTCGTCTTCATAGCTTTCATTTCGGCTTAATTCTTCAGCAAGAACAGTTATTTCGAGCTCTTTTTGGGAGTTTTTTAAGGCTAGAAGTGTATTTTTAGCGTATGAAGCGATTCCAACGACAGATTCATCGTGAATAATCCCTCTCGTAGGGAAACTTGTTATGACGACCAGTTTTTCAGGAATCATTTTAAATAGATACTCTGTACCTATTTATTATATGGAGGTTTTCAGGGATAAACAACAGTGCAGGCTTAATTTCGTGATACCAATAGATTAAAAATAGTTCCAAAAAAGTTTGCGGGATGGCTTTATACAACTTAACTTTAGTTTCTTTATCGTTTGACCAAGTCACAGATTTTTCCTGAATAGGGAATTTATATTTATTAGCCAAAAAGAGAATTTCCGCATCGTAGCCCCAAGTATTGATTTTGCTTGCTCTAAAAATTTTGTTCTTAGCTTCTTTTGAAAAAGCCTTAAAACCGCAGGTGAAATCAGTAACATCGAGTTGTAAAACGAATTTCGTAAGCAAAGTAAAGCTTCTTCCCAACATTTCTCTCAACTTCGGTTGATGAATAAGTACGGTTGATTGCCCATTTTTTCTGGTTCCAATAATAACGTCTTCATTCTCCCTTATGTAAGGCATAAATTTTTTAAGTTCTGAAAGCGGAGTGGACATATCGGCGTCAAAAAAAAGTGCATAGTCGGAACTAGCTGCTAACATTCCTTGTTTGACGGCGTAACCTTTGCCTTTATTCTGGGCATAAGAGATTATTTTTACTTTAGCTTTTAGCTTTTTTCCTAAGCTCAATTTTGCATTTTCAATTTTGAAGCTCGTGTTATCGGTGGAACCGTCGTTAACAAAAATTACTTCCCGGAGTTTTAAATCCTGCGGCACATTAAAATTTCTTAAGGCGAAAAAGGTCGTTTGCAACCTTTTTTCTTCGTTATAGACCGGTATCACAAAAGATATTGTTTTCATAATTTCTGCTAAAGTAGGGGATAGGAGAAAACCTCAATTTAGCTTATTTTCCAAATGGTAGCTGTTACTACGTAACCAGTCCATGGTCCTTCAAACGAACCCATTGGGGTGTCTATTTTTTCTCCTTTGCCGATACTTATTTTGATCTTTGGACCAACCTCGATTTTTAAACCATTGGTAGTTCCGGCTAAAAGATGTGCTCTGTCTACACCTGATTTATTTAAGAAATTTTCATAAGAAAGCATCCAATCTGCTGTTGGAGCCGGAGTAGCTTCTGGGCTAACTGTGGTTGCGTTTGTCGGTTCAGCTGTAGTAGTTGAATTTGAAGGTAGTGGACAAACAGAGTTGGTGACCAAAGCCACATATACTCCTTTTTGAATCTTATTAAGATCAGGTGTCTGGCCACTGTTGGGATCAGCCAAGCCATTGATTTCAAGGTTTACATGTTTGGCCCAAGCGTTTAGAGTCGCATCGTCTTTTACGCTTTCCACTACTGCATCCGGAATTTTGTAAACTGTTGCTTCTCTTACCGGTGCGGTAACATTCGGTGCTAAAGTTCCTGCAACCACTTGGTGTCCTTCAGAAACGCTATTTGGCATTTTTACATCCCAATAAACTTGCGCAACAGCATTAACAGTGTCGATAATAGTATTGGTACCGTCTTCCGGCTTTTGAAGTACCATTCCGAATCCATCGGGGGTGGCTTTCCAGTTTTTATAATTTTCAGAGTATGCATCCCGCCCGTATAACGAGGCTGCCTGTTTGGGGGTAAGTTTTTCAGCTTCCCAGTTGTCAGGATTTACTGTTTGTTCGTTGCCATTAACCGCTTGTATAGTCTTGGTGATTTCCAAAGTGCAGACGTTTGGTTGTGTACCGGCTTCAAGTTTAGCTTGCCCTTTAAGTGCCTGATTGGTTGCATTGATAGTTTGGTTTTGGTCAACAGCCCATTCCGTAACTTCTTTTGCAGGTAACAAGTTGCCCGGTGCGAGGGCAAATGAGATTGCCTGATGGTTAAGGTTCTGATCTTTAGTCAACGGTAATTTAGCATCCCAATATCCTTGCGCAACAGTGGTAAGATCCTTGCTATTTAACGTAGCGATTAAGTGACTTAAGCCGGTTGTTTTATCGTCTTTAATTATTACGCCGGGAACATTAGAATCTTTATCATAGGTTATACTCAAATTATTTGGATTCAAAGCATAGCCATCGGCTTGGAACGCCTGGACCAGACTTGGGTTCAATTTAAACAAGGAAATTAGGGTTTGAACGTCTAAATTATTTACGTTTAGCACTGTTTCACCCGGATTTGGTGTTCCTGCTGCTGCGCTAGGCTCCGGTGTTATTAATGCTGTTGGTGCGTCCGTTGGTCTTTCGGGTGAGCCGGTTGCAGAAGCTACTGGTGCTCCGCCACCTTGTAATAGAGTCATCGCAAGAGCGATACTTACAAGACCTCCACCAATTATTAATGCTGGTAATACATGGTTATGTCTATCCTCTGGATCAAGACCTCTCATGTAAGCATCTTGATAGCTTAAGTTTCGTGTTTGTCTAGGTATACTTGGAGTAGCTACGGATCTTGTCGTTGGTGCACGGTCTACGCTAGGAGTTGTTGTTGTTACAACTTTTTTGGTAGCAACTTTCCTAGCAGGCGCTGTAGCTGCCGTTGTATCTTTAGACGATGTAGTTGTAGTAGTGGATGTTACCGTAGTTCTTCGACTAATTCTTGTCGCCGGTTTTTTTGTAGGTGTCGTTGAAAGCGATGTATCAATCGATGGTCTCCTTAGAAAAGCGGGAACATTAAGGGGATCTGCTGAATGAGTTACTCTTCCGGTATCAACCCTATGTGCTTGGTCTAGGGGAGAGACTGAGTCAGCCTGATCACCAGCATGTAATCTGTCTGCGATTGTTCCCGTAACTCTACTAAATCCTCTTCTTGTTTCTTGTTCTGCCATATTTATATTCTCCTAATTTATTGATTTTACTGATTTTTTTAACCTTGAAAGACTATATCATATATCCTATAGGAAGTCAAGTTTAAGCTTAGTTAAGCTAACATTTGACCATCAATAGTTTTTTTATTTGCCGATTTTGATTTTCTTCTTAAGAATAATCCACCCAAAGCTCCGGGGAAAAGTAAAGCCAATGGAATCATCTCGGGCCCTGTTGCCGGAGTTGTTTTAACGGTTGTAGCCGGAAGTACGGCAGTTGAATTCTGAATACAAGCTTGTGAAGAATCCGAAGCCGTATCTCCATGAGTGTCATCTCCGCTAGCTTGATTTATTACACAAGTTACTCCAGCGGGAACAGTATTGGAATTGGCAGTTTTTGCTTGTAAATTAAATGTCTGGCTTTGTCCGGCTCCTAAATTACTAACGGTAAAGGAAAGCGTATTTGTATTTGAGTTAAAACTTCCCGGTCCGGAAACAAAATTAATGTATGTGGGGAAAGTGTCTACTATATTAATTGTAGGAATAGTATTGCTGTCGGTATTCGTAACAATCAATTCATAATTAATAATTTGAGAAGGGGAGAATCGTGGATCGTTAATTGACAAGTTGTCAACAAAGTTGCTGCCGTTTGGCATCTGGACTAATTTATTAATAGTAAAATTAAAGTTAGTGCAAGTCTGACCGCCGCCATAAATTGGTTGGCAATCGGCGTAAGCTGTAGCTGCCGAAGCAGCCATGAATGCGGTGAGCGTAACTGAAAGTAATATTAAGAATAAGATCTTCTTCATGTTTTTGATTTTAGAATTGGAGTGTATCACACATTATAGGATATGTCAAGCGATTGGACTCAAAAACACCTCTTGACAAAGAGGCTATAGTATGATGTAATGAGCTTGCTTTATCGAATCTTCAAAAGCAAATTCCCATTAGTTTCAAAGTGATACATTTTATATGCCAGTAAAAAGAAAAACAAACTCACGAGTTTCAGCTCATGCCGTAGCGGAGGCGGAGTTGCCCGTTGAAAAAACTTCAATAGAGGATATTGTTGGAAAACCCTCCTTCGCTAAAGCTTCGGAAGGGCAAGCCAGCGAAGAAATTTTAAAAGCGGAAGAAGTTCCTGCTGTTCAATCTGTGAAAGAGGTAATTGCCGAGTCAGCTCAAGTCGAGGCGCCAGCAGATACCATTAAAGTAGAAGCTCCGATAACTGAAGTTGTTGCTCAACCTCAACCTGAGCCCAGGCCAACTTTTCAACCCCGGGATTATCAGGAAAATAGATACGAACAACCGGTAGTTCCAACTCATGAAGTACACGGAATTTTGGACATCCAGCCGGAAGGTCATGGATTTTTAAGGCCAAGATTTATTCCGTCGCAAAGAGATATTTATATTTCCCAGTCACAAATCAGGAGATTTATGCTGCGCCCCGGCGATTTGGTTGCAGGACTCGGCCGTCCGCCGAAAGATACGGAAAGGTATTTTGGTCTTTTAAAAGTGGAAACAGTCAACGGGATGCCGGCAGACGAGTCGCTAAACAGGCCGTATTTTGACGAGTTAACTCCGGTTTATCCCAAAAAACAGGTTACATTAACCACGGGTAAGCATCCTTTGTCCACCAGAATTATTGATTTGATTTCGCCGATTGGTTTTGGTCAGCGCGGAATGATTGTTTCGCCGCCAAAAGCCGGAAAGACTACTATATTAAAGGAATTGGCAGCCGGAATTTCGCAAAACTTCCCGCAAGTGCATTTGATGGCAGCCTTAATCGGGGAGCGCCCGGAAGAAGTCACCGACATCGCGTCATCAGTTAAAGGCGAAGTTGTGGCTTCAAACTTTGACGAACCGCCGGAGGATCAGACCCGCGTTGCGGAAATTACCTTAGACCGTGCCAAGAGAATGGTGGAAATGGGCAAAGATGTAGTTATTCTTTTGGATTCAATCACAAGGCTTGCCAGAGCTTACAATCTATCGGTCGCGCCATCCGGCAGAACTTTGTCCGGAGGATTTGATCCGGCAGCTTTGTGGCCGGCAAAGAAGTTTTTCGGCGCAGCCAGAAATTGCCAGGAAGGCGGATCGCTTACTATCATCGGCACAGCCTTAGTTGATACCGGGTCTCGAATGGACGATTTGATCTACGAAGAATTTAAAGGAACCGGTAACATGGAATTGCATTTAGACAGAAGACTGGCCGATAAAAGAATTTTTCCAAGCATTGACATTGAGGCTTCCGGGACAAGACAGGAAGAATTAGTGTTGGCTCCTGAGCTTTTGCAAAAACTAACGACCATGAGAAGAATGCTCTATATGCTTGGAGAAGAAGAGAGAACGCAGCTTTTGATTGAAAAATTGGACAAAACCGAAACCAACGATCAATTCTTAGATACTTTAAAAACAGCCTAATTTAGCTTCATTTTCTCTGTTAAAACAGGGAAATAATTTGACTCGCTGAACTTATTTTGGTAACATTAAGACTCATAAATGAATAAAAAGAAGCTATTAGATTTGTTTTTGCCCGGTAAAAAATTTCTTTCCGCTTTCCCCGAGTTCCTCAAAGTTTTTGGTGTCTATTTAAAAGCAAGATTAGTTATTTTTAGCACTCTCTTCGAGGCTTACAAGAATATTCTTGTAAAGTTCTTTATGATTAAAAGAGGCCGATACAGTCGGCCCTTTTTGCATTTTGCAACAATGGGTGTTTTGACAATCGGCGTAATCGTTGCTCCGTTTTTAGCCACTACTTATCCGGTTTTTTCGCAAAACGGAACTGCTGCCGCGGGGCTTTCTTCGCCTTCTGCCGGGCAATCAATAGTGGTTGGAGAGAATGTTTTTCAAACCAACGTTTCGCAAAAACCCCGTGATAAGGTTATTAGCTATATTGTTCAAAGAGGAGACACGGTTTCTACGATTGCGCAAAAATTCGGAATTTCCCAGGATACAATCCGCTGGGCAAACGATCTTTCCGATGATACTCTTAACGTCGGTGATTCTTTGCAAATATTGCCCGTAACAGGCATTTCCTATAAAGTGCAATCCGGCGATACGGTTTATTCAATTGCCAAAAAGTTTGCTACTGATGCGCAAAACATTGTCGATTTTCCGTTTAACGATTTTGCCAATCCCGAAACGTTCTCTTTGGTTACGGGTCAGATGCTGGTTGTCCCGAACGGAATACAGCCTGCTGCGCAACCATTTATTCAGCCGCAAGTTTATATTGCTCAGGGGCCAAGTTCGACTTCTTTCTCCGGTTCAGGATTTACCTGGCCGGTGCACGGAGTTATTACTCAGTTTGCTTCGTGGTACCATGAAGCTTTGGATTTAGCAGCGCCTTACGGAACGCCAATTGTGGCAGCTAAAAGCGGTACAGTTGTGGAAGCAAATACCGGTGGTTATAACTATGGATACGGGAATGATGTCGTAATTGATCATGGCGGCGGATATAAATCGTTATACGCGCATATGGAAGCGGTAAATGTCAGTCCCGGTCAGCAGGTGGTTGGGGGGTCAACGGTTATTGGTTGGATTGGTATGACCGGAAGAACCACCGGACCGCATACTCATTTTGAAATTAGATTAAACAACGTTACCGTTAATCCTCTTCCGTACTTACAGTAATACTACAAATATTTAAATATTGGATTATTGGTATCTTTGATTTGTGGCATTTAAATGCGGTGGCGGCAGCTATGATTTAGTGGCGCCGGCTTTCAGCCGGCATCCACCAAGCTAAAGCTTGGTGGACTTACCGAGAATCGAACTCGGGACTGCGCAATGCGAATGCGCCGGTATACCACTTACCTATAAGCCCAACTTCTTGCCGTTAACCACCTCCGGCCTACAATCCCAACTTCTTGCCGTTAACCACCCTGCGGCCTACAAGCCCGCATTTAGGTCTTTAGTATATCTTATTTGGACCAAAATTAACAAGATACTAGCTACAAAATGCAAAATAATGTATACTATTTTTCACTGGGCCTGTGGTATACCGGTAACACGCCTCCATGGCATGGAGGAGTAAGGGGTCCGATTCCCCTCAGGTCCACCAAATTCATGGAATGTCAGGTAAGGATCTTCGAGATTCCCCTCAGGTCCACCAAACGCAGTTTGGGGGATGCCGGCTTGCAGGCGCCACTACTAGATCTTTTAAATATTCCGTTTCGCTAAGCATCTTTGCGCTCCAAGCGCTCGATACTACGCTTCGCTTTAGCATTTCGGGCTCTGAGCCCTCAATTTGCTATTTTTCAACAGTTCCTGTATACTGCAACTAGTACTTATGGTATCAGTTCCTCAATTCTTTCTGAACTAAAAAACAGGAGAAAAGGAAAAAATATACATGAAAGTTCAGAGAGGAGGTGACACATCAACAGAAAA
>Ga0182027_10010476_pt1 | contig 13180 bp, 9 predicted proteins | sample 712E1DmetaG_FD_121300 | JGI IMG/M metagenome (GOLD analysis project Ga0182027, IMG submission 121300) | Permafrost microbial communities from Stordalen Mire, Sweden - 712E1D metaG (Illumina Assembly) | ecosystem: Environmental > Terrestrial > Soil > Wetlands > Permafrost | place: Sweden...
AGCGTGGAGGAACTGGACCGGGCCGGCGCGTTTAAAGGCGTGACGCTTCCCGACTGGTCGGTCATCAAGCCCATGCTGGATGGCCTGCTCGACGGCACGATCAGCGCCAACAAGACGAGCGACGAGGCGATCGAACGCTTCGCTCAGGCGGCGATCCGGACCACGGACCACCTGCCGCCCGGGCCGTATGATTTCTACAACCCCCGCTTCAAGGGCTACGTCATCTGGCGCACGCCGCACATCGACAGCAAGAATACTTACCTCTCCAAGCTCGAGGCGGTCAAGAAGACTCGCGAGGCTTACGAGGGGATTCGCATCATGGCCAGTTCTTTCCGCCGCCAATATAAGAGATACCCCTCGAACCTGGAGGTTTTTGCGCCGGACCTGCTCAAGGAGAGCGATCCGTTTGGCGGGAAATGGACCTGGGACGCCAAGCAGGCGCTGCCGGTCAATTCGACCATCCCCGATATTGATAAGCTCGACATTCCGGAATTTTAGCGATGACCACGGCTGAAGGGCGCAAATTACGCAGTGGGTTTGCCGTCGCCGGCCTGGGCAAGATGGGCATCATGCACGCGGCGATGCTCAGCGTCGTCCCCGGCGCCCGGGTGTCGGCGCTGGTGGATCAGGATCTCAAGCTTTGCGAACAGGTGCGCTCGATGGGCGTCCAGGCGCCGCAGTTCAGCGACTTGGAGGCGTGCCTGGATGAGGTGCGCCCCGAGGGGGTCTGGATCGCCACGCCGCAATTCACCCACCGCGCGCTGCTGGAGGCCTGCCTGACGCGCGGCGTGCCGGTTTTCTGCGAGAAGCCGCTGGCCCATACCCTGGCCGAGGCGCGCTCGATGGCCGAGGCCGCGCGTCGCCACCCGCAGACGCCCGTCGCGGTCGGATACATGCTGGCGCACAACCCGCTGTTTAGCCGCGCGGCGGAGCTGACCGGCGGCGGCGTGCTTGGCGACGTGAAATCTTTCAAGGCAAGTTGCCGGCTCAGCCAGGTCTTCAGTCCGAAAAAGGGCTGGACCTTTACGCGCGATCGGGCCGGCGGCGGCGTGCTGATCAACTCCGGCTGCCACCTGTTGTTCGTGCTGACGATGCTCTTTGGCCGGCCCCGGGGCGTGTTCGTGCGCGGGCGGGGCGTGCACAACGAAGTCGAGGACACGCTCACGGCCATCCTCGACTATCCGAGCGGCCTGTGGGGGTCGGTCGACGTGACCTGGAGCGTGCCGGGATACGAGCTGCAGACGCACGACGTGGAGATCATTGGCACGGCGGGGACGCTGGAGGTCGGCAACCAAGGGCTGCGGCTCTGGCTGCACCACAAGAGCGCGGAGCACCCGGCCGGCTGGAGCGAGTGGCGGCGCGGCGCCCAGGAGCCGCGCGCGGCGTTTTCGCTCAGTCCCGATTACTGCGGCGACGAGTTTTTTCTCGAAGACCAGGATTTCGTCGAGGCGGTGCGCGGCGCGCGCGCGCCCAAGGTCGGCGTCGAGCAGGGGCTGCTGGTGCAGGAGATGCTCGATGCGATGTATCGGTCGATGGCCGGCGGCCAGTATGTCGAACTGGCGGGGGAAGGGGCGTCATGACCCTGATCGACGCCATCGGCGGACCGCAAGGGGACCTGCTCGGTTTGAGCCGCCTGCTGGGGGGCGCTCTGGCCGAAGATCGCGGCGAGGCGCGCCGCAAGCTCATTGCCCGCTTTCAGAACCCCGGCCTGCTGCGCGAAAGCCTGCGCCGGCTGCGCGGAGCGGGTTACCGGGCCGTGCTGACCCTCGGCGAGGGCCGGCTGTTCGAAGCGCTCGGCCGCCATCCGGCCTCGGATCTGCCCGTGCCGCTGCCGGTCGTTCCCAACCTGCAGGGGTTCATGCGCGAGGCGGTGGAATTCGGGATGCTCGGGGCGGGGCTGCGCCGGGCCTGGCGCGTGGGGCCGCTGGCCCTGGCCGGGCTGAGCTTGCGCGGCGTGGGCCGGCTGCCGGCCCTGGCGCGGCGCGAATTCCCGGCGATGGTGCAAAGTTTCATCGAATTGGAGCTGGCAGATTTCATCCGTTACGATCCGCCGGTGGTTTTTTTGCAGGCGCAGATGACCGATCTGGCCCTGGCGTTCAATAATCCGCGCATTCTGGAGGCCTTTTTCGCGGCGGTCCGGGCGCGCACGGGCGGCGCGGCGGGACTGCTCACCGCCAATTTCGGCGCACTCGGCGCGGCGCTCAAAAGCTGGGGCCTCGAAACCGAAGCCGTCATCGCTCCGTTCAATGCCGCCGGCGAACAGATGCGGCCCGACCGGGAGCAATGCCTGCATGCGGCCAAGGCCTGCGAGTTTCCGATCTGGGCCGACCGGTTGGGCCGGCCCGATCCGCCGGACGCCGCGGACCGCTCCGTGATGGATCAGGGCGGGCTGGCCGGCGCCGTGCGCGAAGACCAGGGGTTATGGCTTGGACCATGAAGATTCTCATCACCGGGGCTTCGGGATTTCTGGGCGCCGAGACGGTGGCGCGGGCCGCGCGGCTGGGCCACGACGTGCGCGCCATGATTCGCCAGAATAGCCCACGCGAACGCCTGGCGCTCCCCGCCTCGCAGCTTTATGTAGGCGACATGACCCAGCCCGAGACCTTCCCCGGGGCGGTCGCCGGCATGGAAGGCGTGATTCACTGCGCGGCAGTGACCGCGACCGGCGCCACCGACGAGGAGCTCAGCCGCCGGGTCAATATCGACGGCACGGTGCGCCTGTTTCAAGCGGCCAAGGCTGCCGGGGTGCGCCGCTGGATCCAGATCAGCTCGATGTCGGCCCACCCGGCGACCACCAGCGCTTACGGTATGACCAAGCTGGCCGCCGACGAGTTCCTGCGCGCCGTGGCGCCGCCGCCCGCCTGGACCATTCTGCGCCCGAGCCTGATCTACGGCCCCGGCGGCGGCAAGGGGCTGGTCGATAAGACGGTCAAGCTGCTCGAGAAATTGCCGCTCATGCCGATCCTCGGCGCGGGCCGCGAACCGATCCGGCCGGTTTACGTCGGCGACGTGGCGGAGGCGGCGATCGAGTGCCTTGAGCGCGAAGTCGCCATCGGCAAGACCTACATGCTGGGCGGGGCGGACGAGGTCAGCCTGAACGAATTCATGGCCGAATTGGCGCGCGCGCGCGGACTCAAGCGGCCGCTGATCCATATCCCGCTGCCTCTGGCGATGGTGCTCGCGCGCGCCTTTTCGATCCTGCTCAAAAACCCGCCCATTACCGTGGACAATGTCAAAGGGGTCCGGGAAGCCCAGCGCGTCGAGCAGGAGCCTGCCGAGCGCGACTTGGGGTACCGTCCGCTCGGTCTGAGGGAGGGTCTGCGCCGGACGTTTGCCGGCTAGGGAGTATAAGACAATCTCTAAAAGGGCTGAAGCCGGCACCGAGAAGCCGCGCTAAAGCGCGCTGAGGAGGATTATCCCCAGCCAGAACCCACCGGCTGAAGCCGGGGGCAAGAAGGAGCGTGCTCAAGCACGCTAAGAAAACCAACTGCCTAAACTCCCGAGTGTCCCGTATCGTAAGTTCGACATGATGATCTCAGCCCGCTTCAGCGGGCTCCCACTTGCCCCCACCTTCAGGTGGCGGGTTTTCTTGGCTTTTTGACTCTGTAGCGCGCTTTAGCGCGGCTTCTCGCTCCGGGCTTTAGCCTGCACTTCTGTCAAACAACTGCTGGGATTATGACACGAGTCCGGATTTATTTTCATTGTGATCCGGCTTCAATCCGATCAACATGGGTTGAGCCATACGGCCGTATTTTGAGTTTGCTTCCGACGCCCCCGGATCGGCCCGCAATCAATCGCCCCAGCGATGCCAACACTTTCCGTCATCACCCTCACCTGTAACCGACTGGCCAAGGTCCAAAGCTGCTTGGAGCGGCTGGCGCCGCAATTGGCGCCGGGCGACGAATGGCTGCTGATCGACACTGGCTCGGCCGACGGCACGCGCGAACACTTTGCCGCCTCCGCGCCCCCCGGCGTGCGTCTGGCGCCGTTTGAAGGCGAGGGGAGCTGGGCCGAGATGCGCAATTTCGGCGTGGCCCAGGCACGCGGGGCGCTCATCGCGTTTCTGGATGACGATTGCCTGCCCGCCGCGGATTGGGTCCGCCGGGGCAAGGCCGCGCTGGCCGACGCCGATGCGGTCGGCGGCATGGCCCAGCCGCTGGGGCTGGCCGGGTTTCCCTCCTGGTGGCATCCCGACATGGGCTGGATGGTCGGCCTGAGCGTGCCGGGCCACGCGGGGCCTGACGCCGGGCGCGTGCATTACCCGACGACTTCGAACCTGTGGGCGCGCGCCTTGGTCTGCCGGGCCGTGCCGTTTCAGGAACTCGGCGGCCGGCTGGGAGGCGAGGAACATGCCCGATACCGCACCGGCCGCGAGGACGCCCAGTGGTGGCGGCGCCTGCGCGTGGAGGGATACCGAACCCGTTTTGACCCCCGACTGACGGTCGGTCACGCCATTGACCCGGCCCGGCTCGATCTGCTGTACCTGCGGCGGCGCGCGGGACTCGATGGGCGCGCCTGGGCGGTGCGCGAGGGGCAATGCGCCGACTTCGTCCCGCTGGCCTATCAATGGTGGCGCCAGTTTTTTTTGTCCCTGGGCCGCTGGTGGGTCGAACCCGAAGCCCGCGCGGCCCACTGGCATTTTCATACGCTCATGCGCCGGCGTCACGGCGAGGCGCTCAAAGGGCTGGAAGAAAAATTTCTCGAAGGGCGGTGGCGGGCGCCGCTGCGCTGGCTCAAGCCCTGGTATGGATACACGCTGGGCCGCCTCGCCTGGGACCGCTCCAAAACCGTCGCGCGCGTGCTGCTGCGCCCCTGGCTTGCGGCCCATCCGCTACGGCCGGGCGCGCGGCAAACCGAGCGTATCGCCATTTTCGCCTTCGCCTACCTCGGCGACTTGGTGATTCTGCAATCCGTCCTGCGCGGGCTGGCCGAGCAGCACCCGACGGTTGAACTTTACGTGCTGGGTCCGCCGGCCGCCGCGCCGCTGCTGCGCGACGTGCGCCGGCTCAATCTCACGACGATCCCGCCCGACCTGCGGCCCGGTTCGCGCAAGGCGCGCCAGTGGATCGAGCACTGGCTGGAGCGGCTCGATCCCGATGCCATCGTCGCCCCGTACCTGCACGAGCCCTGGGGCCGCACGCTGCTCTCCATCCGCCGTCCGCCGCGTCCGATCATCGGATTCGACAGCGACCAGGGGCTGCGGCGCCTGCTTTTTCTGGAGCGGCTTTCGGTCAAGGTCTGCAAATATCTGGACCTGCACGAGAGCGTCAACTTGTGCGCGCTTTTCGAGGTTGCCGGCCTGCCTTGCCAGCCGCGCCCGGCCGTCATCACGGCCCAGCCGGAGGTGGTCGCGCGCCTGCGCCAGTCGCCCTGGCTGGCCGAGCATCTGCGCGATACCACGGCGTTGGTCATGCTCAACCCCGACGCCGGCCACGCGCAGAAGGAGTGGACCGACGAGGCCTGGATCGAGCTGCTGCGCCTGATGCTCGATCGAACCGGCTGGCTGATCGCGCTCACCACGGTCAAAGCGCACCCGGCGCTGGAGCGGGTCGCCAACGAGCACGGCGAGCGCGTCACCCGGCTGCATCAAATTCCGATCCCCGAACTGATCGGCGGGCTCTCGCTCTGCGACGGGCTGGTGACGGTCGACTCCGGCCCCCAGCACCTGGCCCATGCGCTCGGCGTGCCGAGCCTGACCCTTTATGGGCCGATGGACGAGCGGCGCTGGCGCGACCTGTGGCGCCGGCCGATCCACCGCACGCTGCGGGCCTGCACGCTGGACCTGACCCCGGAGGAAAAGCGCGGCTTGGCGGTCAATCACGAGGTCGCGCTGATCCGCCCGGCCGCGGTCTTTGAAAACTTCAAACAAATCCTTCCCGAAAGTGACGCCGACTGATGCTGGTTGATTTCCATATCCATACGGCCCGCTGCAATCACGCCACGGGCACGCTGGAAGAATATATCGAACGGGCGCAGGCGCTGGGTCTGGCCGAACTGGGCATTTCCGATCACTCGTATTGGATGCTGCAGGATCCGGGCCGGCACCTGGCGATGTGGCCCGAGGAAACGGCCAAATACGTCGCCGACGTGCGCCGCACGCAGGCCCGCTTTAACCGGGAAGGCGAGCACCCCTTTCATGTGCGGCTGGGGCTGGAGATGGATTACATCCCCTCGCGCCTGGAGGCGGCCCGCGAGGTGATCGGCGGGTACGCATGGGATTTCCTGATCGGCTCGATCCATAACCTAGGGCTGTGGGAGATCAACGACCCCGATGAGATCGAGAACTTCAAGCTTCATCACATCGAGGATATTTGCGAACTCTATTTTCATATGCTCGGCCAGATGGTGCGCGAGCGTTTCTGCGACGTGATCGCCCATCTGGACCTGCCTAAGAAATTCGGCCATCGCCCCCCCGGCGGCTTTTTGCCCTGGATCGAGCCGCTCGTTCCCGCGATCAAGCAGGCCGGAATGGCGGTGGAGATCAACACCTCGGGGCGCGATTGCCTGGCCGGGGAGATCTTTCCGGGCTGGGACGTCGTTGAGACGCTGGCCCTGGCGGGCGTGCCGTTGACGCTGGGTTCGGACGCCCACGCGCCCGAGCAGGTCGGACGCTATTTTGCGGAAACCTTGAAGAACCTGCACTGCCTGGGTGTGCGCGAGATCGCCCGCTTCGAGCAGCGGCGGATGATTCTGGCGCCGCTCGATGAGGGGGTGCCGTCTGGCGCCGGCCCGGTTCAGCGCAAGGCGGGGGATTAAATGAAGCGAGGGGTTCCAAGAAGTTCTTTTGGGGCAATAGGCCTGATATATCCGGATGGTGCAACCCCTCCAGGGTCGGGATCAGGGGTGGGCGCTTGTCCGTAGGTTGAAACCTACGGCTACTCACATGGGACCCCTTCGGGGTCCGGAAAGACCATGCGCGGTAGATCGTCCACAAGAAATCTTTCCTGACCCCGAAGGGGTCAAATGTGAGTAGCCCCCGGTTGAGCGTATTCGCGAAACCCGGGGTCAACGGTCCAAAAGCGGCGCGACCCTGGAGGGGTCGAATTTCGCCGGGTGCAGGTGAGACTTGGATTTCAGGAGGCCGCTTCCGTCCTGCGGGCTTGTATTCTACTGCTCTGATCCGGTAAGATAACGGGGATTTGGGCGCGCACCCGCCATGAGCAAAGGCGAGCCCCGACTCTCCAAAGGGCGTCAAAGGAGCCGAATTTGGCCTTCAAACCTGAAGAAATCAAGCCACAACTTGAGTGGATGCAAGGTCGCGTGCGCGAGGCGCGGCAGTACCTGAATTTCGAGCAGCTCCGCGCCCAGATCCAGCGCATGGAGGCCCGCTCGGCCGAGGCGGGGTTCTGGGACGACCCGGCCGTCGCCCAGGAGCACATGCGCGAGCTGACCCGGCTCAGGGGGCTGATCGATCCGTGGGAAAAACTTGAGGCCGACGTCAATGACGCGCTCGAACTGCACGAGATGGCCGCGGGCGACTCGGCGATGGAAACCGAACTGCTCGCCAGCGTCGAGGAACTGTCCACCCGGCTCGAAGCGCTCGAGACGCGCGCCCTGATGAAAGAGCCGGTTGACATCAACCCCTCTTATCTTTACATCCATGCCGGCGCCGGCGGCACCGAGTCGTGCGACTGGGCCGCGATGCTCCTGCGCATGTACACGCGCTGGTGCGAGCGCCAGGGCTTCCAGGTCGAAGAAGTGGACATGATCGACGGCGAAGAGGCCGGCATCCGCAGCGTGACGCTGTTGGTCAAGGGCGAGTACGCCTACGGGATGCTCAAGGCCGAGAGCGGCATTCACCGCCTGGTGCGCATTTCGCCCTTTGACGCCAACAAGCGCCGCCACACGTCGTTCTGCTCGGTCTACGCCTCACCGCAGGTCGATGACAGCATCGACATCGACGTGAAAGAAGAAGATCTGAAGATCGACACGTACCGCTCGTCGGGCGCGGGCGGCCAGCACGTCAACAAGACCTCGTCGGCCGTGCGCATCACCCACCTGCCTTCCAAGATCGTCGTCGCCTGCCAGAACGAGCGCAGCCAGCACCAGAACAAGGCCGTGGCGATGAAGATGTTGCGGTCGCGGCTTTACCAGCTCGAAATCGACAAGCGCAAGGCCGAAAAGGCCGTCAAGGATAGCGAGAAGAAGGACATCGCCTGGGGCAGCCAGATCCGCTCGTACGTCTTTCAGCCCTACCAGCTCGTCAAGGATCACCGCACGGGCGAGGGGACGGGCAACATTCCCGCCGTGATGGACGGCGATATCGACCGCTTTATTGAGGCCTACCTGCGCTGGATCGCGGGGATGCCCGGCAAAGACGGGGGAGACTCCACGGCACTGGACATTCCCGAATAAACTCGATGATCGTGTTTCGCTTCTAGTTTTTCGCTCGAAAGGATTTGTGGGAAATGGTTAACTCGCGCTCCAGCAAATTGCTCGTGCTTGTCCTTCTTGGGATCTTCGTGGCGAGCATGAACGTTCAAGCGGCCAAGCGGGTCCGGGCGGCCCGGGCCAAGCAATCGGACGCCGAGGCCGAGGGCGGTCGCGGTCCCGGGGTCGCCAAGCCGGCCCCAGGTTTCAAGGACGGCGCCACGAGCGCCACCAAGGTCACGGCCCCGACCGACCCGGTCGCCATGGACGTGATCAAGCCATTTTTCGGCCAGAAGTTCGAACACGGCCCCGCCACCACACCGTTTATTGCTTTATCCTTCGATGATGGTCCCAGCGCCAAACTGACGCCGCAGGTCCTCGCCATCCTCAAGAAGGAAGGGATCAAGGCCAACTTCTTCATGATCGGCGAGAACGTGAAGAGCTATCCCGAAATGGCCAAACAGGTCGCCGCGGCCGGGATGGAGATCGGCTGTCATACGATGACCCATCCAATCCTGACCCGCAAGAGCACGGAGGTCGTGCGCCAAGAGATCGGCGGCTCGCAGGCGATCATCGAGCAGGTCACCGGCAAGAAGCCGTTCCTGTTCCGCGCTCCGGGTGGCAACCTGAACGCAATGATTAGACAAACCTGCGCCGAAGACGGAATGGTGATCGCGGGCTGGTCGGTCGACCCGCGCGACTGGGCTCCGCACTCCACGCCCGATTCGGTTTTTAACACCACGATGCGGGAGATGCACGGCGGCGCGGTCGTCTGCATCCACGACATCCATGGCAAGACGGTCGAGGCGCTGCCGCGGATCATCGCCGCACTTAAAGCCAAAGGCTACGTCTTCACCACGATCAGTCACCTGATCGCCGAAGAGGCCAAATATAAGGCCGCGGCGCCGGCCGCAGGCGGCCTGTCGGCGGGCGGCGGCGACTCCGGAAACGCGGATGCGCCGGCCCAGCCCACGGCGATCCCCCTGGACGCCAGCGGCATGAAGTAAGGGAGCGGCTGACGGCGCAGCCGTCTTTGGAGTGCGGCGGCTTGCCGCCGCTTTTCGGCAGACTGGGGACGTGCGGGTCGGCCGAAGCGGCGGCAAGCCGCCGCACTCCACATGAATTCTCGCCATCGTCATCGTCATCGATAATAATTCAATCATTCGAGGACGAGGACGAGAACGAGAACGAGGACGAGGACGAGGACGAGGACGATTGAGATAATTGTCATGGCCGACCCACAAGAAACGCCTTCCGCCGCCGCTCCGGTCGTCTGGGTCATCTCGACCGGGACGGAAATCCTGCAAGGCCACTACGCCGACCGCAACGCCCCCTGGCTCAGCGCCGAGCTGCTGACCATGGGGCTGAGCACCCAGCGTCACATGGCCCTGCCGGACGATTTGGGCCGCCTGCGCGAGGGGCTCGGCGAGGCCGCGCGCCAGGCGGATTTGGTCATCACCACCGGCGGACTCGGACCGACCGTCGACGACCTGAACCGCGACGCGATCAAGGAAATCTGGGGCGTCGAGCTGGAGGAAGACGCGCAGGCCTGGGAGCGGATCGAGGAGCGCTTTGCGCGGCGCGGCCGGCCGGTGGCGGCGAGCAACCGCGTGCAGGCGCTGATCCCCCGGGGCGCGGCGGCGCTGCAAAACGATCGCGGCACGGCGCCGGGATTTTTTCTCCCATCCGTGCCGGGCGGCCCACGCGCCAGCCTTTTGGCCCTGCCGGGTCCGCCGCGCGAGATGCAGCCGATGTTCCTGGAGCAGGCCGCGCCGCTGATCCTGACCCACTTTGGCCGGGGGCGCGCCCGGCTGCGCATCCTGACGTTTCATACGATCGGCCTGGCCGAGTCGCGGGTCAACGAAACGGTCAAGGATCTTTTCGGTCGCGATCCGCGCGTGAATTTCGCCCTGCTGGCCACGCCGGGGCGCGTCGATATCCGCCTGACCCTGATGGGCGAAAATGAAGAGGCCAATGCCGCGCTGGCGCAGACCTGGCGCGCGCTGGTTCACGAGCGCGTCGGTGTCGAGCCGGTCTTCGGCGAAAACGGCGTTTCGCTCGAAGAGGCGGTGGGCCGATTGCTGGCCGCGAAGCACCAGACGGTCGCCGTCGCCGAATCGTGCACCGGCGGGCTCGTGGCCGCGCGGCTGACGAATATTTCCGGCTCGTCGGACTATTTCCGCGAGGGCTTCGTGACCTACGCCAACGCGGCCAAGATCAGCCGGCTGGGCGTGGAAGGTCGGCTGCTGACGCACTATGGCGCCGTCAGTCCCCAGGTGGCCGCCGCCATGGCCGACGGGGCGCGCCGGACGGCCCGGACGGATTGGGCCGTCAGCGTTACCGGCGTCGCCGGCCCGACGGGCGGATCGGTGGACAAGCCGGTCGGCCTGGTTTATTTCGGCCTGGCGGCGCCCGACGGGTCGCCGCGCTGCGTCCGGCAGCAATTCATCGGCGACCGCGAGGACGTGCGCACGCAAGCCGCCCAGACCGCGCTCGAAGTGCTGCGCCGCGGCCTGCTCGGCTATGCTTTCGAGGGCGAGGTCCCCTTTGACGAGCGTTGATCCCCAAAATGCCCTCTATCGAGGTTCGCAATGGACGACGTGGACGACGTGGACGGATAAGGCATTACTAATGGCGCGCTTCTTCGATGGAAATTCAAGCATTGTGCATTGCATTTTCAAGTCGGTCCGCTAAAATTCAAACGCGGAGGTGGTGAAGGATTTTGAGCAGGGATGAACTTGGCGTCATTTTCCAATATTCATTCACTCTTCACTCTTCACCTTTCTCTCTTCCGACTTCCCCCCTGAGGTGGTGACGCATGGCGCATCTTGTCGTTCCCGAAGCCGAAGCGCTGCTCGACCAGGAAATCAAGGTCCTGGACAAGGGCTTTGTGCGGCTGGTCGATTACCTGGGCGGCGATGCGCGGATCGTGCAGTCGGCCCGCGTGTCGTACGGCGCGGGGACCAAGTCGGTCCGCGAGGACAAGGGCCTGATCCATTACCTGATGCGCCACCAGCACACCTCGCCGTTCGAGCAGGTGATCCTGACTTTCCACGCCAAGATGCCGATCTTCGTCGCGCGCCAGTGGGTGCGCCACCGCACGGCGCGGCTCAACGAAATCTCGGGCCGCTACTCGGTGATGAAGGACGAGTTTTACCTGCCCGATCTAGAGCAGGTGCGCACCCAGAGCACGCTCAACAAGCAGGGGCGCGCCGAGGAGCCGGTCGACGCCGAGCTGAGCCAGGCGGTGATCGAAAATCTGCGCCGCGAACAGGAACAAATTTTCCAAAACTACCAGGAGATGATCGGGCACGACATCGCCCGCGAGCTGGCGCGGATCAACCTGCCGCTGGCGTTGTACACCGAATGGTACTGGCAGATCGATCTGCACAACCTGTTTCACTTCCTGAAGCTGCGCATGGACCCGCACGCGCAGTACGAGATCCGGGTTTACGCCGAGGCGCTGGCCCGCTGCGCGCGGGCCGTGGCGCCGCTGGCCTACGAGGCGTTCGAGGAATACGCGCTGGCGAGCCAGAGCTTTTCGCGCCGCGAGATGGACGCGCTGCGCGCCATGGTCGCCGGCCAGCCCTGCGCGATCGAGAACGAAAAGCGGCGCGAAGAGTTCTTGGAGAAGCTGAAGTAAGGAATGACCATGGAAACCTTTTCCGCACCGCGCGGGATGCGCGATTTTTATCCCGAGGATTTTCGCGCGCGCGAGGCGTTGTTCAACGCCTGGCGCGAAACGGCCGCGCGGTGGGGCTTCGAAATGTACGACGCCCCCGTGGTCGAGACCCTCGATCTTTTGCAGCGCAAGGCCGGCGAGGAAATCTCCGAACAGATCTACGCCTTCGAGGACAAGAGCGGGCGCGGCTTGGCCCTGCGCCCCGAACTGACCCCTTCGCTGGCCCGCATGATCATCGCCCGCCAGGGGGCGCTGAGCTTTCCGCTCAAGTGGTCGGCCATCGCGCAGTGTTTCCGCTATGAACGGATGACGCGCGGGCGCAAGCGCGAGCATTACCAGTGGAATCTGGACATCGTCGGCGAGGCGTCGGTGATGGCCGAGGCCGAAGTGATCGGCGCGGCGGTCGCGGCGCTCGAAAAACTGGGGCTGTCCAGCGCGGAGTTCAAGGTGCGCGTGGGCAGCCGCGCGCTGCTGGCCGCGCTCTTCGCGCGTAGCGGCATCGCCGAGCGGCATTTCACGGCCTGCTGCTTGGCGCTGGACAAGCGCGGCAAGATCGGCGATGAGGAGGTGGCTGCCCTGCTGCGCGGCGAGGGGCTGGGCGACGCCGATATCGCGCGGGTTTTCGAACTGCTCGGCCTGCACACGCTGGAGCAGATCGAAGCGCGCGTCGGCACGGCGGGAGAAGAGGCCGTGGCCGAACTGCGCGAACTCTTCGCGCTATCACGGAACCTCGGTTTCGCCGATTATCTGGTCTTCGACCTGGCCGTCGTGCGCGGGCTCGGCTATTACACCGGCATCGTGTTCGAGGCCTTCGACACGGCCGGAAAATTGCGCGCGATCTTCGGCGGCGGGCGATACGACAGTCTGCTCAGCGCGCTGGGCGGAGAAAAAATGCCCTCGGTCGGCCTGGGCTTCGGCGACGTGGTGGTCATGGAACTGCTGGCCGATCGCGGCAAGCGCCCGCAGTCCAGCCGGCGGGTGGGCCTGGCGGTCGGTTACATGGACGAGGTCTCGCGGCCGCTGGCGATGATGATTGCCGCGATGGTCCGCACGCGGGGCTGGTTCGGTTGCGACTTGGCGCTGCGTGCGGAGAAACCGAGAAAATTCTTCGACCGCGCCAACCGGATC
>Ga0182027_10010477_pt1 | contig 13178 bp, 13 predicted proteins | sample 712E1DmetaG_FD_121300 | JGI IMG/M metagenome (GOLD analysis project Ga0182027, IMG submission 121300) | Permafrost microbial communities from Stordalen Mire, Sweden - 712E1D metaG (Illumina Assembly) | ecosystem: Environmental > Terrestrial > Soil > Wetlands > Permafrost | place: Sweden...
GCAGTGGGAGAAACTCGGGAGCAGCCCGCACCTGGTCTGGCGAACCAAGGTGCCCGGCGGGTGGCTGGTGACGGTCGATCAATCGGTTGCTTTCTACCCGGACACAGACCATCAGTGGGACGGCACGTCGCTGGCCTAGCCGGCGCCGAAGTCGCCCAGGTGTATCCGGGATCGCCGGCCTCAACCAGCGAACCGCCGCGGCGTCTGGTGGGATGGAGCAAGGTCTTCTTGCAACCCGGCCAGCGGCAGAGCGTGACCATCGCCGAGGACAACGCCGACTCTTCGCATCCCCTGTCGTAGTGGGACGTCACCACCGAAAGCTGGCTGGTAGCCCCCGGCGACTACACCATCTACCTGGGCGATTCCTCTGCCAGCGCCAGGCAAAACGTCGCCGGCACGTTCCACCTTGGAGAGTGAACCGGCGGATCTGGTCTCGATAAGCTACACGGTTGAATCCGGAGACGGAGGCTGCTGGGGACGAACTCCGCCGCCATAAATCTTCCGAAGCACTGCCGCCGTGCCGAGCACACGAAATCCAAGCTTGCCGATCTCCAGATTGAACACCGCGTGGTTGGCCGCCGAGATGTGTGTGATGCCGCGCCGGATTCCGCGGCGGATCAGCTCGTTGAACTCGAAGTATTCATTGATGACTCCCAGCCCCGCGGTCAGGCAGTTCGGGTGTACGGCTCCGAGAAGGAACAGAACCTGGGTGGCGCTCACATAGCGGTGGGTCTTGAAGGCGACGACGCGGCCGCTGGCGCGCTCCATCAGGCGGTAGACGGCCTCATCGGGCGAGCGAAAAGAGTTCAGTACGTAACGGCGGTAGCGGATGCCCGAAAGCTCCGGCCCGATGGCGGGATCCATCGATAAGCGGTCGTGCACGAAGGCCGAAGCGGCAATGGCGAGCACCTCTTCCAGCTCTTCTTCGCGTGTGACCCGAAGGAAATCGTAATCGAAGCCCGCGACGTCGTACGGCTGGCGCAGTTTGATCCCCGATTCGATCTGGCACTCCACCAGGCGAAAGCCAGCCTCCTCCAAGGCGTGGATGCTGGCGATGCGATCGAGGGGGACTTTGCAGGTGGCGTAAAGGGGGTGGTGCTCCGACACATAGGCGCGCTCGAACGAGCCGAAGCCGGCATCCGGCTCGAAATCGTGGATCGCCAGGACCGCGCCGCCGAGAATGCTGGAATCGATGGGAATGGTTTCGACTCTCATAGGGCCACCATATTCCGGGCCGAGAACGTTGTATTGCGGTCGCCAGTATCCTCGGCGATGTAGCAGTAGACGTTTTCATGCAGGTGCTCCACCACGGTGGCATAAGCGCCAGGCTCGTCCACGCAGGCAATGGAGGCCGCTCCGCAGGGTTCGCGCCGCAGCAGCCCGCGGCGGAGTAGAGCGGCCTCCAGCATGCCGCTCGAGGAGGGCACGACTCCCCGATATCGAACAAACAGCGAATAGGTATCCCGCCAGGAGCGGCCGCCGTCGACGATCTTGCCGCTGAACTCGCGCCGGTATCGGTAGGGCACGTTCAGCCGCTCCTCGATGTAGTGGGTGTAGGTGAAACACTCGCTCAGGGTGGCGCCGAAGAAAAGGAACTTCACGCCGGCGCCACGGCGATGCAGCTTGTCGAATGTCGAACCCTCTCCAACGGAGTCCTTACCCAGGTCCTGGACGAGGCTGCGCTCCGGGCCTACCAGCGCAGAAGACAGCAGCGGATCGACTGAGCGCACGGCTTCGGGCAACTTGCGGATGTACTCGTTCAGTGCGCCCATCCGGCAGCGCGATTCGCTCACCGAATAATCCTCGCCGTTACAGAAGCTGAAGGTGAAGGTCGGCGCCAAGATCGTGGGAACGGCCAGCGAACGGATCATGTCGTAGATGCAGCCGAGGATTTCCTGCCGCGGCAGCTTGGGGTTGGGCGGACCAAAGGTCAGGCCGGTGTGGAGATAAAGCACCTGCGCCTCAGGCGCTTTCACCCTCTCCAGTAGGGAGAGAATGTCGGAACTGGTGATCCAACTGCCATCGTGGTTGAGAAACAGGTTCATGTTACTTGAGGGACATGTTGATGGTGCGCCCGCCGTCGAGGACGATCTGCTGCCCGGTGAGCCAGCGCGCCTCGGGCGAGAGGAGGAACTCGATCGCTTTCGCCACGTCGGCGGCCTCTCCCAGGCCCAGCGGGTAATCCTGGTCCAGCCGCGCGGCGATCGCCGGGTCCTCGAGCGCCTCCTCGGCCAACGGCGTCCGAATGGCGCCGGGCAGTATGGAGTTCACGCGAACGGCCGGCGCCAGCTCAACCGCCAGCGCCCGCATGAAACCATCCAGGGCGGCCTTGCTGGCGCAATAGGAGCTGTGCGCCCGCGCGCCGAAGCGGCTCCAGATGCTGGAGACGAAAACGATGCCGGTCAGGCTCCGGCCATTGAGTTTCTTCTGGAGGAGCAGGCGGACCAGCTCCACGGCCGAGAAGAAGTTGACGTTCATGATCTGGCGAACGGCGGAGGGGGCGAGGCTGCGCGCCGGTAACACCGTTACCATGCCCGCACAATGGACCAGCGCTTCGACAGCTCCCCCCGGAGCGGCCAGCACCGCCGGTAGCGCCTCGGCCAGCCTCTCGACCGCGCTCAGATCGAAGGACCAGACCAGGTGTCGTTCCGGGTCCTGGCACATCTCGAGCGTTTCCTCGAGCCGGCCGCTATCGCGGCCATGCAGGATCAGGCGGCGCGCCGGAGAGAGGCGCACCGCAGTCTCCCGTCCGATGCCCGAGGAGGCTCCCGTAATGAGCGTGTACAGCGGCCCGGTCATGGCGCCATCCCTTTGCGGCGCAGGATGAAATCGTAGACGTGCCGCGGCGTCGCCAGTTTCTTGAGTTCCGTCGCCCGCAACGGCACGCCGTATTGGCAGCCGGCCATGGCGATCACGGTGAGCGCCGACAAGGAGTCCCATTCCTCGAAGTCCTCGAGCGCGTCGTCCGGTTTGACCTCATCCACTTCCAGGATCTGCGCCAGCTTGCGGCAAAACTCGTCCATTTCGTCTTTCCTTTAAGGGAACTCGATCAGCTCGCAGAACTCCAGCGGGCCCAGGCGCAGCAGCATCGACGACCACGTCAGACCCACCCCGAAGCCGGCCAGGCAGGCCCGGACGGAGTCTCGCAGCAGCCTCTCGCGCAGGTTGTGCGCGATCACCAGCGGGATGGTCACGCCGCTCGAGTTTCCGTAGTGCTCGACCACGTTGCTGGGCATCTTTTCGTAGGGCACCTGCATGCGCTCCGCCAGCTTCTGAAGCATGAACCGGTTGGGCTGATGGAACAGGAAGTAGTCCACGTCGCCGGCGGAGGCCCCCGCGGTGCGCAGCAGGTCCTCGACGAGAGGCGGCACCTCCACCTGTACGAAATTGAAGATCGCCGAGCCGTCCATCCGCAGATGGTCTTTAGCGCGCAGGTTATTCTCGCCGTCGTCCTCGAGTACGGCGGTCTCCGGCGTCGAGGGCAGCCGGAACCCGCCCGCCGGGATCATGAGCGCCTCACGGGCCGCGCCGTCCATCTTGAGATTGGCGTGGATGGGCGTTGGATCCTCGGAGCGCTCCACCAGGGTGAGGGAGGCGGCGTCGCCGATCAGCGGATAGCTGTTGCGGTCCCGGGGGGACACCTTGCGGCTGAGGACGTCCACGTTGAGGAGCGCGACCTTGCTCACCGAATCCTGCCCCAGCAGCAGAAACGCTTCGAGGAGACCGATCAGGAAACCGGCACAGCCCTGGTTGATGTCCATGCAGAACAGGTCCTGCTTCAGACCCAGGCGGCCCTGGATGACGCTGCTCGTGGGCGGCATGAAATAGTCGGGCGATTGCGTGACTACCAGTAGCGCGTCGATCTGATTGCGCCCGACAAAACCGTGGCCGAACGCGTACTCGAGAGCGAAGCAGCCCAAGTCGGAGGCGCAGACCGGACCCTCGACGATGCGGTGCTTGTCGTAGCCCATCACCTGCTTCAGCTTCAAGGAGCGCGCTGGAGGAAAGTTGAAATTCGACATCTCGTCGACGAAGCTGCGCTCATTGGCCGGCACAACCGCCAGCACTCCGCTGATCCGGCGGTGCGAGAAGCTGAAGTTCATGGCTTGGCCGCGGACTTCGAGAGCAGGTTCTGAATCGCCGCCAGGTTGCAGAAGTTTTCCGGAACGATGTCCACGCCGGCAATGGTCACGCCATAGCTTTGCTCGAGTTCCGCTACCAGCGTCATCACATCATAGGAGTCCAGCATGCCATCGCGAATAAAACTGTCGGAAGCCGTGAAATCGAATTCCAGCCGGATGCCGCTGAGGATCTCCAAAACGGTTTTCATGCCTGCCTCCCATCGCGGACCACGATGCGGTCCACCAGCCCTTCGCTTCGAAAGCCGTAGTACCGGTAGATGGCGATCGCGGCGCAGTTATCTTCAATCACCCAGAGCTGGATGCGCCGGAGATCGCGGCACAAGTCGAAGTAAGTCCGGATCAGCCGCGCACCGAGACCCTGGCTCCGGAACTCACCGCCGACGTACCAGTAGCGCAGCAGCGAGCTCACTCCGGTCGTCTCGAACCAGAGGACCGCGGCGGGCAAGCCGTTGTGGGGCACCATCAGGATGCGCCGCATTTCGGCGGCCTCCCGCACCTCGTCCAGATCGGGCGGCTGGTCCACGAAGCGGTCCAGCAGCGCATCGAGAAAGCCGGCGACGGCGCCCGCATCGGCCGGCCCGGCGAATTCAACGGTTGGATCGGCGCCCGCTTCGCCAGCCCCGCCAACCATGCGCATGAGCGACCGGTACAGGCGGAACCCATTCCCAACATGGATGGCAGCGATGGCATCCACCTGCGGTGGCATGCCCACCAGGTCGGATACCAGCACCGTGCAAGGCATGAGGCGGTCCAGCCCGACAAGCGCAGCCGCGAGTTGCCCTGGATCCGGCGAAACGTGATAGAGGCGGATGAAATCGCGGTCGCGCCGAAAGATCAAGAGCGTGTCCTGCGCCCAGGCATAGGACAGGACCTGCCGCCCGATCCAGGCCCCGGCCTGCGCCGGCGCGGCGAACCAGTTGGTGGTTAGGTGCGTTGCGCTCCGCCTCACCTTCTCGACGGCATTCAGCAATGTTCCGACCTCGTGAACGGGCTCTATCATGGGACGGTCTGCAACTGGAGGGCAAGGCCGCGCCGGTCGATCTTGCCGTTGGGATTGCGCGGCAACTCCTGCAATTGATGGAAGGCTGTGGGCAGCATGTACTTGGGGAAGATCTGCGCGAGCCGCCTCCGGATCGCCTCCGGCGGCAGGTCGCCGCCATTGGTCTGGTAGAACAGCGTGATCTGCTTTTTGCTCTCGTTATACAGCACGCACGCGTTGACGATGCCCTCGTGCGCCACCACCTGGTACTCGATCTCCGACAAGTCAATGCGATGCCCCAGGTGCTTGATCTGGCAGTCCTGACGCCCCAGAAACATGATTTCGCCCCGCTCGTTCTGGCAGACCTGGTCGCCGGTGCGGTAAATCAATTCGGGGTAGTGCGCGTTCAGCGGGTTCTGCACAAACGCCTGCGCCGTCTTGACCGGATCATTCCAATACCCCATCGCCAGCGAGCTGCCGCGTACGCACAGTTCGCCGCGCTCGCCGGTCCGGCACAACTCATTTTTCTCGTTGAGAATCAGGATGTCGGTGTTGCGGCAGGGAAACCCGATGGGCAGCATCTGGTCTTCGTTGAAATCGCGCTCCACCTCGAAATAGGTGCAGTCGACGGTAATCTCGATCGGTCCGTACAGGTTGACGAAGCGGGCCGCGGGCAGCGCCCGGCGCCAGCGGTTCAGGTGCTTCATGGGAAAAACTTCGCCGGCGAAGAACACCGTCCGCAGCGCGGACAGGTCCGCGTGATCGAGCAGCCCAAGGCTCGAGATGTTCACCATCATGGAAGGAACCCAGAAGATGAAGCTGATCGACTGCTGCGCCAGGAACTGGACCAGCCGGGCGGGAAAGACGGCGAACTGGTCGGGAATGACGACCAGGGTCGCGCCCTTAGCCAGGCAGAGGATCAGTTCCGAGGTGTAGATATCGAAATAGAACTGCGTGAGGCTGCCGATGCGTTCGGAGCCGTCGAAAGGGAACCGATCAAAGCACCAGTCCATGAAGTCGATGGTGCTCCGGTGGTTGAGCGCGACTCCTTTGGGGATTCCCGTCGAGCCGGAAGTGTGGATGATCGCCAGGGGATCGGTGTCGATGACGCGCTCCAGACGGCGCCACAGGAAGGCCGAATCGTAGGCCGCCTCACCGCCGATCGCATCCTCGATGTAGAAGAGCTTCTCCGGCGGAAGACCGGCAGCCGCCAGCGCGGGCGCCAGATCGCGCGAGGTAATGGCCAGAGCCGGGCCCAACTGGTCCAGAACCCCTTGCAGCCGCAGAGGGGGCGACTTAGTGTCGAGATTGGCGTAGATATTGCCGCTGTAGGCAATCCCCAGATCGGCCAGGATCGCGGCGGCGCCCTTGGGCAGGTAGACCGCGATAGGCTGCTTGATCACATTGGCGCGGCCGATCAGCAGAGCCGCGCACTGCTTGGAGTAGCGCTCCAGCTCGCCAAAGGTATAAGAACGGTCTTGGTCGACGACCCCAATCTTGCCGGGGCACTGACGGGCGGCGCCGCGCTCGAAATACTCAAGGACGTTGATCTGCATAGAATGCCGCGCCGCCGTTCTTCGCGGCGGCCGGACCGTCTTCGAAGTTGATCCTCTCCCTGACGACATACAGCGGCCGGGCCTTGACCTCGTTAAACACCTTGCCCAAGTAGAGCCCGATCACGCCCATGTTTGCCAGCATCAACCCGGCCACGAAATAGATCGAAACGATCACGCTGGTCCAGCCCACCACGCCGATGCCGTGCCGCAGATAGCGCACGATGAGATACAGGCCTGCCGCCAAAGCCGACGCCGACATGAGAAAGCCCCCGCGGATGGCCAGGATCAGCGGCTTATTGGACTGCGAGGTGATGGATTCGACGGCCAGCAGAAAACCGCGGCGGAGCGTGTAAGCGCTGCGGCCGGCAAACCGCTCGGAATGGGATACCGGCAGGTAAGTCGAGCGGAAGCCCAGCCAGCGCAGCATCAGGTGATAGGAGCGGTTGAGTTCCTTGAGCTGGCAATAAGCATCGATCACCTGGCGCGAGGCGATGGAGAAATTGCAGGCCCGCGGGTCGATCGCCACGTCGCTGAGCAGGTTGTAAACGAGGGAAAAGCCGCGCGAAAGCAGGCGCTTGGACCATCGGTCGTCCCGCTGCTCGCGCAGTGCGTAGACGATGTCATAGCCCTCGAGGGCCTTGGCGTAGAGCCTGGCGATCTCGCTGGGGCGGTCCTGGAGGTCGCCATCCATCACCACCACCCAGGCGCCCGAGCTGTGGTGGACGCCGGCCGCGATCGCGTAATGCTGGCCAAAATTGCGGGCCAGATTGATCGCTTTGACGCGCCGGTCGCGGGCGGCCACTTCGCGTACGGCGCCCCAGGAGTTGGCCGGGCAACCGTCGTTCACCAGCACGATCTCGAAGCTGGCTGCCAGAGGTTCCAGAGTGGCCACCAACTGGCGGTGCAACTCGGCCACGCATTCCCCGCAGCGATAGATTGGCGAGACGATGGAAATGTCGATCCGAGGCCGTTTTTCCGGGCGCAAATCAGCGGCAGAGGACATGGCTCCGTTTCAACAGTACAGTATAATACACTTGGGTTGAAGAACTTCTCCGAATCCGCTTCCCGCGCGCCTCTGACGGTCTCGTTCGGCCAGGAGCTACGACATGCCCGAGTACCGTATTCCGTTTAACAAACCCTGCCTCGCCGGCAGCGAAATGCTGTACGCGGCGAAGGCCATCATCCTGGGGCACACCTCGGGCGACGGCGCCTTCACGAGCGCCTGCCATGAGCTGCTGGAACGGGAACTGGGCGTGCCCAGGGCGCTGCTGACGACCTCCTGCACGCACGCGCTGGAAATGAGCGCGATGCTGCTCGACCTCCAGCCCGGAGACGAGGTGATTGTCCCATCGTTCGCCTTTGTCTCGACGGCCAACGCCTTCGCGCTGCGCGGGGCCCGGCCCGTATTCGCGGATATCCGCGCCGACACCATGAACCTCGACGAGCGTTTGATCGAACCGCTCATCGCGCCGCGGACGCGGGCCATCGTCGCGTTGCACTATGCCGGCGTGAGTTGCGAGATGGATCGGATTGGCGAAGTGGCGGCGCGGCACGGTCTGGCGGTGATCGAAGATAATGCGCACGGCCTGTTCGCGCGCTATAAGAGCCGGTACCTGGGGACCCTGGGCGCGCTGTCGGCGCTGAGTTTCCACGAGACGAAGAACATCATCTGCGGCGAAGGCGGCGCGCTGCTAGTCAACGACGAGAGGTTCGTCGCCCGCGCGGAAATCCTGCGCGACAAGGGCACCAATCGCCGGCGCTTCCTGCGTGGGGAAGTGGACAAGTACACCTGGGTGGACATCGGCTCGAGCTACCCGATGTCCGACATCCTGGCCGGCTTCCTGCTGGCGCAACTGGAGAAGCGCCGCGAGATTCTGGGCCGGCGCCGCGCCATCTGGGACTACTACGATTGCCACTTGGCCGGCTGGGCGGAAGAGAACGGGGCGCAACGGCCCGCCGTACCGCCCCATTGCGAACAGTCCTATCACATGTACTATCTGGTGCTGCCTTCCTCGGACTCCCGCCAGCGCCTCATTGAGCACCTTAAGCAACGGTCGATCCTCAGTGTTTTCCATTATTCGCCCCTGCACGCCTCCGAAATGGGCCGCCGCTTCGGCGCCGCGCCGGACCAGTGCCCTGTCGCCAGCCTCGTCGGCGACCGCCTGCTGCGGCTTCCTTTCTATACCGACCTGAGCGGGACCGAGCAGGAATTCGTGGTGGACAGCATCCGGGCGTTCCGATGCTAAAGGACGGGCTGGGGCGGAAGAGTCTGGAGTGGCTCGACCGGCACGCCTGGCTGCTCGTGCCTTTCTATCTCGCCGGGATGGTTGCGATCGTGTTGCCCTGGGCGCTTCGCCAGCTCTGGTACGACGAGCTGTTCACCTACTATGTATCCGCCTCGCACAGCCTCGATCAAGCCATCCAGCGCATGCTGCACGTGGATTTGAATCCGCCGCTGAGCTACCTGCTGGTGGCGCTCTCGCTGCGGGTTTTCGGAGACACACCGCTGGCCGTGCGCCTGCCTTTCCTGCTGGGCTTCCTGGTGGCGAGCCTGGCGGTATTCGCCTTCGTCCGCCGGCGCGCCGGCGGACTGTTTGGATTGACCGCGATGGTGCTCACTTGGTCCTGCGGATTCCTGGGCTGTGCGGCGCAGGCGCGTCCCTACGCGCTGGTGCTGGCCTCGATGATGCTGGCTCTGCTGTGCTGGAGCCGGATTCAGCCGGGCGCGCGGTTCTCACGTTGGCATTGGGGCCTCAGCGCCTCGCTCGGCGCCATGCTGCTGTCGCATTGCCTGGCCTTGTGGTGCTTGCTGCCTTTCTACCTGGCGGAGACGGTTCGGGCCTGGCGCTCCCGGCGGCTGGACCGCGCCACCTGGCTGGCGCTGTTGCTGCCTTTGCCGGTTGTGCTCGCCTACATTCCGCTGCTCGCTCGGGCGCATACGATGATTTACCCGCTCGGATTCCTGCCCTCCTGGCCGAAGGCTTGGGCCTTCTACAGCGACCTTCTGGTAGTGCAGCCCGGACCCGCTATCTGGATGCCGTTGCTGGCGCTCTTGCTGCTGCCCGCGCGCGGCGGCACGCAGCGGGTACTGCCAGTTCACGAAGCGGTCTTCGTGATGGCCACGCTGCTCGCGCCGTTGCCGGTGATGCTCGGGCTGGCCTGGGGGCGCACCGCGTTCTGGCCGCGGTACGGCATCTGCGCAGCGGTCGCGTTTGGGATCGGGGCGGCCTGCCTGGTGGCGCGAAAGACGAACCGCAGCCTGGTCGCGGCGGCGCTCGCGGCACTGGTCTGCACGGCGGCGTTTTCGTTTGAATTCGCCAGCTTCACCATTTCGAACTGGCGGCGGCCGCCGGTCTACTCGACTCTCTATCGCGATCTCCATCCGGAACTGCCGTTCGTCGCCGCAAGCGGGCTGGCGTTCCTGGAAATGGACCATCGGGAGCCGCCCGAATTCGTGCACCGGCTGTACTACCTGACCGACCGGGAAGCCGCGATCCGCTACGCGCACGCCACCATTTTCGAGGGCCTGCCGGTGCTGTGTCGGTACTTCCCCGTACGCGCCACGGTCACGCCCTACCGCTCGTTCCTGCCGGCTCACGAACGCTTCCTGGTGCTGGCGACGCCGGATTGGCCCGAAGACTGGCTGCTGAAGAAATTGAGGGACGACGGCGCGGAGATTCGGCGCCTGGCCGAGATTGACAGCGGCTACCGCGATCGGGTGCTCTATGAGGTCCGCCGCCCGGCGCCGGATTCTCGCGCGGGACCATGACCCCGTTCATTATTTCCCCTCGATCTGCCTTGGTGGCGGCGCTGGCTGCCGGAGCGATGATCGGCGGTATCTGTTGTGGCTCTCGCCCGAAGGCGGAAGTGCTCGTCTACCATAAGGTCAAGGTGGACGCCGCTGGGCGGATCGCGCCCTGGTACGGCTCCGGTCCCGCACAGGCCTACGACCATGTGATCCGGCTGGTCTGGGACTTCTGGAAGCACATGCGGAGCTGTGCGAATGGATTGCCGCTGTACATGCAGCACCAGGTCTGGACGCCGCAAGCTGACGATCCGCGGGGGCTGGGCGGCGATCAGATTCCCATGGCCATGTCCTCCTGGAACCTGCTGTACGGTTATCTCGGAGATCCGGAGCTTCACAAGAACATGGTCTGCATGGCCGACTACTGGCTGGCGCATGGGATCACCTCGCCCGATTCCAGGTGGCCCAACCTGGTGTATCCGTACAACACGGAGGTCCATTCGGGGCGATACGACGGGGACATGCGCGCCGGCAAGGGCTTCGTACAGCCGGACAAGGCCGCCAGTTTCGCCGCTGAATTGATCGTGCTGTACAAGACGACCCGAAGTATGAAGTACCTGGACGCGGCCGCGCGGATCGCCGACACTCTGGCGTCGCGAATCCAGCCGGGCGATGGCCAACGCTCGCCGTGGCCATACCGGGTCCAGGCCGAAACCGATCAGGTCCACTCCCAGGCTGATCGCGGGCGGACGTCGCTGGCATCCTACACCAGCAGTTACACCGGCGCGCTGAGGATGTTCGACGGCCTGATCGCCCTGAAACGGGATCGCGCGCAGGCCTACGCCAAGGCGCGCGCCGTACTGGCGGCGTGGTTGCGAGCGTACCCCATCCGGACCAACAAATGGGGACCGTTCTTCGAGGACATCCCAACCGCCGCCTGGTCCGACACCGAGATCAACGCCGACACGATGGCCATGTACATCCTCGATCACCCCGATTGGGACACCCGCTGGAAGGAGCAGGCCAGGGACATACTGCAATGGAGCTACCGCACTTTCGCAAACGTTGAGTTCGCGAAGTGGGGCGTCACCGTAATCAACGAACAGACCGCCTACCAGGCGCCGGGCAACAGCCACACGGCCCGCCATGCTTCGGTGGAACTCGCGTTCTGCGAGGCGACCGGCGATTGCGCGACGAAGCCAGACGCCATCCGCCGGCTGAACTGGGCAACCTACATGGTGGACTCCGACGGCAAGAACCGATATCCCCGGGACGACATCTGGCTGACCGACGGCTACGGCGACTACGTCCGTCATTACCTCCGCGCCATGGCCGCGGCCCCGGAACTGGCGCCGGGAGACCAGAATCACCTTCTGCGGACGACTTCCGTGATCCAGACGATCGAATATGGAGCGGAGCGCATCCGATACCGCAAGTTCGACGCGCGCTCGACCGAGCGGTTCAAGATGGGAGCATGGCCGCCTGCGTCGGTCCAAGGCGGCGGCATGAGATGGGATGCGCCGAGCCTCGTGCTGACAGTCGCCGCCACCGCCGCGGAAGTGACGATCGTGCGTTGAAGGTGGTACGGCCGGCCTGAAGGACCTGCGCGCGCTCGATCGCTGGATCGAGGGAGCGCCGCCGTACAAGAACGCCGAGCAGCGCCTGCGATTCGCCTTTCGCGTCGTCGGGACGCTGGAGAGTCATGATCGTCCGGCCGTCGTTCAGGCCTGGCTGATCGGGCTCAATCCCGAGCTCCACGATCGCGTTCCGATCCGCTTGCTCCGGGAGGCGGATCTCGAAAGGGTAGGCCCTGAGATACTGAGCGCCGTTCTACCGTGTGGCGCGCGATCCCGGCCCATGGCAACCACCGGATTCGGCTTTGGCCGGTCCGGATGGGACCTTCGGGAACCGGTTTGACGACTCGGAGGGTACGTATCGCGTACTCTACGCCTCCTGGCAAAGGCTGGGCTGCTCCCTCGAGATCCTAGCCCGATTCCGCCTCGATCCGACGCTCTATGCCGAGCTTGCGAAGACTACCGGCGCGCGCGATTTCGCGCCGTTCGGTTACGTCCCGCCCGAATGGGCCGAGACCCGCAGGCTTGGCTCGGCGACACATTTCGGCTCTTACGGGGATATCTATGGCCCCGACTGGAGCGCCGAGGATCTCTGGCGGGCCTACATCCAACTCACCGAAGCCGAGGCCGCGTTTCGCACCTACGTGCTGTGGAAGACGCTGGCCCAGACGTGCCGGACGCCGGAACTCGGAGATGAGCCGCACCAGGTTTTCGAGAATCTCTCGAAGGTGGCGCTGGTCGAGATTGCGTTGCCGACCCGAACGGGCGTGACGATCCGCAAGCGATGCGTCAGCCGTCCCACCGAACACCAGGCAATCCTGCTGCAGCGGCTCCAGCTGCACCTGCCGGCCACGCTGGATTTTGTGGCCGTGTAGTGAAGACTCGCCCCCACTGGGGATGCAAACACAGCTACTTACCGTTACAACTGCGGAAGTTGACCCAAGTGCGCTCATGGCTGAGCATGCAGGCCTGAAACCTGGGGAACTTGCGGCGGGGGCCCTCTGGGCCCGGTGCGGTCGAAGAAGTTCCAAGCCCGTCCCCGACCAGCTTGCCCCAGCCGCTCGTGAACACCAACCTGCGTTTGGGAAAGCACTCCCCCAGTTTGTGGGCTGCGATTGGCACAGATTCATCCAACGCCGCGGCTCTCCGGGAATACTGTGTTGCGGATCGCAACGTTGCCAA
>Ga0182027_10010478_pt1 | contig 13178 bp, 8 predicted proteins | sample 712E1DmetaG_FD_121300 | JGI IMG/M metagenome (GOLD analysis project Ga0182027, IMG submission 121300) | Permafrost microbial communities from Stordalen Mire, Sweden - 712E1D metaG (Illumina Assembly) | ecosystem: Environmental > Terrestrial > Soil > Wetlands > Permafrost | place: Sweden...
CCTTTCAGCGCGGTCGTTTGATCCTACTCACCTCTTTTATCGCTCAACGCAAATTGCCTTTGGGAAGTTTTGCCCCCGAGCCTTGGCCTCCTTAAAATACCTACCCCTATAAGAGGGTTGGGGTAGGGCGCTCGACTCCCGAATATCGAATAACGAATCCTGAATAACGATTCCCCTTCCCCCCCTTTCCCTTTCCCTTTCCCCCCTATTTCCTTCCCGAGACTTGCACACTATACACCGGTATACCTGCGGATGTCCCTGAACTCGTGCTTCTTCGCACCGCAATATCCTTGAACCCGGCTTGTTTCACCAGATCAACGTATTCCCCTTCGGGCAGCGCGCCCGAAATGCACTCCGACCATCCGGCCATGGATGTGCGCATGGAGGGCAATACTGCCCCGCCAAAAACCATATCGTTAACTTCCAACCTTCCGCCGCTCTTCAAGGCGCGGTAAGCCTCACGGAACACCTTGCCTTTGTCTTCGGTTAGATTGATGACACAATTCGAAATGATCACATCCACGCTTCCATCTTTGACCGGCAGCTTTTCTGCATCACCGTGACGGAATTTGACGTTCGTGAAACCGCCTTTTTCAGCCGCGCGCCGTGCCCTCTGGAGCATGGCGGGCGTCATGTCTATCCCCAGCACTGACCCGCTCGGCCCCACTCGCTTCGCGGCCAGGAACGCATCCATACCGCCGCCCGAGCCGATATCCAGCACCGCTTCGCCCTCGCGCAGGCCTGCCATTGCCGTCGGATTTCCACAGCCCAATGAGATTTCCGCCGCTTCTTCCGGGATCTCTGCTTTTTCCGTGACGGAGTAACCGCTATCCCAACTGACGGTCCCCACCTCATCCACCGAAATGACGCCGGGCGAACAACACCCCGAAGCCGGATCGCACCCACTGCCTGTTCCCAGCACCCGTGCGGCATAACTGGCTTGGACAGAATCGCGCACGTTGATCTTCTTTGTGCCGGTTGCGACGAAGATGCTGATACGTGCGCGTGTCTCTTGATCTTCCTGACAGCTCGCCTGGCATGCTTGTCCGCTGTCATCCACGATCACGTTGACCAGACCGGCTTGCTCGAACCACGTCCGGATTTGATTCCGCTCGAAGCCCAGCCAGACATCCGCCATCTCACTCTTAAGCCATTCATTCGTGTGTGTATCCATATCGGTGATGACCAGCCGGCCGCCGGGTCGGAGTATTCGCACCATTTCACGGATTGCCTCTTGTGGGTCGGGGCAGTGATGCAAATACATATTGGCAAAAGCCGCGTCCACCTCGGCCTCCGCTAGCGGGAGAGTCAGGCCATCCGCTTCTTGAAAAACCAGGTTTTGAAAAGCGGATAACTTTTCTCTGGCAAGATTCAACATGGCGGGCGAACCATCCAGCACGTGCACCTTTTTGACAAGCGGCGCAAGACCGGCAGTTATAAAACCCGTACCCGCGCCCACATCGGCCGCGATCATATCGGGATGCAAATAGGCCTTCGCAATCGCCGCCTCACGCACGGCTTCCGTAAAATAACCGCTGCGCAGCTCATCCCACTGGTCTGCCACTTTCTCAAAATAATCTGCAGATGGATTGTTCGTGATCATTCAAATCTCCTTTGTATATCGTAGCCTGCACTCCCTCCCTAAATGCGGCCGTAGCGCAGCGAAGGTTCCGCATTTAGGGAGGGTTGGGGTAGGGCGCTCGACTCCCTCCCTAAATCCGACGATCCAAATTATATATCCTCATCCCGACATTTCCTCGTCGTATTTGGGGAGAGCTGATGGGTAGGATTGCCCCCTCCCTAAATGCGGTTCCCTTCCGCATTTGGGGAGGGTTGGGGTAGGGCGCTCGACTCCCTCCCTAAATCCGACGATCCAAATTATATATCCTCATCCCGACATTTCCTCGTCGTATTTGGTGAGGTCGCGTAGCACGCCGGAGGCGACCGGGGTAGGGCTTGCCCCCTCCCTAAATACGATGAGTCCATCTATTCATCAGCCTCCGGTCATTTTGTCGTCGTATTTGGTGAGGTCGCGTAGCACGCCGGAGGCGATTGGGGTAGGACTTGCCCCCTCCCTAAATACGATGAGTCCATCTATTCATCAGCCTCCGGTCATTTTGTCATCGTATTTGGGGAGGGTTGGGGTAGGGCGCTCGACTCCCTCCCCTAAATCCGACGATCCAAATTATATATCCTCATCCCGACATTTCCTCTTCGTATTTGCTAACCGAGGTGGCATCCGGCCACCATCGGTTGCTTCCGAACCACGAGGTTCGGAAGGGAGGTCGCGTAGCACGCCGGAGGCGACTGGGGTAGGGCCCATGACCCATGATCCATTACCCCATTTCTCGTTCACGGTCTCCCGTCCACCGTCCTCGGTCATTCATCATCCATGAACCCATCCCCCATCCCCTATCCCCCATCCCTTATTCACCATTTCCCCTTTGCGTTCGCTGACCGCTGATAGCCGTTCCCTTCCTACGGATGCCCCGGTGTCATCACCGGATATTTGGTGAGGCTCATGCGCGGGTCTATCTGCAAATCGCTGGCGGCGATCCAACAAGGCTGATGGAAGTAAGGGTTATAGATGATGAACCAGCCCGCCACACTTCCCACGCCCAGGATCTGCACTTTCTTGCCTTTGGAGATGTTGCTCTCCAGGGTATACGTGGGTCCCGGGCCGTACCAGCAGCCTGCGAAATTCAGTACCACAGGCTGTGCGATCGGTGCAGGGGTAGTGGGAGTCTCTTGAGGTTTTGGCGTGAGGGTCAGGGTGGGTGTAGGCGGGGCGGCATGGGCCGTTTCGGTTAACATGGCGAACATCAATTGTGATTCTGTGGTACCCATGGCGTTATCGGCGGGCGCAGGCGCTGCGTTGCCCGAACAGCCAGAGAGCATCGATACGAGCGCCAGGCTCAGGGCGAGGAATTTTACGAAGTCCGGTTTCATTTTATCTCCCAGCGAGGATGTTCAATAGGGTTGATGTAATTTTACTCCTGATGAGATGAGAGCAGGATGAAAGCGGAAGAATGGATCAGAATCCATTGCACAGCGGCCAAAGGTAATGGATTGAATGAAAAAGCCGACCCAGTAAAGGTCGGCTTCATTCTTGCTTAAGGCTCTTCTTTGCGCCCTTCGCATCATCACCCCTCCCTAAATATCGACGATCCCGCCGCTGAATCCTCATCCCGACATTTCCTCGTCGTATTTGGGGAGGTCGCGAAGCACGCCGGAGGCGATCGGGGAGGGGCCCATGACCCATGATCTATTACACCATTCACCATTTCCCCATTAATCGCCAACGCGGAGTATTCCCCTCTCATTACTCCGCGTCCTCCGAATTAAGCATCCAAAACGAGGAACGAATATTCCCGTTTTTACGAGTGAATCTCGTATTCGTTCCTCTTCGTTTCGCATCGAATCCTACGGTAACGTGAACCTCATCAACCGGTTATTCGCCGCATCGCTGACCCAGATGTTCCCCTGGGCGTCAATCGTGATCCCCGCCGCCAGCCCAAACGTGGAGGGCGTCGAACCGTAATCGCCCCAGGTCTGCACCAGGCTGCCGTCCGTCGAATACTCGATCACCCGGAAGCCTTCCGGGTCGGTAATGAACACGTGGCCTTTATTATCCACCGCGATAAAGGGCTTATTATCCAGCGACTGCCCGTACCATGCGGCCACATCCCATTGCTTCAACGGCGAGAAATTCATCCCGTCCGGCGATGGGCTGAAGGTTTGGACGCGCTGGTTCCAGGTATCGGTTACATACACATTGCCGCTGGCATCCACCGTGACGCCCACCGGCTCATCGAATTGACCCGCCTCCATGCCGTCCGAACCGAACTGGGTTAGGAAGTTGCCGTCCGCGTCGAAGACCACGATGCGCTTGTTGCCCGTATCGGCCACATAAACACGGCCTTTGGCATCCACCGCAAGCCCGCGCGGCCCGTAAAAGACATCGGCCTGGCCGGCTTGCCCGGTTGTCCACATCTTGATGAACTGCCCATTCGCCGTGAACTTCTGGATGCGGTTGTTCCAGGTATCCGTCACGTAGACCGAGCCGTCCGGGCCGACCGCCACGCCCCAGGGTTCATTGAACGTGGATGGAGCCGCGGCCGGATTCGGGTGGCTGGCATCATTCCCGCTGCTCTTGCCCCAGGCATTGATCAAAGCCCCGCTTGAGTCGAAGTGCAGGATGCGGTTGTTGCGTGAGTCGGCCACATACAGGCTGCCATCGGGCGCAGCGGCTAGGGCGCGCGGTGCGTTCATCGGCGGGTTAAGTTTCGACGAGTCGATGATCTGGCTGGCATTCAAGGTGACCGTCTTGCCCTGATAGGGATCCGCCGCCGCGGCCTGCTGGCTGGGGGTGATGCCATATTTCCACATCTGCTCAGCCACATCCTTGCGGATATACATGCGCATTTGAGCTGACGGCTGCCAGGTGGCCAGGGTCAGATTCTGGTTGTTGGTGGCCGCCGCGTATTTGGTGTAGTCGCGGTTGAACCAGATATCAAAGATGCCTTGGCGAATCTGCGAATTGGTTAGCGCCGTGCAGATGCGCGAGTAATCCCTGGATTTGAATATTTTAAAGAAGCCAAGCAATCCCTGGCAGGAATAATCGGGCGGCAGAGCAACCTTTGGATCGCGGCTGGTGACGAGATCGAAGTAATCCTGGTTGGGCCACCACATGCGGATGTAATCGATCCGATAATAATCGGAACCGAGAGCGGATTCGATCTTGCCGAAGTTCTTCGCATCCACGATGACGACGGCGGAATCGCGCAGGCTGCGGGTCGGCTGATCGAAGGAATGCTGGTTGGTGAAGTCACGCAGGTACCACGCAAATGGCCATGAGACGCCGGTATCGGGCGCGCTGGCGTCATAGGCAAGGTTGATGCCCATACCGCCGGTGGTGCGCTCCGAGATTTCCGCAGCCTGCCGGATGACATCCTTTACGCCGGTGGATGCATGGGCATACACGAGATACTCGGTGGCATTGTCATAATTAATGTAGGCGGCGCGGAAGGAGGCGCGCACGGTCAGGATGGCAAGCAGGAAGAAGAAGATCAGGGTGAACACGCGCACAATTTGGCGGCCGGCCCAATCCCATAATAGATAAATCACACCGGCCAGGCTGGCCAGGGCGATCAGCGTAGGAAGCAGGAAGGCGGCTGTGCTTTGCAGTTGATCGAGTCCCTTGCCCTGGAACGGAGGCGTATCGCCAAACAGGGATATAACGCTGGAGATGATGCTCGTGAGAAAGACAAAGACTAGGGCCAGGGCAAGCGGAGCCTTGCGCCGCCATAAGCCGGCCCAATCGGTGGTATCAATGAGGTAGCCAAGTCCCCAGCCGGTGAAAAGGATCATCGGCCAAGCCAGGTGAATGGTCAGCCAGGGCATCTTCTCGCCGGCGTAACTAAAGGCGGCGATGCTGACCACGATCCACCACACCAGCAGGGCAAACATGTTGAGAAAATTATCTGAGGACGAATCTGAACTGGTTGCGGTTGCAACCGGTTGTTCTTCGCGTGCCTTGTTTTGGAGGATTAACGCCTGCATGACCGGGCTGTCGGTTGGCATGTTTTGGCCGGATGAGACTTCAACCGGTTGGGCTTCGACTTTATTTTCGTCAACCGTTTGGGACTCGTCAACGACCGGATTCCTGGCTGGCCGGCGCAGGAGGTAAATCAGGCCGACAATGAATGCGAGGATCGAGCCGAGGAAGGGCAGGAACTCGTACATGGGGATTTGAATCAGAAGGTAGTAGTACCAGGGCTGGCTGCCGCGCTGGACCGACTGTTGAGCGATCCAATAACCCAGCGAGCCAACCGTGCCTGTGAAGAAACCGTCGCTGTTGGTAAAGATCGAGGTGTAGAAAATGGTGAAAGGAACCCAGAAGGCGAGAGCCAGCTTCCACCAATCCCGATCCCAGATCAAGCCGATGGCGATGGAGATGGCAAAGAATACGAGGAGGAAGATGCCGATCACGAGCACATTCTGGGTGGTCAGCGCCTGGACTTCGGGCGCGGTGGTTGGTATGGTGACGTGCAGCCAATTCTTCAGGAACGTGATGGGAAAGGGCGTTAACATGGGCAGAACGAGGGTGCCGACTAGGATGAGCATATCGAACGAGCGCTCGGATTTAACGCCCCGCCAGGTATAGCCGCGGATCAGGAAATATCCAGCCGCGACCATGGCGAGCAGCCCGGCGATAAACAGGATTTCGGCGGGAGTGACACCTGCAGCCGCGCTTTGAACCGGCGCGGCTGCGGAAGGAATTGCGGGGGAGGCTACTTCGGTCGCACCGAGAACCCCGATGTTTCGTCCGGCAATTCCGAGGCCTATGCCGGAGGCAAATAGCATAAGCCCAAGCCCGAGAGCAATGATGAAGGTGAGATAGGAGGAAAGGTCGCTCCAGGCTTTGCGCGTGACCCGCACGATGAAATACAGGGCCAGGAAGAGCAGAAGCATGGCCGCGTACATGAAGGAGGTCTCTTTATCTATAAAGTGAATGACCAGGGAAAGCGCCAACAGATAAAGAAATTTCCGCTCGCCGCTTTCAAAATAACGCAGGATCACAAAGAGCATCAGCACGCCGGAGAAGACGGCGTAGGAATCTTCGCGCACATAGCGCCCGTAGAAGAGCATGAACGGCGAGATGACCATCAGGATGCCTGCGATCAGCCCACCGGTCTTGCCCAGGTAGCGGCGCCAATACCAGGCCATGGCAATGGTGGCAATGCTGAAGAGGGCGGCGGGGATGCGGGCGGTGAAGTCGCTGGCGCCGAAGAGGAAGTAGGAAAGGGCGATCAGGTGGAATTGGAGCGGGCCATGCATCATGGGGTTGTGCTGGTAGCCGCTGCCTTTGTAGAAGAGCCACGAGAAGTAGGTGTGGAGGCTTTCATCGTGACTCATGACGCGCGCGCCGAGGTTGTAGAAGCGCGTGACAAAGGCCACCAGGAGGATGGCTATAAATATGACGATTTCATTGGTGAGGGCGGGCAGGGCTGGGTGAATGGGGCGTTCCAGCCAGGGGATGGGGTTGTTTTCTTTGATCGTTTCGTTGGTCATTGTTACTTTTCTGGTGGAGAAAATTTTCGACATTATAATGTATCTTGATGGGGGTTTCTTAAGGACTTCTCAGAATGGGGGAAAGAAGGATGAAGGGGTGAAGGATGAAAGCTGGAGAAAATATTTCGAAATTAAATCTGTCACAGATGGACGATGACCAGCCAGCCTTTACTACATCTTGCGCTGTCAAAGCCGCTTGCTTAGCACATGGAAGCCGTGCAGCTAAAAGTATGCAAACAGGTGTTGAAATTGTTATGTTGTAAAATGCGCGTAGCCACAACAACATATTTCCCAAAATAAAACATAAAACTACACAGAAAAAGCCAACTGGCCGCAACCCGCCTGGATATCAATGCCGCGCCGCATACGGATGGTGCAAGGGATACCGGCCTGTTCCAATAATTCTTTGAATCTCCACGCACTTTCACGCGTGGTCGCCCGGCCTTGATAGCCATGTGTGGGATTGAGGGGGATGGCGTTGACGTGGCATAACAATCCCTTGAGCCGCGCGGCGAGTTTACGCGCTTCTTCGGGAGTGTCATTGACGCCATGGATCAAAGCCCATTCAAAGGTGATGCGGCGCCCGGTTTGATCTACATAATAGCGGCAGGCCTCCAGCACTTCATCAATGTTGTATTTTTTATTGACCGGTAACATGCTTTGACGCAGCGCATCGTCCGAGGCGTGGAGCGAGATGGCGAGATTGACCTGGCGTTTTTCATCCGCAAATCGTTTGATCTGCGGCACCAACCCGACCGTTGAGACGGTGAAGCGGCGCGCGCCAAAGTGATAGCCATCCGGATCGTTGAGGCGGTCAATGGCGGCCAGGGTGTGATCGTAATTATGGAAGGGTTCACCCATGCCCATCAACACGATATTGGTCACGCTTGAATTTTCTTCATGCAGGAGGCGCGCATAATACATGACCTGCGCCACGATCTCGCCGCTGGTGAGATGGCGCTTGAATCCCATCTGGCCGGTGGCGCAAAAGACACAGCCCATGGCGCAGCCGGCCTGGGTGGAGATGCAGAGGGTGCGGCGAGGTTTGCCCTCACCCCTTCGCCCCTCTCCCGGTGGAAGAGGGGTTGGGGGTGAGGGAACGTCGGCTGGATCACCATATCTCATCAACACAGCTTCGATAAAATGTCCATCGGGCAATTTGAAAAGCGTCTTGCGTGTTTGCTTATCGGAAGAATCAAGATAGCGCACAGGCTCAATGCCAACGAAATCCAATTCATTTGCCATCTTTTCGCGCAGAGCTTTGGGAAGATTCGGAAATTGCGAAGCCGATTGATAGAAATGTTGATACAAGCCTGCCCATATTTGTTTGGCGCGATAGGAAGGCTCGCCCCAGGAGGTCATCAATTCGGTAATGGAATTCAGGTCGAGGTTGTAGATCAATGGAGCGGGCATAAGGTTATAAGGTTTGAAGGTTTAAAAGTTAGAAGGTTCAAAAGTTGAAGATTCGCTTTCCTTTTGTACTTTGTGTCCTTCGTGTTTAAGCCTTTTCTTCAGGATAAGATTCCAATTTTACTTGACCAGTTCGGTTAGATCCCTTGCAATCAGGTCGGGTTTGGGATTCCATTGATCCAATTGTTCGAGGCGGCTGACGCCGGAAAGCACCAGGGCGGTGCGCGCCTGCATGGCTTGTCCACCGGCGATATCCGTTTCAAGCCGGTCGCCGATCACCAGGACTTCATCTTTATTCAGGCCCATGCGCTGCGCGGCCAGTTCCAGCATGAACGGCGCGGGCTTGCCGATCACGGTGGCTTTGACATCCGAGGCGGCTTCCAGAGCGGCCAGGATGGAACCTGCGCCCGGCGCCATGCCCTCGGGGGTGGGGAAGGTGAGGTCGGCGTTCGTTGCAAATAAAGGCGCGCCTGCGCGGATATGCAATGTGGCGCGGCGGAGTTTTTGATAGGTGAGCTTGCGGTCAAAGCTGGAGACGACCGCTATGGGAGGCGTTTCATCATCGGGATCGGTGATGGGGGTAAAGCCTTTTTCACGCAGGGCAGTCAGGATACCGTTTTCACCGATGAGGAAAATGAACCGACTCTGTACTTGACCTGCATCCATCTTCGCCGAAGCCGGGGCAGGAAACTTTTGCGCAAGCACATGAGCCAATGACAAGGAAGAGGTGACGATCTGCCACGCTTCGAGGATCACGCCAAAGCCGCACAGTTTGTCGAGATATTCTTCGACGGTTTTGGTGGCGTTGTTGGTAGCGAGGCTGACCTTGAGGCCGCGCGCCTGGATGCGGTCAAAGGCGAAGTGTAAATCACCGATGGGCGAGTCGTCTTTCCAAAGCACGCCATCCATGTCAAGGATCAAGCCGCGGATGGGGGGGGAGAGTTTAGAAAGCATGGGTCAAAAGTCTCACAAGTCTTACAGGTCTCAGAGGTCTGACAAGTCTTAGAAGTCCACCATCGGGACGTTTTGTTATTTAAATTTCTTCAACAAATAATCCAGCACGGGGCCGTCAATCCAACCGGCCTTTGGATCGGCACGCTGTTCAAAATTCTCGTTGCCGATGAAGGAGTCAAATGCCTGGCGGGTGGCATCGTCATATTCACCGTTGACGGGCGTGTAATAGCCAAGCCTCTTCATGATCTTCTGCATTTCCTTGAGAAGTTTGCCTTCGAGTTTTACACGTTCCGATTTGGGACCCTGATCGAAATAAAGGTGATGTAATTCCAATAATTCGCCCAAGCGCGGGATGGGGTTGAGATGATCATCGACGCGATAGTCCATCCAGCGATCATTATGCCCACCGTATCCACCCCTGGGTTTGGCCACGTACAGCGCGGCGGATTGCTTTCCGCGGCGATCGCCGCCGGCGCGGCTGCCCGCTTCGAGCGCGGCAAAGAGGCGCTCCGGCAATTCACCTTTCATATCGAGGAAAGCGTGTTCCATGCCGTTGATCACTTCCGCGCCGGTCAGGATATTTCCCTGAATGGCATACCCCGCACCGTGGACTCCGCCCGCCCATTTCATGCAGGATTTACCGGTGAAGATGGCCGAGCCGCCATTGGCATCCACCAGGCCGACCTGGCGCTGTTCACGCTCATGATCGTGCGCCAGAAGCTTCGATAGGGTTTCCTCTGCAGAAAGCCCACTGGCCATCATTTCAAGTCCGCGCGGGCCAAAGGATGGGTTGGCGAACGATTGGGTGGCCACCGCGCCCGCGTTGGCGCGCGCCCAGGGCACCACGGCGCCGACCGCCGGAAACTTGGAAGCAACTGCAATTCCCCAGGCCTGCGCTTTGATATCGCAGGCCGCAATGGAAAACGTGGATAGATGCAACATGGATTTGATTATAAGCGCAATGCGCGCAAAAAGAATGGGAAAAGAGAATGGTAATGGGTAATGGGTAATGGGTAATCGGGAATAGTTTTGTCAAAGAACGAGGGCAGGCGAGTGCGAAGGGAATTAGAAATGGTAATTGGAAAATGGGTCATGGATCATGGATGACGGTTAATGGAGGATGAAAGCAGGACGGGGAAGCCGCGCAAGACCGCATGGTTGTGCTCCGAAAACTTAAAGAACGAAACGCAAAGCCCGCCAAGACCGCCAAGGTTAATTGGTTTTTCTTTGTGCGCTTTGCGAGCTTGGCGTTGAAAAGATCACAAAATACAGCTTCGCTCTGAATTTGGAGAAGACCATGACACAGAACACGGAGAGCACCGAGTCTTGGACTCTGCACTCTCCGTGATGGATGAAAACGGATCCCGCCGGATTGGGCAGGTAAAAGGGGCAGGTGTAAAACCTGCCCCTACCGGGTTATGCCTTGCTTTTTTGCTGTTCAGCAGTCTCGAGAACCTGATCCACCAGGCCGTATTCCACAGCGGCTTTGGCATCCAGGTAGAAATCCCGATCCGTGTCGCGCTCGATCACTTCCAAGGGCTGTCCGGTATGGCTTGCAAGGATTCCGTTCAGCAGAGCCTTCTGCTTCATGATCTGCCTGGCGGCAATCTCGATATCCGTGGCTTGTCCTTGTGCGCCGCCCAAAGGCTGGTGCATGTGGATGGTGGCATGGGGCAGGGCGTAACGGCGTCCCTTGGTGCCGGCAGTTAATATCACGGTTCCGAATGAAGCGGTCACGCCGACTGCCGTAGTGCTGATCGGATTGGAAATCATCGTCATCGTATCGTAGATGGCAAAGCCGGCAAAAACCTGTCCGCCAGGCGAATTGATGTACATCCGAATTTCTTTTTCAGGGTCCTCATGATTGAGAAACAATAACTGCGCCACAATACTATTTGCAACCTGGTCGTCAATCGGCGTGCCGAGGAAAATGATGCGCTCTTTGAGCAGTAAAGAGTAAATATCATAGGCCCGGTCGCCTCGCCCCGAGGTTTCCACCACCATCGGAACGATGTCATGGTTCTGTAGTACTGAACCATTATTCATATTTAAAATAGTCATTTAAGTAAGCCTCACTTTTTCCGGGTTGATTTCTTTGCAGGTGCTTTACCGGTTGTCTTCTTGGATGCGCCGGACTTCGAACTCTTACCTGCGCTTTTGGAGGAGGATTTCGCTTCCTTCTTCGCCGGGGTCTTTGCAGATTCTTTTTCCTCCGGCTCAGGCTCGACTTCGGCCTCCGCAACCGCTTCGGCCTGCGCAGCCGGTTCTTCAGGCTGCTCTTCGGGCTTGTATTCGCCCGTCGCGATAGCCTTCAAGCGTTCCAGGGTGCGGCGCGTGAGCAAACGGCTGGCGGATTGCATGGCAACCGCCTCCGCCACGCGTTGCTGTCCCTGTTTGCCGCCGCGGATTTTGCTCATGTTGACGCCCTGCCTTTGCATATCCACGAGGGTATTGCTGAACTCCTTGTCGAGGGCATCGTTATCCACTTCGATCTTTTCGCGGCGCGAGATTTCATCCATGATCAGGGAACGTTCAAGGCGCTTCCTGGCGGCCGGCTTGGCTTCCTCTTCGAGGAACTTGGCGGCATCGGTGTTGCGCATTTTGTAATAGGTCTCAAGGTCCATGCTTTGCTGGGCCAGCCGCTGGCGCAGGTCATCCACCACGTGCTCGGCTTCGTGGTTGAGGGTCTGCGCGGCGTATTTGATGGTCGCGCCTTCCTTGATCTTGTCCGTGATCTGGGTGTAATAGTCGTCATCGTATTCGGAGCGTGTGCGGGCTTCGATATCCTTCGTCAGCACAGCCTTCAACGCCTCCAGGTTTTCGTATTTCCCGATCATTTTGGCAAAGTCGTCGTTCAATTCCGGCAGGGTCATGGAACGCACGGTTTTGATGGTCGCTTCGATATCAACGCTCTGGCCGGCCAAGGCTTCATCCGAAAAATCCTGCGGGTAGTCGTGATGGATGGTTTTTGAGTCGCCCGCCTTCAGTCCGAGCAGTTGGTGTGCAAAGCCGGGGAAGGGAAACTCGATTTCGCGATCTTCCGAGCGCGCCATGGTGGCAAAACCGGGGCGCGTCAAATCTTCCTTTTCGGATTTCAGATCCAGGAGGATGTAATCGCCGGATTGTATCTCGCGCTCGACGGCTTCGGTCGTGCCGTACATCTGCTGCAGCTCTTCGAGGGCCTGATCCAATTTCTCCGGGACGGGCGGGGTGAATTCATACGGCAGGCGCACCTTTTGATAGTCGCCCAGGTCCACTTCGGGCATCAGGGGGACCTTGAAGGTGAACTTGGGAAGTTCCTGGCCTTCCACCTTTTCCAGCTTTTCGAGCGTACCGGGGGCGGCGGGGTCGATATCCGCTTCCTTTAACATGGCTGGATAGACATCGTCCACCAGCATGTCAACGGCCTGCTCATAGATGGCTTCATCGCTGTAATGGCGGCGGATGACTTCATAAGGCGCCTTGCCCGGACGGAAGCCGGGGATTTTGCCGCGCTCAGCTAGTTTGCGCGCCGCGCGCCGCCGGGCGGCCTCGAACTGCTCCGCTTCTGCTTCCACAACGACTTGCGCCTGATGGTCTTCAAGAATGGTCTTTTCGAATTTCAAATTATTTCTCCATTATTGCCAAACCCTAAGGGTTTGGGAAACCCTTAGGGTTTCTTAGAATATGGGGACGGAGGGACTTGAACCCTCACGCCTTGCGGCACATGATCCTAAGTCATGCCTGTCTGCCAGTTCCAG
>Ga0182027_10010479_pt1 | contig 13178 bp, 7 predicted proteins | sample 712E1DmetaG_FD_121300 | JGI IMG/M metagenome (GOLD analysis project Ga0182027, IMG submission 121300) | Permafrost microbial communities from Stordalen Mire, Sweden - 712E1D metaG (Illumina Assembly) | ecosystem: Environmental > Terrestrial > Soil > Wetlands > Permafrost | place: Sweden...
GCTCGGCCGGGACGCCCCTGCCGAGCGCTTCTCGGAAGGGAGGGCCAGGGACATCGTCTACCAACTCTCGGAGGGCATCGGTCGCCGCGTAAATGGCACCGAAGGATATGCCAAAGCTGCCGAGTATCTGGCCGCGGAGCTGCACAAGATTCCGGGCGTCGAGGTCGAAACCTATCAGGGCTCGGGCACCTACATCCACAGGCTATTCCCAGCGTCCCCAATCGTGTATCGGAACACCAACGTCCTCGGACGCTTGCCGGGTAGAAACAGCGACACTGTCCTGCTCGATGCGCACTTCGACACGCTGCCTGATTCGGTCGGTGCAGCGGACGACGCCGCCGGAGTAGCCTGCGTCCTCGAGGCGCTGCGCGTGCTGGCGCGCGAGGCGCCGCTCGACCGCACCATCGTCGTGAATCTCAACGGCGGTGAGGAAATGGGACTGCTCGGAGCCGCCGCGTTCCTGAAGCATCCTTGGGCCAAAGACGTTCGCGCCTACGTCTATCTGGAAGCTCTGCCCAGTGGCAGGGCGTTTCTGGTCGGGGCCGGTCCCAACAATCCTTGGCTGGCAAAGACCTACGCGCGCGCGGTGGCAGCCCCACTTGGAACCGTTCTGGGACAGGAACTGGCCCAGAGTGGGCTGCTGCCTTTCAATGGCGATTTCCAGCCCTTTCATGCAGCGGGCTTGGTCGGTCTGGACCTAGCGATGGCAGGGGATGCCGCGCGCGTGCACACCGATCTCGATCGCCTCGCCGGCCTACAGTCCGGGGGTCTGCAACACATGGGCGATGCCACGCTGGCGGCAACGCGGGCGCTGGCCAACAGAAGCACCCGATTGGGGCCGGATCCGCAGCGCGTGGTCTACTACGACATCTTCGGCTACACGATGCTCGCTTACCCGATGTGGGTCGGACGCTTGCTCGGCGTCTGTGCATTGCTCTTGTTCGCGCTGCTGTTGCTGCGGGCACGTGCGCGTCGTTTGCTGTCCCTGCGAAGCGTGCTGGCTGCCTGCGCATGGAATTGCCTTGGCGTCGTGGCAGGCATTTTCGCAGCCCTCTTGCCGGCCCTAGCGTTGAAGGTGTTCCTACATCGATCCATCGGCTGGTTCAGCGCACCCGCGCTGCTCCTGGCTTGCAGCGCTTTACCCGCGGCAGCAGGCATGTTGTTCGTTTACAGCTGGTGGCGAGCGCGGGCGATGCGAAAAATGGTCGGTGACACCGATCGCGTGGCACTGCCTGGTGTTCTGGGCCTTCTGGCTGCTGTTGGCAACACTCGGCGGGGCCGGCGCGGGTTACCTTGCGTTCTACTGGGTTGCCGGCGGCGCTCTTGGTTTGCTAGCCGCAATTCTCCACCCACGCGCACGTCTCGCCGGAGCGATCCTCGGTCTGATCCCCGGGGCAATCGTGACCATCGAGACGGCGACGATGCTCAGTGTGAATATCGCGTCCATGTCCGGGATGGTTCCTGCCAGCATGCCCGCTGACATGGTCGTCATTGTCCTGGTCGGATTGGCGACCGCCTTGGTCGGGGTGGTCGCGTTCACCCTGCCCTGTCGCACGGGCGGCGTGGGCAAGATGGCGATCATCTGCGCAGTCCTGGGTGCGGTTGGGATCGCACTGACAGCGGCCCATTCACCATACTCGGCCACGCGTCCGAAACGCCTGCTGGCTGTGCACGCAGCCGATGGCGAGCAAGGCGCCTTGCTACTCGCCAGTACCGGTGCCGATGGAATGGGTCCTTTGCTTTCCCTGTTCCCAAACGCAAAGCCAGCGCCGGCCACCTGGCCCACCGTCATGATGAACCCCATCACCCACATGCTGCCGGCAGCACTGCCTGCCATGCTGGCACCGCAGGCCGAAGTCACTGCGGAACACTACGATCCCACCGCGGATACCAGGCAGGTCACTCTTCACCTGTATGGAACCAGCGCGGAGCTGCGGCTCTCCATCCCGGCAAAGACGCTCTTTGGCTGGTCAGCGAGCCCGCGCCTTGTCACGCTCCCGCCCACGGAGAGCCACTATCACGTCAACTTCGAAGGCGTGCCATCAGCCGGCGTAGACATCCAGCTCACCTTGCGAGGCTCGCAACCGGTCGAAGTCGATCTGCTCGGCATCGACGGCGCACCTGCCTCGGGTCCTGAGATCGCATCGGTGAGCAAACGCCTGCCCGATTGGGTAACCCTAAGCTCGTACTCCTATCGCATGGCTCGGTTGACGTTGTAGGGCACTTGAAGTGCCGCAATACCCTACCTACGGACTTGAGCCCTTGGCATAAACCCGCAGGTCGGCCAATGCCAGCTCCGTGCCCGCCGTCTTATAGACCCGTATGTACCGGTAGGCATTCTCATCATGCTCGATATACCAGAATTTGTCGTTGTACCCCACGTCGGTCCTATGCCTGAACTGCGTCGCATTCTGGGCTACAAGCACGGAGAATGTCGCGAAGCCCGCGTCATTCGATGCCTGGATTTGGAAATTGGTCAAGTCAACGTCCGTCAAAAGCGCCGGCTCCAGCTCCAGCTTCTTGATGACATAAGCGTTGCCCAGATCAAGCATAAACCAGGGATTACTCGAAGCGCTTCCGGATTGCCAATAGGTCTTGTCCCCGACGTCGTTGCCGAGATTGGCCGCATGACCGGAAACCGACGATGACGCCGAAGCCACCGCGTTCAAGGCAATATTGTCGCCGCTGTAGGTGCTGCCCACCAAATCAGCGTAGGAAGCCTCCACCCCGGAACCGTCAATGACCGCTTGCGCATCGGCCGGCCATGCCCCGGCGATATAGTGATAGTTGGTCGTGACGCAATTCGTACTCTGATAACTGGCATTATTGGACCAAAGATTGTCGGTTGCCACATTGATATTCCCGGAGCTCCAGGACAAGAAGGAGTCCCGGGACAATTTCGAATCCAGTACGCAAAAATCCATAAGCACGTTGAGGGAATTATCGTCGATTTGTGCCGAATTGCTCAAGCCTATCGGAACCTGACCGTAAGCATAATTCCTGCTGAAGTGAATCGGCTCCGGTCCGAAGGTGTAGTAGTCCGGCTCGGCGTCCCCGGAACAATACCGGCGATAGGTTCCCACGTGCGACGAGCGGTTGTAGAACACCTCAGTTTGTCCCGCGATGGCGGGCGTGGGGAAATGCGCGTTAAATTGCCCGGTCCGATTATGGTACCCGGCGAACGGGACGTCGGAAATATCATTATTGTAAACCTTCGCATTTTCGGCATGGATGCAATCGATTCCCGTCGCCTGCGTGAAGTCCGAGCCTGTATTGCGCACGACATTGTTACTTACCAATGTATTTGTGTTTCGCTGTGTCTCCGAACTAGGATCGCTCGTAACAAGGTGGGCGCTCCTCCCGACAATTACACCCGCTGCCGTAGAATCAAAGAAGTAGTTCCCTTGGATGGTGGCGCCGTCGCAGCCGTCGTATAACTGAACGCCGCAGGTTCCCAGGTGCTGAAACACGCAGTTCTTGACCACGCTCGAATTGGCATGGGTCAGCACCAGCGCCCCCGGCACTTGATCGGTGTATTCCGCGTTGTCCAGCCCCCACAACATTTCCGCTTGTGAACCGCCGATCCAGCGGTCTTTCGTGCGCGACCAGTTGTTGTGCTGAAAAGTCAATCCGTCAAGCATGATCCGAGCGGCCTTGGCGCTCCTGGTGCCGGCTATCTCCCACGGGCAATCCACCACCGGTGCATAGACGGTTGCCGTAGCCATGTTTTCCCAGGGCTGGGGATAATAGTACACTTTGCCGTCTGCTGCGTCTAGGTACCATTCTCCATATTCGTCCAGATATTCAAGCACATTGGACAGTTCGACCCATTCGGTGGAGGTTGCCCTGCCCATTGAGGTCCATTTACTAAAATCGGGGTTTTCGATTGTCAATACCCAGTCGTTGGCATCGAGCGATGACATCCCGGTGACAGGAATCTCGGCTGTCTTGAAGGCGCTGAAGAAGGTGACGACCGCTGCCATGGGATTCGCAAGGGTTACCAGGTCGGTTTTCTTGAATTTTATGGCGTCCTGCGCATACGATGCTGTGGCGGGATCGTCCCACCAGCCGTCCTGCGGCAGGAATTTCCCCGCGCGCTGGGCCCGGACGTTGTTTACATACAGTTGGCGGAAGTAGCCTGCGTATCCCGCGGAAACAGAAACATCGGCGACGAAGTAGGGCTGGCCGGCAACCTGCGTCCAGCGTGTTATGGCCTTGCCGGCGTCGATAACGGGGACTTCTCCCGGATATGCTCTGTAGACCATATAATTCCCATTGGGGCCCGAATCAGCGCTGGTAAGCGTAAACGTCGTGGTTCGGGGATATGTGCCGCCGCGTAGGTAGACGACAATATCCCCGGTCGCGGTTTTGTTCAGGTTGTTGGTTCTGATGTAGTCCCGGGCTGTTTCGAGCGTGTTCCACGGGGTGGCGGCGGTTGCGCCGTCATTATCGTCGCTGCCTGTGGGGGACACGTAGAATGACAAGGCGGCCGAAGAGACAGTGGTGCCACCGGTGGGCCGTGAGCCGCCGGTGTTCCCACCGGAGGCCGTGGTCCCGCCTGTGGCAATAGATGCACCCGTGACCGTGGTGCCACCCGTTCGTCCCCCCGTGGCCGTGCCGCCGGCCGTTCCACCGCTGGCCGTGCTGCCGCCTGTTGCCGTGGTTCCTGCGGACGCGCCCCCAGTTGTTTTCGAGCCACCCGTGGCGGTGGAGCCGCCGGTGGCGGTGGAGCCGCCGCTGGTCGTTGCGCCTCCTGCGCTGGTCGTGCCGCCCGGGCTGGTCGACGTGCTGCCGCCCGTCGCCACCGTGCCCCCTGCGCTCGTGGGACCGCCGCTTCCAACCACTGCCCCGCTTGCCGGGCTGCCGCCCGACCCGGTTGCGGAAGTACTGTTTGCAGAGCATGCGCCCAGAGCCAGTGAGAAACCTGCCACTACTGCGAGGCGAATCGAATGCTGAGGGAGAGAAGTCATCTCGAAACGTCCTGTCTTGAGACGGTCATGTCCGAAAGGCTTGCTGACGGCGAGCTCTCGATCTCCTTGATCGGCGTGGGTGAGCACACCCCCGCGTCATGAGGAACCTGCTGCCCTATTAGTAGTAGCGCCTGAAGCAGTTTCGGTTCAAACGGCCAGTTGGCACACCAGGACATTGGAAGAAGCTATGCACCAACAAGCCCCTCTGCGAAAGTGCTGGCCATGAGTTTGCTACGAAACGCCCTCTGCGCACTATTTCTGTTCGCCCTTCCAGCGTCAGCCGCCGCGAAACCCAAAGCCGTCCCATACACCTGGAAGAGCGTCCAGATCGTGGGAGGCGGCTTCGTGGATGGTTTCGTGTTCCATCCCTTCGCCAAGGATGTCTGCTACGCCCGCACGGACATGGGCGGCGCCTATCGCAGGAATCCCCAGACCAAGCGCTGGGAACCGATGCTCGACTGGATTTCCTACCAGGATCGGAACCTCATGGGCGTCGAGAGCATCGCCGTGGATCCCTCGGATCCCAGCAAAGTCTACCTGGTTTGTGGCACCTACACGGCTCCGGATGTTCCCGATGGCGCGATCCTGCGGTCGTCGGATCAGGGCCACACGTTCCAGCGCACCAACGTGCCCATCAAGTTTGGCGGCAACGAAGCAGGCCGCGGCAATGGCGAGCGTATGGCCGTGGACCCCAACGATGGCCGCATCCTCTTTCTGGGCACGCGCCACCGCGGCCTGTGGAAGAGCACGGACGGGGCGGTGACCTGGAACAAGGTGGACAGCTTTCCCTCCGATGTCCTGACATTGTCTGCCGAAGAAGCCAAGTTGCCTGCCTGGAGCGGCGGAGGCCGCAGCAGCATCGTCTTTGTGGTCTTCAATCCCACTAGCGGTTCGCAGGGCAAGGCCAGCCAGACGGTGTTCGCGGGCGTCTCGGTGATGGGCAAGCCCAGCCTGTACCGCAGCGATGACGGGGGAGGAACCTGGAAACCTGTTCCCAGACAGCCCACCAAGTACCGCCCCAACCACGCGGTCCTGGCCTCCGATGGCAATCTCTTTATAACCTATGGCACAGATCCCGGCCCCATGCAGATGGCAGATGGCGGCGTCTGGAAGCTGAATATCGGCAGCGGTGCCTGGACCGATATCACCCCGGACAAGCCGGGCAAGGAACGGAAATTCGGCTACGCCGCTGTATCCGTGGATGCGAAGAATCCCAAGGTCGTGATCGCCAGTTCCTTCTACCGCCCCAAAGGCGAGGATGTCTTCCGCAGCACCGACGGCGGCGCCACCTGGAAGCCCGTCTTCGCAAGCGGCGGAGTGATGGACTACAGCCTGGCCCCGTATGTCCGCGATACGGACATTCACTGGCTTTTCGATGTGGAGATCGATCCTGCGAATTCCGATCACGCCATGTTCACCACGGGCTACGGCGGCTGGGAGACGTACGACCTGACGAATCTCGACAAGAACCTTGCCACCCATTGGACCGTCATGAGCCCCGGCATCGAGGAGACCGTGGCCCTGGCCTTGTACAGTCCCAGCAAGGGTGCCCACGTGATTACTGCCGTCGGCGACTACTCCGGTTTCGTCCACTGGGATCTCGACAAGCCCGCGCCTGATGGCAACCCCAAGCCCCCATTTTTGGGGAACACCCACGATGTCAGCGGCGGCGAACTGAATCCAGACGTGATTGTGCGCATCGGCCGGCCCCGCCCAGGCAGCAAGAATTTGGGCTACTCCCTGGACGGTGGAAAGACCTGGCATGAACCCGCTTCAGTGCCCGATGCCAAGGCCACCGAGGGATACATTGCCGTTTCATCCAATGGAGAAACCTGGGTGTGGACGCCTCGCCATAATGTCCCCTATGTCACCACGGACAAGGGTGCGACCTGGACGGCCTGCGCGGGTGCGCCCATGGACACTCGCGTGATCGCGGACCGCGTGAACCCCAAGCGCTTCTATGGCATCGCCCTTTTCGAGGGCAAGCTGTTCGAGAGCGTCGATGGCGCAGCTCACTTCACCGAGCGGCCCCTGGTGCTATCGGATGGCTTGCCCAAGCGAGGTGGCAACGGGGCCGACAACCGCAGTGATCGCGGCGATGATCGCGGCGGCCAGGACCGCATCTATGCCACCCCGGGCCGCGAGGGAGAGTTCTGGCTGGCTGCCTTCAACGGCCTTTACCACTCAAGCGCCAAGGGCTTCGATCGCATGCCCGCCGTGGAAGAGATCCACGCCTTCGGCTTCGGCAAGGCAGCTCCCAATGCCAAGGTTGTCGCCCTCTACCTGGTGGGCACCGTGCAAGGGCAGCGCGGCTTCTTCCGCTCCACGGACAGCGGCGCCACCTGGGTGCGCATCAACGACGATCAGCACCAGTGGGGTCTGGTCCTGCACGTTACGGGAGATCCCAAGCAATTCGGCCGGGTCTACGTAGGTACCCACGGACGGGGCACGTTCTACGGGGACCCGGTCAAAAAGTAGCTATGGCGATCGAGGCGCTGCTCGCCAGCGTGATTACTGCCAAGTTACCCCGTCGATGTAGACGTTTCCGGTATAGGTAGCCGATGTGGACGTGTTGCCAAACTGAAGTCCAATGGCTTGCAATCCCAGGAAACTGACCGTTGTGGGGATTGTGAACGTGACCGTTGTCCAAGCGTTGGTGGCGGTCAGCGTTGCGGCCGTTCCTATGGAGTCGGACCAATAATTCACTGCGGCGTAGGGTTGGATGTTGAGTGCCGTAATGTTGTCGGCCATCACATGGAACGTGACGGTCTGACCACAATACGCTTTGGCGTTCGCAAGTTCCACTTGCCTCGTCGTCGAACCGGCCGCGGGTGCAACGGGAATCGCTGTCATGGCAACCTTGAGTGAACCGGTACCTGTAGTGCCGTAATGTTGGGCCGTAGACTGAGTGACAACGGTATCGGTAACTCCTGTATCGCCCTTGAATGCCCAGCCATCCGTGGAGCCCGCGGTCTCAAAGTCGAATGATCCGGTGTCTGTGCCCGAGCAAGCCTGGGTTCCCCCGCAGACAGTGATGGAGTCAATGAAGATGTCACCACCGGCAAACGAGTTGCCAGCGCTGACACCAAACTGGACGGCGAATTGGTTAATGCCGCCGGGGAACACGTCCGTAGCCGCAGGCACAGTCCATGTCAGTGTTGTCCAGGCACCCGCGGTGGCCATCGTGGTTGGGGAATTCCTCCCAACAGCCCAATTGTTGGAGTTCGTGAACAACTGCATCCAAGTACCGGTAGCTCCGGCGGGAACCCACACGTGAGCCGTAACCGTCGCGCCCGGCCACATATTGGAGGTCGCAGGGGGCGGCTTGATGTAGAATCCCCTCACCGTACTGGTTGCGGCAGCGCCGCCGTCAACGCCGGCCGTGCTTGTCAGAGCGGGAATCGTGGCCTTCAGCGACTGCGTGCCGGTGAATTTCTGAGTCGCGGATACCGCCAATGTCACGTCGGAGTCTGTTATCCAGCCGTCCACGGTAGTGCCTTCCCAATCCCAAACGATCGGACAGCCCGTGCTCGTAGTGCCGCCAGCGGAGGAGGTTCCCCCACTAGCCACAGATCCGCCTGTCGCGCTGGCACCGCCTGACGCCGAACCGCCCGCAGCCGTCGAACCGCCGCTGGGCGGGCCACCGCCAGAAGAGGCCCCGCCACCGCTCGTGGCCCCGCCACTACGCGTGGTGCCTCCGCTGCTCGTGGTGCCGCCGCTATTCGTGGTGGTGCCGCCGCTATTTGTGGTGCTGCCGCCGCTGCTCTCGGTGCCGCCGCTGCTCTCGGTGCCGCCGCTACTCTCGGTGCCGCCGCTACTCGTGGTGCCTCCGCTACTTGTGGTGCCTCCGCTGTGCGTGGTGCCGCCGCTATTCGTGGTGGTGCCGCCGCTATGCGTGGTGCTGCTGGAAGAGCTGGTCGAGCCACCCTTGGCCACGGCGCCGCCGCTGCCTGTGGAGTTGTTGCCGCTGGGAACGCAGGCGGCGACCCAAAGACCAGCGAGTAAGGCGAGTCCGACAACGCGTGTGCCCTTGTGGTGGGAAGCTTCCATCTGATTGTCTCCTCTCCATCTGCTTGGCGACGGACAACATCAAGCGCTGTCGCCCGTCGTTATTGCGCAAGCCGACCAAAGCCAACAGTTGGCGCGGTCCGCTGGCCGGAGAGTTTGCCTGATTTGGCAGGGTGCAGGCAAGAGAATACTTTGCGCATAGCGCACGAAGCGTGTCCACGCTCGGCCAGCTCGCGGTCGAGTTCGTCCAGCACGATCTTGCTGAGCAACGGAGAAAGCGGGCCACCTTGCGGCACCCCAAGCGGTATCTGGAAGAAGGCTACGAGTTGCCTTGGGCCTTTCGCTTGATCATGCTCAATGCACCTCTCATGAAACTTCCAAGACATTCCCTCTGGTTGCTTTTGGGCAGCTCGCTCGTTTCATCCGTCGCGTTGGGCGAGAACCCGCTGGTCACGAACATCTTCACCGCCGATCCCTCGGGCCGGGTTTTTGATGGACGGCTCTACGTCTATGCCTCGCACGATCTGCCGGATGCCACATACTGGGACATGGTGGATTGGCGTCTGCTTTCGACCGCCGACCTGGTCAAATGGAAAGACCACGGCTCGATCTTTCGCGTGCAGGACTTCGCGTGGGCGACCCGCTGGGCGTGGGCGCCGGATTGCGTCAGGGCGAACGGCAAGTATTACCTTTTCCTGCCGGCGGATCGCACCAAGATCGGCGTGGCGGTGGGCGACAAGCCGGAAGGGCCGTTCAAGGATGCCATCGGGAAGCCGCTGATTGACGGCACCTCGACGACGAAGGCGGGGCCGGAGCCGATTGATCCCGCCGTGCTTCAGGACGATGACGGACAAGCCTATCTGTATTTTGGTTGCCGCCAGCCGAAGGTTGTGAAGCTCCGTCCTTCCCTCACCGAGCTGGACGGCGAACTTCACACCGTTTCTTTCCTTAACGCGCAAGGGAAGCCGGTTCCGCTGGCGGCGCCAGGCAACGACCCCGTTTTGCCCGAAGGCTACGGCGAAGCCCCCTTCGTCTTCAAACGAGCGGGAAAGTACTATTTCGTGTATTCCGACGGCTGGGCGCCAACCGCCACTCAGGTCTATGCCATCGGCGATCACCCGATGGGACCGTTCACTTATGCCGGCAAGGTGATGGAGCACGCCGCGAGCGTCACGCAACACGGCTCGGTCGTCCAGTTCAAGGGCAAATGGTATGTGCTCTATCACACGAGCGAACTCTCGAACGGAAACTCCTTCCGCCGCTCGGTGTGCATCGACGAGTTGACCTTCGACGCGAATGGCCGGATCAACACCGTCACACCAACCCCAAAGGGCCCGGCGCCCGCAGCCGCCGGCCAGGGCTCCAAGTAAATCGCCGCGACGACTTGCGATGAGTCCGGATGCACAAGACGAGCGAGCCCAGCATCAACAGAGCCTCCCGTCGTGACGTCTCCACCTGCCGGCAATCCGCCGGTAGCATCTGACCTGGAGCCGCTCGGCCCCTCACAGGGATACCGGTCCCTCAGTCGTGGGCTTCGATTTCGGGAGTCAGCACTAGCAGTCCCACGCCATATATGTTCTGCGGAAATGTCACGGACCAGGCCCCATCTTTGGGAGAAACCGTAGTCTCGTAATAGCAAAGCTCGCTCGCCCGGCGGAGTTCTGCCCATTGCGATGGCGTGGGTTGCGGCGGCCTGCCGATTTGAGTGAAGGTGTAGTAGGCATTCGAATGCGTGTGATCGACGAGATAGTGTCGTACTCGGATCTTGCCCGAAGCAAATGGGATATTCTTGAATTGGATGGACACCAAGCTGGAGGCTAGAGGGTCGGCCTGTCCGCCGTCCACGTGGTTGTAGAGCAACAGCTGCAGAGCCTTTCCATCGGCGGCCAGCGTCGCGACGGCGTTAACCCCGTCGCCGGTGCGACCTCCGCTCGTGGCTACACGAGTCTCGCCCATCATGTGCAACAAGCGAAACGCGTTGAATGCCGGCTTTGCAACGTCGTATGAATCCGGATATCGCGGATCGCCCTTGAGCATGAGGCCGTAGTTTCCCTCGCGAAACGCGAGGTTTGTTCCACTGTCGAACTCTTCGTACAAGTCGGATATCGTCCAGTAGGCAAACCCGCTGGGTGGCGCATTGTCAGTGCCGATCAAGTGAACCGTTTTTGCCACGAAACTTGCACTGATTTCGGTGTCGCGAGCCGGGGCGCCGGAGTAGGAAGCACCCCATTCTGTTACAAAGACATCACCAGTGAAGTCGATCTTCTTGACCGTGCCTACCATCTCCTCGTGGAAGATCTGGGTTGAAACCGAAAGCGCAAGGGTGGTATCGCTGGTCTGTCCGTACGTGTGATACGTGACGAAGTCGAGTTTGCGATTGTGCTTCCGGCAGTAGTCGACCAAATTGGTGATGCCGACGGCCGAGCCTCCGCCAGACTCTGCTGGCCCACCCACTTTGATGTCGGGGTCGCCGCGAACCAGGCCCTGCACCGTGTAATCGTACAGTTCGTTGTAGCCGCCCATTCCTAGGGAGTACATCCAGGAAGATTCATTCCAGATCTCGAAGTACCAAAGCCTTCGCACCTCTTCGGCGCCGTAGCGCTGTTCCAAGTGCTGCACCAAGGCCGCCATCAAATCCATCCAGCGATGCCAGTCCTTGGGCGGACTGATGTTGGCGGGCGCATGGTTGTACCAATGTAAGGTCTTTGCTGGGTTCGACGCAAGCGGGGGAGGCGTGAAGCCAATTTCCACGAATGGCCGCATGCCTGCGGCAATAATTGCATCATACACTTTGTCGAGGCGCGCCCAGTCGTACACGGGCTTGTCGTTTACCTCAGTGTAGACGCCGATGTCGCTGTCTAGAATTCCGTGAAATCGCACGTATCGGAAGCCGGCAAGTTGGTGACCCTTGCGTAGTGCGCCCTGGATATTGCGGCCCCAGGCTGTGTCCAATACTGTGTTCGCGTGATCGGCGGCCACCATCTTTTCGTAGAATCGACTCCATGCCGAGCCCAGTTGTTTCGCATCGACGCTGATTCGATAGGCGGGCTCCCCGGCGTCTTTCCAGGGCGGGCGGTCCGAGCAGCGCACGCCCTCGGGGTTTGACAAACCGTTGGGCGCGACGGCTTGCGATGGGTCCGCGGCAAGAGCGGCTATTTGTCCCGACGAAGACGGAGTTGTTGCACTATTGCACGTGACGTACGCGGCTCCCTTGGGTCCAACACAGGTGCACAGGATGCCCGATGAATTCGTGCATTCCAGGAGCGACTCGGAGCAACTTGCGCCCGCATTGCAGAAGACGATGCCCGCAGAAGCGCCGTTGGAAAGGCGCATCTGAGCAAGCGTCCCAGCACCGGAACCGTTGGGCGGGCGCAGGCAACCGCCCAGCATGGCGGACAGAAACATTGCATATATGACGCAATTCCTCACGGCGAATACAGAACGAGCGAGCCCAGCACTGCCAAGCTCGCTCGAATCAGCGGTCAAATGCTGGGATTAGTAGAATCCAAGATTGGAGATGGTGATGTCCACCGCGTGGGTGGCGCTATCATCGAACCAGTCAAAGGTGAGGTAGAAATCGGTGATGCCCGGTCCAGGAACGGACCCGCATAGCTTGTCATACTTGAAGCAGGCCCAGGGTATCTTCACGGTTTGCGCTCCGAGGGCGAGAACGGCCGTATAACTAGCATCATTACCATTGGCCAAGTCTATGCCTATGTACAAATGATTGCCGGTAGGGAGTGCCGTGACGTTGATGTCTAGCGTTAGGCCGGTTAGCCCTGTTCCGTCGATCATTTGGCATCCGGAACCAGCATCGGGGTACGTTGTATTCAGATGAGCCCCCCATCCGGCATTGCCATCCATGGTTTTTGTGGTACTGCCCAAATACGAGCCCGCGATGTGCATTGAGTTAGTGGCGCAGGTCATCGTCAGAGTGCAGCTAGTGTTGGCATTGTTGCACCATGGTTGATAGAAGTATCCGGATGAGGTGTAGTCGCTTGCCCAAAGCCCAAGCGTGCAATTGGCATCGAGGGGAAATATCAGCGGATTCGGCGTGCAAGGGTTTCCCGTAACTACACCGGTGGTCAAAGTGCAGTCAGGGTACGAGGTCGCAGCAGGGCATGTAACGGCGCTCGACCCACCTGCGCTGGTCGATCCACCCGCTGCCGTGCCCGTAATTCCCCCGCTGCCGGTGCCGCC